>Ga0081540_1000031_pt1 | contig 147094 bp, 134 predicted proteins | sample TabmetS2T1R1_FD_71024 | JGI IMG/M metagenome (GOLD analysis project Ga0081540, IMG submission 71024) | Tabebuia heterophylla rhizosphere microbial communities from the University of Puerto Rico - S2T1R1 | ecosystem: Host-associated > Plants > Roots > Rhizosphere ... | reverse complement strand
GCTTTCGAAACTTCGGGCCAGGAAAATGCAAACTGCAGGAGGGATGACCCGGCGCAAAACACCTGTGGGCCGGTCTCAGGCCCAATTCGGCGGAGCTGCATCGCGGTGTGTCTTGGCAGTTTGATCCAGAACGCCGTGAGGTAATTAAACGCGATTGCGATGACGAGCGCCATGCAAACGACAAATAAGAATTGTGCTTTCCCTGGCACACGTAGTGACAGGCCACGGGCGACGCGCTGAGGTGTTGACAACCCAGTCGCCAGGGCCTTCGGCTGAATTGAAGGTAGCATTTTATAAAAAATAGAAGAGGCGATCGGGTTCGGAAAGCGACGTTCAGTCATTTCAGTTGCCGAGCTTTTCCTAGCTTTCAGCCATTTCGTTGACCGGACTTTGTTTCTCCTTTTTTTCAGGTTTTCTTTTTAGCTCTTTTGTCTTCGGTTGCTTGCCGCCCCAAGGCCTGCGAAAGGATGTTCCCGTCGCCGCTGGGGACGGAGGCACGGGCAACGCTTTACCGTTAACCAACGGGTGTGGATAGGTGAATTCGGTGTATCCAGGAAGTGCGGTGTCATTAAAGAAATTCACGTTAACTTTGATATTGGATTCGTTGGGCGTGAAATTATTGAATGGCGCACCGTCATTCGTATTACGCCACGAATAGCATGGGTCGGCGACTTGATTCCATCGTCGCGGTGGGCTAGGATTGTCGCCGCTGAGTAGCGTGCTCGCACCGGCCCCGGGTTGATCAATGGACTGCTCAACCTTGTTGATGACGAAGCTATCGCCAACACTAAACGACAACGTGTCAAACACCCCGCTCGCGAAGGTAATTGTGTTCGACGTGTTCGTCTGGATGTATGCGAAGCCGCCAGCGTCGCGCTTGACCGTGTATCCCTTCCATTGGTCGGCTGTCCAAGGACTGCCGGAGACCGATACAGTGTTCCGGCCAACTGCACTTGCTGAGCCTGAATAGAAAGGGTTGCCAGCATTATTCTTGTCCCATCCGTTCGTTCCGTCCCCCCCGCCAAACGGGGTAAAAGAATTAAACATCCGATAAGCGTCCAGATTAAATTGCGCTGCCTCGCCGCCGCAATTCGTGATTGTATTATCGTGGAAGAGCGTGCTGCCCCCACGGCTGCCGCCAGGGAATCTGTTAAGGTTGTTGCAACTGATGTTGTTCTTGTAAATCTCAAACGCGCGAGCACTGCGGATACGTCCAGACGATTCAGTGCCATGATTGGAGAATATGCCGCCCGACGATGTGTTATGCCTCACCACTATGCGTGCACCGCCAAAACCATCCGTGAAATAGCCTTGATAGGTTGGGTTTGAGTTAACGAATGTATTATCCTCAATAAAAAAGAACTGAGCTGAACCCCAGCCGGCAGGAGCAGCCCAACTGCCATCGCCGTACCAGCCGCCATTCCACCGCATCCCGTATGGATACATGAACTCGGGCGTACCACCTTTTTGACCGATCATGACGATGTTGTGATCGAACACGCCAATCACCGTGTCCGGCACGAAAAATCCATTGAGGTTGTCAAACTTGCAATGATCCCATCGCAACTGACTTCCGTCCGTGTTGCTACCGTCAATGCGAAAGACGCCTATCGGTGCTTCACCAGTGCTGTTGGGCCTGCCACCATCCTGAAACTCGATGCCAGTGATACGTGTGACTTTACCGGGCACGAGGGCTACATTCATGGTCTGCCCTTTCTGAACTCCGTCTTTGATGATCGTGCTACCGACACCGGCGCCGCGCAGTTCTATGGCCTTCTTAACCGACAACGTGTGAGTCCAAGTGGCCGTCCCAGCTGGGATGATTACGGTGTCGCCATCGGTGGCTGACCCGATCGCGGCAGCAACATCGGACTCTGCAGCGCTGTTTGCGTTAATGGTTGTTGCTCCCACCAAGCGAGAAAGGGCGAGAACCAGAATGGCCGCAAGTGAAGCCAGAACAGCAACACGCAGTCTCAGTATAGAGCGGCGAACGTTTGGCTCGCCTTTAAAGCGCTGATAACGGAATGGCTTAGCCATAACCTTCTTCGGCGTATACGAATTCCTGGCTCTCTTCTGATTTCGCAACCTCATCAGATGATCGCCCCGTGTCGAAGAATAATCGCGGATAATCAATCGCTATAAGATAGAAAGCGAACCAGAGAGGGTTTAGGGTTTTAAAGGCTGCTTCTGTCCAGTTATACAACACCAGGGCTGCAAGGAACCCCAAGCGATATCGCCCCCATTCAAAATTTCGGAAAAGCTCTGCCCGTATTTTCCAGAACGTGGCAATAAACAACCCAATCAGCAGGAGCACACCAACCGCCCCCAAGGTCAGATAAGTTTCCAAATAGCCATTGTGGGCCTCGTTCGGGACATAGTAGAACATCCCTTCCAACTGGCGTGGCCTTTCTCCCAGCCAGAAGCTCTCAAATCCCGTCCCAAGAATCGGGCTTGTTTGCATCCCCAACAGGGCTGTCCACAGTCCAGTTCTCCCCGAGAGCTCAGAGCCTCTGCCCAGGCTCTCCGACATATGCCCTGAAATCCCAATCGTCGCTTCTGCTATGACAACGAGAACAAGGGCCGCCAGCATGTATAGCCCAATACTATTCTTTACAGAGCGAATACCGACAAACACTACTACCAGTATCCCAACGATGAGGGATATCAGAGAGGTAGCACTGTGTGCCTGCGAGAAAAGCCACCAGATTCCGATCAAGAATCCGGCGATCAGCCGAAGCTCATTTCGTCTCTGAATGTCCCGTTCGGTTCGCCAGGTTTGCAGTAAATACCAGAAGAAAAAGTAACCCAGGATCAGACAGTCTGCCCCCAGGAAATTTTTACCGGTAGCAATGCCGCGGCTCTCTCCTGCGCCCCACGGGCTGAAACCTCGTCCTAACTCAGGATAATATTTGATCCAAAGAATGGAAACCGGGACAATGATATAGGCACATCGCTTCATCAATCGGATTAGCGCTTCTCTTGGATCCGGTTCCGTGAGGACGACGAGCGCCATGACCGGATGACCAAGAACCTTGATCCACCGCTTGAAAGCTACAAACGGGAAATCAGACCAAGCGATGGAAAGGAGACAGAAGGCCAAAAAGAAAATGACCCAACCGTTGTTGGAAATAATTTCCAACGGACCGACTTGTCGTTTAATAAGAACGCAACAGCCCGCTATAAGCATCGCAAACCAAAACCATGCATCCAGCGGACTTCCTTCTTCTACGGAAGCACCACCGCTTATGGGCAACCCAAAGATGTTGAGCCATTCTGAAACGGATCTTGAGCAACCAATTACCAACCAAAGAACCGGAAGCCAAAGCGCGCCACTAATATTGGGCTTTTCCCGAATGTCTCGCCGGAAAAGCCATGCAATGAGCGCAAGTGTGAGACAAAGGGCTAGGGACTTCGGCAGAGAAACGCCGAACAAACTGGCAATATGGGGACTAACTAGATCCATTTATGATAAATTCTTGAGTTGTCTCAGCGCCTACCGTCCCGTTAAGCCTAGCAAATTCAAAAATCGGCTAAAGTGCGCGGAGAAAACGCGCCGGGTTACCGACATAGAAACCAGGTACAGAGATGTCCTTGGTCACGACGGCACCGGCGCCAATGACGACTTGGTCGCAGATGGTGACCGGAAGAATGGTGGCATTGGTTCCAACGCTTACCCGATTCCCGAGTCTTGTTGCTCGCCAAGAGCGCGGATTTGCGTCAGGGCCCCCGGTAACGAACAGATCATTGATGAACATCGCGCCATGAGAAATGAAGCATTCATCTCCGATCGTTACGAGCTCACAGATGAATGAGTGCGATTGAATCCTGCATCGTTTCCCGATGGCTACTCCCTTTTGTATCTCTACAAATGGGCCGATGAAGCTGCCATCTCCAATTGTGCATCCATAGAGATTTACCGGTTGGATCACGGTGACGGTTTCACCAAACGTTACGTCAACAATCCCTGCATGCCGGATTTCTGGCTTTGTCACAAAAATCTTGTTTGGTGGCTGAGTTGAAAAGACCTGGGTAGTCAAGAATGGAAAGGGCGGGTATCCAGAAAGAACAAAGCCAGACAGCTAGGAGCTGGTCTCTGTGAATTTCTTCTCGCGATGCGTTTCACCGGAGGCTTTTGGTTTTCGGTTGAGGAGCGTTTGATACGCGGTCACAAGGTTTTGGCCAACCTTCGCCCATTGCAGTTCCTCCGTGACTCGGCGGCGGCCATAGGTTCCCATGCTCTCTTGAAGCGCAGGCTGATCCATAAGTTTGGCGATCGTTTCCGCGAATTGAGTTTCGTTGTTTGGTTCAACATACATCGCAGCGTCCCTTGCAGAAAAGCGCGTTTCCTTCAAGTCGAAAGAGACGATCGGCTTTGCCGAGGCCATGTATTCCATCACCTTGATCCAAGTGGATACGTCGTTTAATGGGCTGGAAGGATCGGGATCGACGCAAATGTCGGCAGCCGCAAGGTTGGCTTGCAATTCTTCATCGGAGACAAAGCCGGTTAGTTCAACGCACCCGTTAAGTTGCAGGTTTCTAGCCAGATCGCGCAAATCTTGCAGTGAGTCCCCGCTACCCATTATGATGCAATAAAAATCCGACCGCTTCAAATCATGGAGCAAATGCCGCAACGCTCTAAGTAGATAGTCAACACCATCCTGTGGATTTAGGCTGCCGATGTAGCACAAAATGGACTTGTTCATCGCTGTTAAACGGACGCTGGGTGCGGCCGGGGTCATCCGCATCTGGTTCGGACCATTTCTTACAATGAAGACATCCCGGGGATCCTTGTTTGCGCGTTCGATTTGTATCTGTTTGTACGATTCGTTTGTGGCAATCGTGATATCAGCGAGTTTCAGGCTGCACCATTCAAACATCCCTAGCAACCGAGTGTAAAATCCTTCTGCGGCGCCATAACGGGACCGGTAAAGCTCCGGGCAGAGATCGTGCTCATCGAAGACAAATTTTTTTCCGAGCAGCTTGAAAGGCAAAGCCGCTAAAAAAAGAGTATCGGGGGGATTGTGAGCGTGCATCACGTCGAAGCCACGCGTCACAAGAACGTAAGCGCTAACTATGAGACAGGCTGAGGTGAAGTAGCAGTATTCAACGACATAACCAAGAAAGGATTTCAGCTTAACAAAAGCCAGGTTAAGTCGGTTAACCCTTGCGGACGGAGTCTTTTTAAACAGTTCCAGCGTTGGCACGCGGTAAACTTCGACGCCCTCCAAGGTCTCACGCCCCGGCTGGCCCGGTTTCCGAAGCGCGATGACAGAGACCTTGTAACCTGCGTCAGTGAGTAAAGCCGCCTCGTTTCTGACACGAGTGTCCTGTGGAAAATGGTTCTCAACCCACATCAGGGTTTTGATTGGAGATCGCATTATGATGGGACTGTGTTGCAGCAGTTCTACCAGCAGATGCCTTGATAATTGGGAGAAGCCTTCACGGTTTCTCGTGGTAACCGAATCAAATCAATAATTACCTTTGAATCGCCATTATTGCTTACAGCTTCCTGAATGTTCGAATTATTCTTGCCAACGACCACTACGTCACTGGCTTCTATGGCTTCCTTTGCAGTAGAAACCATCAACGACGAAATGTGCGGTATTGCTTGTTCGATGTACTGCTTGTTCGCACCTACGAGTCTCGCTAAAGCAACTTCTTCGTCGTAGATACTTAATTTATATCCCTTGCCGATCAAAGTTTCGATCAATCCAACAATCGGACTTTCACGGAGATCGTCGGATCCGCCCTTGAAACTAAGGCCCAACACACCGACACGGTTTTTGCCCGTGTGGCGGATTAGATTGAATGCCAGTTCGATCTGCTTGCGATTCGTTTCGAGCACCGCACTTAGCACCGGCATTTCCAAATCCAACTGCTTCGCCTTGTAGAGAATAGCGCGAACGTCCTTGGGCAGACACGAGCCTCCAAAAGCAAACCCCGGCTTAAGGTAATAGGGAGAGATGTTCAGCTTTGTATCTTTGCAAAAAATCTCCATTACTTTGTGGCTATCAGTGTCCATCGCCTTACAGAGATTTCCGATCTCGTTCGCGAAACACACTTTAAGGGCGTGAAATGCGTTGGAGGCGTACTTGATCAACTCAGCTACTGAAAGGGGCGTGCGTTCTACAGGAGCATTTAGGCTAGAATAAAGAGTAGCGACTCGTTCAGCAGCTCGCTCGTCACTGGTTCCGATGATCGTAAACGCAGGATGATGGAAATCATGAATAGCCGTCGTTTCGCGCATGAACTCGGGATTCATGCAGATACCGAAGTCCTTTCCGTCCTTTTTACCGGATTCTTTTTCCAGCAAAGGACACACCACATCGTTCACCGTTCCCGGTAAAACGGTGCTTCGGAGGACTACGACGTGGTAACTGTTTGTTTTTCGTAACAACCGGCCGATCTCGCTCACAACTCTTTTAAGTTGGTCCAGACCCAGACTGCCATTGTCATTACTCGGCGTGCCAACACAAACCAGGGAGACGTCGCCGAGGCTCTGCGCGCGCTGAGTCGCTTGCAGGCGTTTCCCGGCGACCCCGCGACGAATCAATTCTTCCAAATCAGGTTCGATAATAGGGCTTTTTCCGGAGTTAATGAGAGAGACCTTAACTTCTTGTAAGTCCACGCCAGTTACGGAATGTCCCATCTCAGCCAGGCATGCCGCCGTTACACATCCTACATATCCCATTCCGAAAACTGTGACATCCATAAAAGAAGTTGTGCTGACAGGTCTAGCCCTGGCTTGATTTTGAAGCGTTCACGCTACTGGCGCAAAACTGCGCCACTTTGCTTGGTGTGGTGTTCCAAAAGGCCCCGTTGTAGTGCCGATTCACGTAATCCAGAAATGATTTGTAAAGAGCGACTGGATACTCCCTTGATGTTGCGATGGCGTTATCAAAGCACAAATAGTCGGGATGAACATCAACTAGTGCCATGCCGCCGTGTTGGGCGATCCAATCGAGTTTTCGCATCCAGATCTCCGGCGTTTTCTCTTGCAGCAGCACAAAGAGCGTGAAGTCTTGAGGTAGGGTATAGGGGAGCTCCACGTAGCCGTTGGAAGAAGAGTTGCTAACTGAGTGTTGCTGCCGGATCGACTCGCCATTCGGATTCGGAATCCAGAATGGAAAGATCGTATGCCGGCCCTGGGGCTGGGGTTCGAATGGATCCGTATCGAAAGTAGATGCATCGTACTGCACGTTGAGATCGTGCAGCCAATCGAGATTACGCAACATAAACCCCGCTCGGAATCCTGACGCACCCCACTCGCGCGCATAGCGGTTGATTCTCTCAGCGCATCGTTTGAAGTTGCGACGTGAGGTAAACAGACGGCCATCGTGCTTAAGATCGTGTATGCCAACCTCGAATCCCCTTGCGGTAAGTTCCTCCCTTAGTTCTGCGGGAACCTGATAACTTCCTTCGGGGATAAAATTGAAGGAGGAGCGGAATCCAAGATCCAGCTCCAGTTGCATCAAGGAACGGCACCTGCTCAGGCCCGTTTTGCCCTCAACGTCGTGCGTCAGAATGAACGCAAATTTTTTGCCCCCCGGCCAGCCAAGCCAGTTTTTCGGCGGATGCTCCGATCCCGGCATGATGGGCCAGACCGCTCCGACCTGTTTGCGTAGTCGCTTGGTTAGTTTTCGCCGAATTGCCGTTCGAAGGACTTGTGGAACGAAAGGCTTCAGCCCGTAATAAATTCTATTGCGTAACACGTGATAACGGGGGCTCGTCGACCGCGTTAGACGTCGGAACGATTCCCTAATGACTGTGGTAAAGGGTTGTGCAACTCTCGTACTTACTCTGTTTAAATTTAACGTTGGAGCACAGGCAGGAGTGCCGGTCCCCGGAGACGTTTCATTTTGAGTAAGAGTAAAAACAGAGAGCATTTGCCCGAGTCAACGATTCCCCGCATGACCGATCCGAAGCATTTCGGGATGGGAGCTGCGGGTTCGGATATGCTTGCAGCCAATCAAGACTCGGAATCAAGCCACTTCGGCACGTAAGAACGCGACTTGTTTACCACGACTGCAACGTTGTTTCGTTCAGCGATCAACTTCCCGTAGCTGCGCTTGATAATCTCGCGGCTGTTCTTCTCCGCCTCGACCACGAGCAAAAGCTTATCCATGAAAGCAGCCATTCCCCAGGTCGGACTCGTTTGATCCAGCGGAGGCATGTCAAAAATAATGTAGTCGAAGTCGCTCGCCTTCATATTCGGCATCATGTCGAAGAATTTCTTTAGGCCGAGTTGCGCCGGACCTCCGCTGTTGGGCGATCCCACTGTGGCGAGATAGAGATTGTCTGCAGCCGAGGCAATGGAGTCGGATGGCTTTAGGGCTTTGTTTAAGGGATAAGCAGGTTTACCTTTGAAAAACGGGTGGACCTCCTCGGGGCCCAGGTTTACGTCGACGAGGAGTACCTTCCCGTCGTTAGTTTCTGAAAGTGAGGCAGCGAGCCCGGCGGCAAGGGTGGAAGTTCCCCCGTGTTCCGACATGCCGGTAACACCAACTAGCTTCGGTTTATGAGTCAAATGATTGAGCTCGAAATAAAGACCGAGGCGATCCCGGATCGCGTCACAATACGGTCTGATGAAATGGTTGGCTTCCCAGGGTGCCAGCTTGGCGTGGCGCCGTCCGGTAGCAAGCGCTCCCGGATTCGCAGGTGAACCGTTACGAGGCAAAGAGAAGTGCCCATTCGCATACGGGATCGAAAGCATTAATGGAATGTGTAACTGCGTTTCCAGTTGGAGCGGTCGGCCAACAGTCCGGTTTAAAACCATCCCTCTTAACAGTGCGAGCGCTATACCCAAGGCTACTCCCCCAGCAGCCAATGCGAGTGCGATCTTATCGCGTTTTTTAGTCTCAAGGCTGGGAGGAGAGGGCCGCTGGACCGCGCTAATGTTGGGCATTTTGGATGGGTCCAAAGCCTCGTCGATGCGTGCCTTTTCGAGCGATGCCGCGAAGTATTTGTAATTCGCTTCGTCCATCTCCTTCTTCCGTTCCAAATCTTCAATTTGCGGAGCCAGCTCCGAAACCTTCTTCGTTCTCTGCTGAATATCTTGAAGTCGAGCCTTCAGCGCCTCGACTTTTGCCTGAGTGCCAGCGACCTTGGCCTTCGCAGATTGCGGGCTGTTTCCAGATGCTGGGGCCTTTGTTCTCCACCCTTTTGCCTTTTTTTCCACGGTCTGATTAACAAGAACTTGTTGTTCAGCCAGGTCCGCCTCGGCCGCGTTAAGTTGCTCCCGAACTTTCGCAGCCTCCGTGGTAAGGGTTTGGGAGCCTTCTTTAAGCGACGCAATTCCTGTTTTCTCCCTCAGCGACTTTAAGGTGTCCTCCGTTTGATTTAAACGCGCTCGAACCTGGTCAGTTTGTTGGGTAACAAAGTCGAACGCGCCGGCTGAGCGGTGCACTTCAAGATGTTTGACGAAATAACGACTTAACAGTTCCTGCAAAACCAGCGTCGCGATCTGTGGGTCGCGATTCTTATAGGAGACGAGAATGATGTTACTTCCTTTGCTGGAAACCACCTTTAAGCCCGAACTAACCACCCCGGCTGCGGCACTTTCGGTTGCCGACGCTCCAGATGGGGGCAGCAATGCTTTGAGACCAATTGCCCGGACAACCCGGGAGTTTAAGTCTTGGGGCGGTGGCAACAATCGCTGGGGACCAATTGCCTGAGCAACTTGCATGGCGAGATCCCAACTGGTCAGAATCTCCATTTCGGCGCCGATCACTCTATCCGCTTCGTTGCTTGACGCCGTCGCAGCTTTCTCTGCATCGATCGGATCTACGGCGCTCCTCTCCGTAACATAGCGCACCAGCAGCTTGGCCTGAGACTCGTAGGAAGGTGGAAGGAGAAAGTAAAGCGCTGCAGCGGCAATAATGCCCACCACTGTCCACACAATGATTGTTCGCTTGCGTTTAAACAGAGCGAAGAGAATATCGCCCAGCTTCATTCCAGATTGATGTTGCGTTTCGCGTCGTATTTCAGTCATAATTTTAACCTTTAATCGAGATGTGGATAGAGGATCGAGCCCGCCAGCCGGTTGAACACCAACGGCAATCTGCCAAAGATCCGCTTGTGCAAGCCGCCTTCGCGGACCGGAGCGAAATACTGCCGACCCGACGGATCGACTCGGAAGTAATCGATTGTTTCTTCGTGCGTGCCCCAGGAAAGCTTGAATCGCCGTAAACCGTCGTTTTCGGAGTCGGTGCGGCCGAAATGCAATTTTTCGATGCCGGTGCGCGCCAAAAGCTGGATGCCCTGCCACATGACAAGATTGTTCGCGCGGAATTCTTGGAACCTCTTGTCGGAAGCACCGTACTTATACACGGCGTTCTTTCCGAAGCGGAAAAAAACCGCCGCAGCAATCGGGCGTGATCCGCGCCGGGCCAGGACAATGAATCCCAGACCGGGCTTGATGATGTGCTCGTAAATGTTCGCGAAAAACGATGCCGGTTGCGGTGGGAGACCATGGCGCCGGCGTGTTTGGACGTGAAGCCGGTAAAAATCGTCGACAGCCTGGCGATTACGGGCAACGAGCGCACTCACATTGCTGCGTTCCGCTTTGCGAATAGCGCGGCGGACCTGACTATCGAAGCGACCGATCATTTCCTCGGAGCGGCGGTGCAAATCGAGTGTGTGCCCGTAGAATCTAGTTGTTGAACTCGAGGTAGATTGAAACGATTTGCCCCCCCGAATTTCGAGGTGTTTCCAGCAACGTTCTCGCGCGAACCGAACAAGGCGATCTTTTACTACGCCGGTCACTTCAGGATCAAAGATGAGCGGCTCGCACACGTCGCTGAATGGGAGGCAGACACCGCGCCGTCCAGTAAACGTACTGTGCACTTCCATCAGCGGTATCAGCGCGGCCAACCTGCGTCCGCGGGAAAATTGAAGATAGAAAGGCTGATGATTATAAGTTTTGTGAAGCACCTTCGCCCAGGCGCTGGTGTGGAAGCACCCGGCATCGCGATGCAAGGCAACGACAACATCCCAACCTGGATTTTGGACAGGATTAATCATCCACATTTGAAGCGGTTCCTCGCTTGTTTCCGGCTCTACCAGGGAATCCTCGCCAGAAAAGGGCGCTGCTTCCACGGATTGCCATTTCCCTGCTTCGAGAATTTTCAAACTGCTTCTTTCTAAACAAGTGCCTCTGCGCAAACCACTTCGCTAACGCAACGAGCGACATATTCGATCTGCTTTTCCGTCAGCTCTGGAAACATCGGTAACGAAAGAAATTGGTCCGCCAGACTTTCCGCAATCGGGAATGAGCCTTCCTTGTAGCCGAGATTTCGGCATGCCTCCTGCAGGTGAATCGGGACCGGATAATGCACAGCGCACCCAACTCCTTTTTCCTGGAGATTCCTAGCGACTACATCGCGTTCCTGCACGCGAATGGCATAGACGTGATAGACGTGGCGCGCGTACATCGCCTCGAACGGCGTAAGAACCTCATCGATTCCGGCGAAAGCCCGATTGTATTCCGTGGCATGTTTGCTCCGCAGGGAATTTGCTTCGTCAAGATGACGCAACTTGATCGACAAGACTGCGGCCTGAATGCCATCCATCCGGCAGTTCCATCCCATCAGGGCGTGGTAATATTTTCGTGACTGGCCGTGGTCTCTCAGCATCTGGATTTGCTTCCGTAACTCAGGGTCGTTCGTCACGACCGCGCCGGCTTCGCCGAAGGCGCCAAGATTTTTTCCAGGATAAAAACTGAAGCAACCCGCATCGCCCATCGTGCCTGCTTTTCGCCCATTATACTTAGCGCCATGCGCCTGAGCGGCATCTTCGATGACGAAAAGTCCGTTAGCTCGTGCAAATTCCAGAATCGGATCCATGTCCGCCGGTTGCCCGAAAAGGTGCACCGGAATAATCGCTTTGGTTCGCTCGGTCAGGCTTTTCTCGAGTTCCGCGGGGTTCAACGTGAATGTGTTTGGATCTACATCCACAAATACCGGGCGAGCTTTGCAGTAAGTGATCGCCTCGGCAGTGGCGATAAATGTGTTCGGAACCGTAATGACGTCGTCGCCTTCACCAATTCCAAGCGCCAGGAGAGTAAGCCAAAGGGCGTCGGTGCCGTTGCCTACGGCGATTGCGTGGGGGGACCCGCAGAATTCGGCGAACTCTTCTTCGAACTTTTCCACGAACGGTCCGCCAGCAAAGGCGCTGCTCTCGATCACTTCGCGAATAGCTCGATCGAATTTTTCAATAAAAGGAGCGTGATGCGCCTTCAAATCGAGGAAGGGAACTTTCATTTTTGTGATTTGGTAGTAGGAGGAATGTGGGTAGGTAATGCTTCGCGCACCGCGCGCCGAACTAGCGCACCGCCGGCGCGCTCCGCTCATCCAGCAAATGCTTCAACCTCGAGCATCTCTTCCGCCTTTACCGGAGCGAGAACCGGTGCGGCATGACTCGATTGAGATAGTGTCACGGGCGCACCGTTCTTCTTAAGGGAGGTGCTTGCCGCCTCGAGGATTCTGACCATTTCCAGCCCCTTACGGCCATCGGTCAGCGGCTGAGAATTCGTTTTGATGCAGTCAGCGAAATGCTGGCAGGCGAGCTTTAGTGGTTCCTCCTGATGAAGGTAAGGGATGTAACTGTCGCCGTAATGATACGAGTATTGAAACTCAGCGAACGTGTCGTAGTGCGGCGGACGTTCTACCCGCGCATCGTAAATCCGGATTTTTTCGCGTGTCCGCAGATCGTCATACACGATCATTCGTCGCGTACCCACAATCGTCATTTCACGAATTTTCCGCGGCTCGAGCCAGCTGCTCTGGATGGTTGCAAAGCGCTTACGCGAGAAGGAAAGCGACATGTTTGTCACGTCCTCTACTCCTGGCGTGATATGAGCGTTTCCCTGGCAGTTAACCGCCGTGGGAAATTCATTCAAAATATGGAGAATGATTGAGATGTCGTGCGGCGCAAGATCCCACGCGACATTAATGTCCTTTTGGAATAATCCGAGATTGAGACGCCGGCAATTAATATACCGGATCTCGCCCAGATCTCCGGCTTGAACAATCTGGGCAATCTTTTGTACTGGCGAAGAGTAGAGAAAAGTGTGATCGAGCATCAAAACCAGACCATTGCGGTCGGCGATTTCGATCAGTTCCTCGCATTCGGCTGAAGACGACGCCATCGGTTTCTCGATAAACGTATGCTTACCCGCCAGGAGGGCTGCCTTGGCCAAAGAAAAGTGATGCTTTACCGGGGTGGCAATGACGACAGCGTCGATGTTTGTGCCGTTGAGAAGCTGCTGCGTCTGTGTCATGCCTTCGAGGTCCGGGTACAATGCGCGTACGTGTTTTAGGCGCTCAATATTGACGTCGCAGACGGCTTTGAGTTGGCAATCCTGAAGACCTTTGAAGTTGCGAACCAGAAGCGGTCCCCAGTAACCGCACCCGATTATGCCGACTGTGATTTGCTTCTTCATGATTTGGGAGTTGATTCTGCGAGGCCCTGCAAGATCGTGCTTGGCGGCGGACTTTTTCGAGCCGAGTCTACGAACGTTTGTAAAATCGGTGCCGGTGCGTAAAGAGTCCCATCTTGCCGCTCAGATTGTGCCGGGAGTTTGGATTCGACCAGTTGCGCAGCGACAACGGTGCAAGTCTTGAACAAGATTTTCAGGTCTAAAAGGATCGACAGGTTTTTTAGATAGAACAGATCCATCACGATCATTTCGTTGAATGTTGTTTTATTCTTTCCGTTGACCTGCCAGTATCCGGTCATGCCCGGCAGACCGTTCACGCGTTCTCGTTGCCATGGCTCGTAATGGGCAAATTCAACGGGTGTGCATGGCCGCGGCCCAACTAGGCTCATCTCACCGCAAAGCACGTTGAAGATTTGAGGCAACTCATCCAAGCCGCTCGCACGCAGAAATCGGCCGAAAGGGGCGAGGCGTGGATCGCCGTAGGCATCCAGCTTCGTCATAGGACGATCGCCCCTCATCAATTCCTGGAAGTAGTGTTCGTGAGTTTGTGTCTCGGCACTCACCTTCATTGTCCGGAACTTCCAGATAGAAAAATGTCTTCCTCGTAATCCTACGCGTTTCTGTCGGTAGAAAATCGGTCCTGGCGAAGCGAGTCGCGTCACCAGCATGAGCACGATCATCAACGGCAACCAAATTGGCAGCGCAAGCAGAATGCATGTGATGTCCAGGGCCGATTTCCAGCCGGGTATCCTGTGCGCCTGCGCGTCTGGAAAGTCGATTGTAGACCGGCGCGGTATCGCGCCGTTCCCGTTCGAGCTGTTATAGGGCAAGCTGCCGCCCTTGGTCGCCCGCCCCGCATGCGGGAGATGACCTTCTATCCTCATTTTTTGATTTCCTCCAACCGCTGCTAACCCGCTAACCACGCGGGACTGTGAGAGTGAGGAGGCATCCGCATCTAGGTCTTCGTGACCGAGGAGCGGGTCCTCGAAATACTCACCCTCAAAAATGTGAAAACTGGGGGACAAAGCGGGAAACGAAAATTGAGATCCCGACCGTTAAACGATGCTTGTTCGCAGGCGAGGCCGCATACCGGTATGGGCTCTTGGATTGGTCTAGTTTCCCGCACGCTTACTTCTACGGAAACTGGGGGGTGAAGGTTCCGAATATTTTGCAGGACGTGGGAATTTAACGGCCCTGTCACAAACCGAGGAATTAAGCCCTAAATACAAGAGAATTAGCGATTGCGGCGATCGGTCCGCGCGCTTATTCGATCTCTGAGAGAAGAGTATCGAGGTTCTCACTCTCGGAACCGTGGTCTTCAGCCAGTCCGGTTTGCACCAAACAGCCGAGGCAAAGTCCGTTGTGAACACGGACTATACCGCAACAATGCGGGCACTCGTCGTCCTCATGCTGAGGTGTTCCAAACGATTCAGTAAGGCCGTTCAAATCCATTTTTCATAATCCCAGTTGGCTGCTACTCGCCAGGGCGGTTTGTTGCCCAGGCGAAGTCGTTCTGCTGATGCACGGTGCTCCGGAGCGGAGCCTGCGCCCTCGCCAAAGCGTGCCGTCGGAGAAACTTACATGTGAGTTTGAGCGCTACAGCGTGCACAAGCACTTCTACGGAAAGCGAGGAAAGAAGTTCCGAAAAATGCTTATCCTGGCAGCAAAAAAGACTGGTTTTTACACAATTGTTTCAATTACGATTTGGTCCCGCTAACTATTGCGCACCATTTCTTGAGTATGTCCCGGAGACTTCCCGCTGGTCTTGGTGCCAGTCGTATACGTATGAGAAATGCACAGTTCATCTGAATTTTTGAAAAACGCAGTCGCTGCAGCCGAAGAGACGCTGCAGTCGCTACTCCATCTCGATGCGCAACTCGCGAAAGCCGCAGACTTCATCGAGCGTTGTTTGCGTGGCGGAAACAAATTGCTCGTTTGCGGCAATGGAGGCAGCGCCGCCGATGCCTCGCATTTCGCAACAGAGTTTGTGGTGCGTTTTCTGAAAGACCGGCCCGCGTACCCAGCCATTTGTCTTACCGGCGATGGCGGACTGCTCACTGCTGCGGGCAATGATTATGGCTTCGACGAGATCTTCGCTCGCCAGGTGGCGGCTTTCGGCCTTCCAGGAGATCTGTTGATTTGCCTTACGACTTCCGGCAAATCCAGGAATGTTGAGCGCGCGTTGGAGGAAGCAAAAGCGCGCAAGCTTAATACCATTGCTTTCCTCGGTCGCGACGGGGGATCAACCATTGGGATGGCCGATGTCGATCTTTTGGTTCGCGGCGATCTAACCGCCCGGATTCAGGAGGCACACCAGCTTCTGCTCCACGTTCTCTGCGAAACCGTTGAGTCGCGCCTGGCCTTGAAAGGGAAGGCCCACTAAAACAAGCGAAAGGGCGCGAACTTTCGCACAAACCGTTCGACAGCCGGACTTTTCCTTTTGGGTCCGTGTGTTTCCTCGGCGGACGCGATCACTCGGTTTTTTTTAGAAGCCGCTCGCGTTCGCGATCGAGTTGCCGGCGCTCGCTGGCCGTCAAACTACCGATTCCGAACTTGGAAATCTTGTCCAGTATCGGGTCAATCGAAGTGTAAACGTCATCCGTTTCCGCTGAACGGCTGGCATGCACTTTGGGGACAACATGGAATTTCGGCCTGGGAGCGAAGCGCGCTTTTAATGCGTCCCACCAGGGGAGTTCTGGCCCGGCGCCGCGCATCTCAATGAAGAGGAACGCCGCACCAATGCTTGTCCAAACGGCTATCAGGTCGCTCCAGGCGTGGTATGCGAGGAGTTGAAGGGTGTAAACCGCGGCAAGAATCAATACGACCCATTTCGTCATAATCCGCAGAAACAACTCAGCCCGGGGATAGATGGTGGCAAAGGCAACGAAAATTCCAAAGTGCAACGCTGACGAACCGGAAGGAAGGGACACCACTGAACGCTGCCAGAGTCCCCAGATCGTTAGCACGACCGCCGGCGCTATGAGCAAGACAAGATAGAGCGCAATATAGGCTCGCCGCCCAATGAAGCGCTCCACTTCACGGCCAAACACGAACAGCATGTACATCTCGACGGCAAACCAAAGCAGTGCGTTTGGCGCATGCACGAACGCATACGTGAAAAGACGCCACACTTGGCCGGACCAGACTGCCGCGCTATCGAATAACATATAGGCCAAAACGGAATGCGCCCCGATAGCGACGAGAATTGCTGTGAGAATCGCGGCCGCGACGTGAACCCCAACCAGCATCGTGGTCATATCGACCGGATAGCGGCCCATCCAAGCAACAGGGCGATAATCATCGGAGGTGGTGACCCCGAACATACTTTCAATTAATGCCGCGCACTGTTCTTACGCAAGCGTGAAACAATTTAACTGTTCGATCATTCAACGTGGCGAAGCCGTTTATTCGTGCTTAAAATGGACACCTTCGTTTCATGAAAAATATTGCGCCCGCCATATTCCCGCCGAATGGAATCGGCGATACGGAGCCAACGAACCAGGCCGTCGTCGATTGGGTACACGAAATCGGTAAGCTGACGAAACCCGAGAACATTTTCTGGTGTGACGGGTCCGAGCGCGAGAATGAATTTCTGATCGCCGAATCGTTGAAGCAGAACGTGCTGATCAAGCTGAACGAAGAAAACGTTCCAAATTCCTATTTGCACCGATCGAACCCGAACGACGTCGCACGGGTCGAGAAGGTCACGTTCATTTGCACACCGACGAAAGAAGAAGCCGGACCCACAAACAACTGGTCGGAGCCCGCGGAGACGTATTCGAAGCTGTATAGACTACTGGATGGCGCGATGCGGGGACGCACCATGTTCGTTGTGCCTTACATCATGGGCCCGCCTGATTCGCATCTGGCTAAAGTCGGGTTCGAAATCACCGATTCAGAATACGTCGTGCTGAGCATGCGAATCATGACCCGCATGGGCAAAATCGCGCTGAACCGGCTTGGCAACGATCCAAAGGCAGAATGGAACCGTGGCGTGCATTCGTTGTTAGATGTTGATCCTGATCGGCGGTTTATCTGTCATTTTCCCCAGGATAACACGATTATCTCCATCGGTTCCGGTTACGGCGGGAACGTTTTGCTGAGCAAAAAATGTCTCGCGCTGCGCATCGGATCGTATCTTGCGCGTAAACAGGGCTGGATGGCGGAGCACATGCTGATCCTCGGCGTCGAATCGCCCGAAGGAAAAAAACACTACGTGGCTGCGGCGTTCCCCAGTGCGTGCGGAAAGACGAATTTTGCGATGTTGATTCCGCCAGCACATTTCAAACGCTGGAGAGTGACAACCGTCGGCGACGACATCGCCTGGATGGAAATTCGCGACGGCCGTTTGTTCGCTGTGAATCCGGAGAATGGCTATTTCGGCGTCGTTCCCGGCACCAGTTACAAATCGAATCCGAACGCGATGAAATCGATCGAGCACGACACGCTTTACACGAACGTCGCACTCACTGACGACGGCGATGTTTGGTGGGAAGGGAAAGACAGCGCGCCGCCAAAACACGTCATTGACTGGCGCGGGAATGATTGGACCCCCGACTCAAAGGAAAAAGCAGCGCATCCCAACAGCAGGTTTGCCACCCCAATGCGAAATAATCCTGCGCTCGATCCCAATGTGGAAAAAGGTGATGGCGTCCCAATCAGCGCCATTATTTTCGGCGGTCGCCGCAGTGACACAGTGCCCCTGGTTTATGAGGCGTTCGATTGGACGCACGGCGTTTATCTCGGTGCCACTATGGCCTCCGAAACAACCGCAGCCGCAGCGGGGGCTGTTGGAAAAGTTCGACGCGATCCGATGGCAATGCTGCCTTTCTGTGGATATAACATTGGCGATTATTTCCGGCATTGGATCGACACCGGAAAGCGTCTCACCAGTCCGCCGCTCATTTTCAACGTGAATTGGTTCCGCAAAGACGCGAACGGAAAATTCCTGTGGCCAGGCTTCGGCGAGAACATGCGTGTGCTCAAATGGATCATCGATCGCTGCGATCAAAAGGGCGGGGCGGTCAAGTCGCCTGTTGGCTGGTTGCCCACTCCGCATGACCTCGATCTTGGTGGTGTTGACATCGATCACACACGCGTGGCCGATCTTCTCGGAATCGATCACGAAGAATGGCAACAAGAACTTGCCGCGCACAAGACCTTTTTCGACTCGCTCGGCGGCGTGGTACCGAAGGAATTGCAAGAACAACGCGAGCAGCTCGTGGCGCGCTTTAAAGAATAACTGCTGCAGCCATTGCCCTGTGAGCGAGGCAATGCGGGCGTCAGATTGGCAGGGTGCACCCCGATTCGCCCACAATTTATCTTCAAAATTTGCGAACCACTTGACTGGCAGCGAATATTTCCAGTGGGTTCGAAGGCTGCAATTACAGAACATCTCAGAGCGTCAATAGCGAAGGATCACATTGAGGTTCGTGGGGCGCGCCAGAACAATCTCAAAGGGGTCGATGTTGATCTTCCGCTGGGAAAATTGACAGTCGTTACAGGCCCCAGCGGCAGTGGCAAATCGAGTCTGGCATTCGAGACCATTTATGCCGAAGGCCAGCGACGTTACGTCGAAACGTTCAGCCCATATATGCGGCAATTTCTCGACCGCATGGACAAGCCGCGCGTGGACGACATCCGCGGTATTCCTCCCGCGATCGCCATCGAGCAAGCGAATCCGGTTAAGAGCTCGCGCTCAACTGTCGGCACGATGACAGAAATCAACGATTATCTGAAATTGCTCTGGCCGCGCGTTGCACGTGCATTCTGCCCGAGCTGCAGCCGCGAAATTCGTCCCGAAACCACGCAATCAATTTCAAATCAAATTCTCGCCGAATTTTCCACCTGTCATTTCGAGCGAAGCGACAAAGCAAGAACACCGGCAACTGTTTTGGTCACTTTCTGGGTCGCCGTTCCACTGAAAACCGAGCCGCGCCAGTTCTTCGAATTTCTTCAGCAACAGGGTTATCTCCGCGTATGGATTGGGAATCAAATTGTGCGGGTCGATGGTGATCCAAAAAAGATACGACTGGGGGGCCGCGTTCAGGTTATTCAGGACCGCGTCGCAGTCTCGGAAGAAAATCGTGCCCGCCTGGTGGAGGCCATCGAAACCGCGTTACGCTTCGGTAAAGGAAAAATTAACGTCGTTCCGATTTCAAAAGACGCCCAACGCTCCACGCCCAGCGTCCAAGGTCCAACGAATCACGCTTCACGACTCGCCGATCACGAACTACCTTTCTCGACCGGCTGGCACTGCGCCCACTGCGATCTCGACATTCGCCCGCCTTCACCCGGACTGTTCAGTTTCAACAGTCCGCTCGGCGCCTGCCCTGATTGTCGCGGATTTGGTCGTACCATCGCAATCGATCTAAACAAGGCCATACCAGATCGCAGCCTAAGCATCAAACAAGGCGTGGTGCGCGTTTTTCGCGGCGCCGAATTTGGCGAATCGCAGAAAGACTTGCTTCGAGCCTGCGCCCGCAAAGAGATCAATATCAATGTTCCATTCGAGGAATTACCGAAGGTCGACCAATACTTCGTGATCGAAGGCGAGAAACGAGCCGGCGATTATACAGATGAGGATTACGAAAACGAGCGGTGGTATGGCGTCCGAGGATTCTTTCGCTGGCTCGAGAGCAGGACTTACAAGATGCATGTGCGCGTTTTGCTCAGCCGCTATCGGGCGTATATCACCTGCCCGAAATGCAACGGAGAACGATATCAAACCGACGCGCTAAATTACAAAACTGTGGCGGCGCTGGGTGATCGCTCGGACAGTGATCGGAAAACGCGGCTGCAATTGACGCTTCCCGAATTCCAGGCGCTTTCGATCCTAGATGCCCGCAATTTTCTGACCGCGATCGAGATTCCGTCGAACGATTCGACAGCGCAAATGTTAAGCAACGAAATCTGTGCGCGCCTCAACTATCTCTGCGAAGTCGGGGTTGGCTATCTCTCGCTCGATCGATCCACGCGCACTTTGAGCGGTGGCGAAGTGCAACGGGTGAACCTTACCACATGCCTCGGTGCATCGCTGGTCAACACGCTCTTTGTCATGGACGAACCGAGCATTGGTTTGCATCCGCGCGACGTTGGTCGGCTCGTCCGTGTAATGCATAACTTGCGCGACAAAGGCAATACGCTGCTCGTAGTCGAGCACGAGGAACAAATCATTCGTGCGGCTGATAATTTGATCGACATCGGTCCGGGTCGCGGCGAGCACGGCGGCGAGTTGGTTTGGAACGGAACGCTCGCAAACTTCGTAAGCGGGGTCGGCGCGCCCTCTCGCTGTACGATGGATGGAAACAGCTGCGATGGCGCGCCAGGTCCATCCTTAACTCGCGATTATCTGACGAATCTTAAATCGATTCCAGTCCCGACGTCGCGGCGAACATCGAAGTCATCGATCAAGATCATTGGCGCACGACAGCACAACCTGAAGAACATCGACGTCGATCTTCCGCTGGGAGTTTTCGCCTGTGTCACCGGCGTTTCTGGTTCTGGTAAATCCACGCTGATCCATGAGGTGCTCTACCGCAACCTGCTGGTTGCGAAGGGAGAGTCTTCCGATCCCCGGCCTACGCAAAACGACGGTTCGGCAGGTGCATGCAAATCGGTCACCGGTGCGCATCGCATCCGCGACGTAATCATGATCGATCAGGCACCCCTTGCGCGAACGCCCCGATCAACGCCGCTGCTTTATTTGGGACTTTACGATCATGTTCGCAAAATGTTCGCCGCTCAACCGGAGGCAATGTCGCAGGGATTCACGGCGGGCACGTTCTCGTTTAATTCCGGAAACGGTCGCTGCGAACGTTGTTCTGGCACAGGATACGAGAAAATTGAGATGCAATTTTTGAGTGATCTTTTCGTGCGTTGCGCAGAATGCGAAGGCAAACGGTTTCAAACGCACGTTCTGAAGGTTCAACTACAGGGAAAATCAATCCACGATCTGCTCAAGCTCAGCGTAAACGAAGCGATCGAATTTTTCGCGCAAATTGGCGAGGACAAAACGGTATCTGAACCGCTTCGTGTGCTTGAGGAGGTCGGGCTCGGCTACCTGCGGCTGGGCCAGCCACTGAATACATTATCCGGTGGCGAATCTCAGCGGCTGAAGCTAGTCGGGCATTTGCGCGAAACGGAAAACGTCGCGGCATTGACTTCCGGCCAATTTCCTATCGGCAAGATGCCGATGCCACACGGAAATTTATTCATCTTCGACGAACCAACCACGGGACTTCACTTCGATGACGTGGCGATGTTGCTGCGGTTATTCCAGCGTCTGGTCGATCGCGGTCATTCCATCGTGGTGATTGAGCACAACCTCGAAGTGATCAAGTGTGCTGACTGGATTATCGATCTCGGGCCCGAAGCCGGAGACGCAGGGGGAGACGTGGTCGCTGTTGGGACTCCGGAGCAAATTGCAAAGATCGAAAATTCGCACACCGGCAAATTCTTGCGTCGCGTCATCTCGAGCCGAGCGAAGCGAAATCGAGAGCGTAGTTCTGCGGGATCCCTCGACTTCGCTTGGGATGAAAGCACGGAATTAGGGCGCGTGGCTGAGGAAGCCCCTCGATTTCGAGTTCAGGGGGGTAACGGCGCAATCCAAGTCTGCGGCGCACGGGAGCACAACCTGAAAAACATCGACGTCAAAATTCCGAGGGAACAAATGGTGGTCATTACCGGTCTGAGTGGCTCCGGAAAATCCACGCTCGCATTTGATATCCTGTTCGCGGAGGGACAACGACGGTTTCTCGACAGCATGTCGCCGTATGCGCGGCAATTCGTCGAGCAGCTTGAAAAGCCGGATGTCGATCTGGTAAGCGGATTGCCTCCGAGCGTGGCTATCGAGCAACGGGTCACACGCGGCGGAGGGAAATCGACAGTCGCGACAGTGACGGAGATTTATCATTTTCTCCGACTGCTTTTCGCAAAAACGGGAACGCAGTTTTGCCCGGACTGCGATTTACCCGTCGAGAAAAAAAGCCTCGCCGCCATTGCCAAACAAATTGAATCAACAGTGAAGCGAGGACTCGTGAGAGTGCTTGCACCACTGGTCAAGGCTCGAAAGGGTTTTCATACCGAAGTTGCGCGCTGGGCGGAATGCCAGGGATTCGACACATTGTATGTGGACGGAAAACTGGTTCCTATCGCGCATTTTCGAAAATTGGAGCGGTTCAAAGAGCATACGATCGATGTGGTGGTTGGTCTTATCGATCGGAAGCGAATTGCGGAAGCGCGGGACGTCGTTCGTCACGCGCTGGAGATCGGACGCGGTACCGCACGTCTGCTCGATACAAAAAATCGCATTACGGTCGTGAGCACAGAAATGAGCTGCCCAAACTGTGGCCGGGCATTCGAGGAGCTCGATCCACGTTTGTTTTCGTTTAATTCACCACACGGCGCGTGTAAAGAATGCGGCGGATTTGGCGAAATTTGGGACCAGGATCTGCAAACCGCTGCGAGCCCCGACGGTGAGTCGGTTCTGGAAACCGAGTTGGCGGCCGAGCGTGAATCGGAATGGATCGAGGAAGGCGAAGCACGGGAATGCCCTAATTGTCACGGTTCGCGGTTGAACGCGGTGGCGCGTCACGTTCGTGTCCACGGTTATACGATCGATCAGTTCACAAATCTTTCGGCCAGCGAAGCAGCGCGTAAGGTCAAGAGATTGAAGTTCCGGGGAACGCATCAAACGATCGCTGCCGGTCTCGTTCCTGAAATTCAGCAGCGATTGAGTTTCATGGAAAAAGTTGGCCTCGGTTATCTCGCGCTTGGACGTTCGGCGAAAACGTTAAGCGGAGGAGAATCTCAGCGAATCCGGTTGGCTGCGCAGCTCGGCTCAAACCTGCGCGGTGTCCTTTATGTGCTGGATGAGCCGACGATCGGTCTTCATGCCCGCGATAACTTGCGATTGCTCGACACGCTCACGGCGCTGCGGAACAAGGGGAACTCGCTAATTATCGTCGAGCATGATGAGGAAACGATGCGACGCGCCGATCACATCGTCGATCTTGGGCCGCGCGCCGGAATTCACGGAGGAGAAGTCGTGACGACCGGCACGCTGCTCGACGTGGAAAGCAATGCAAATTCCGAGACGGCACGTTGCCTGAAAGTACCACTTCGACATCCCATCCGCGGATCGCGCCGGTCTCTGCGCAACGTTGACGAATGGATCGAAGTCCGTGGCGCAAAAGCGAATAACTTGAAAGATATCGATGTTCGTTTCCCTTTGGGAAGGCTTTCAGTAATCACAGGAATTTCCGGCAGCGGCAAATCGACGTTGATGCATGAGATAATCTGGCCTGCGGTGCGCGAGCAGTTGAAGGAAAGAAAACGCGCAGGAAATGGCGATCTGTTCAAACTGGTCAGTGGTGCACAAGAGATCGAAGCCATTTACGAAGTCGATCAATCACCGATCGGGAAGACGTCGCGCTCGACGCCGGGCACCTACGTGAAAGTATTCGACGAGATCCGGAATCTTTACGCTCAATTACCCGTCTCGCGCGTGCGCGGATATTCTGCCAGCCGATTCTCGTTCAACGCCGAAGGCGGTCGTTGCGAGGCGTGCAACGGTCAGGGCATGATCAAACTGGAGATGAATTTTCTCCCGCGTAGCTACGTGCCGTGCGAAGACTGCGGCGGCAAACGTTACAATTCGCAAACTCTCGAGGTACTCTACAACAACAAATCGATCGGTGACGTTATGGAAACAACGATCGAGGAAGCGGCGGAATTCTTTTCGGCGTATCCCAAAATTGCGCGCCCCCTCTCTTTGCTGGTCGATACGGGTTTGGGCTATCTCAAGCTGGGACAACCGAGTCCAACGCTGAGCGGCGGTGAAGCGCAACGGTTAAAGCTGGTGACGCAACTGAAACGTGGCGTGAGTCGCGCGGCGGATGAGCGGATTCGCAAAATGCGCAGGCCAGGTTCGACCTTGTATTTGCTCGAGGAACCCACCATTGGCCTCCACATGGCCGACATTGAACTACTGCTCAGCGTGCTGCACAGGCTCGTCGACGAAGGAAACACTGTAATCGTGATCGAACACAATCTCGGCGTGATCGCAGAAGCCGATTATATTGTTGATCTGGGCCCAGAGGCCGGCGCGGATGGGGGCGAAATCGTCGCATGCGGGACGCCGGAGCAAGTCGCAAAAAACCGCCTCAGTCGCACCGCGCCGTTTTTGCGAAAAATGCTCAACTCATCGCGCGCAAAAAGACTGGTGTCAGCCTGAGCGACAGCCGTTCCACTCACTTCGCTTGCCCTGGGTAAACTCTGCGAGGCGAAGGATCCCGTGAAATCAACTCTCGGGTTCTGCAGCGGCATTCCTCGACTTCGCTCGGAATGACAGCGAAAGTCGGCGCAATGCTCGCGTATTATTTGCACAATCTCGACCCAATTATTTTTCGAATCTCCGACAATGTTGGGCCGCGTTGGTACGGTCTGGCTTATGTGCTTGCCTTTGTTTCCAGCTATCTCCTCTTCCTTTGGCTTGCTAAACGCGGTTTTGCGGATCTTCCGCCGCAACGAGTTGGCGACTTCATTACTGGCTGCGCGTTGTTTGGCGTGATCATCGGTGGGCGTCTCGGTTACGTTTTCTTCTACAAACCTGAAATGTTGCGCGAGCCGTTATCGATCTTGCGCGTTTGGGAAGGCGGAATGTCCAGCCATGGCGGAATGCTCGGTCTATTGCTGTTTACTTTATACTATGCACACCGGCACAAGATCTCGTGGACAAACCTTGGCGACAATCTGGTTGTCACCGCGCCGATCGGTTTATTCTTTGGACGCTGCGCCAATTTCATCAACGGCGAACTTTATGGAAGGATGACGAAAGTCGCCTGGGCGATGCAATTCCCCAAGGAACTATTCGATCATCCCCAGGAAGCCGAGCGTGCGGTGACGGCGTGCGCGCGAATCGACCTATCGCTGGCGACACCTGACGCAATCGTTGGCGCGGTTCGCAGCCAGCCACAAGTGGCCAGCGCGTTGCGCTCAATTCTTTCGCCCCGCCATCCCTCCCAGCTGTACGAGGCTTTTTTCGAAGGAATCGTTTTGTTCGCGATTTTGTGGTTCGTGCGTACCCGCAGGCGTGAGCCAAACGGCGTTTTGACCGGGCTATTTTTTATCTGGTACGCTATTTTTCGGATCGTAGTTGAATATTTCCGCGAACCCGATGCGACACTGGTTGGTCCCTTTACACGCGGCCAATTTTTCTCCTTCTTCCTCATCGTGATCGGACTTGGCTTTGTCGCAGTGGCAAAAATGCGGCCGACGTTTCCACAAAGACTGACTAAGTCCCAGTGAGGAATGTCATTTCACCGAATCTTACTTTCGTTTCTCCAAAACAGCGTTATTACTTAACCCGGTGACACGGGAATGCTCGTTCCGGAAATCGTAGCGGCCGGCGGCGGTCTCCTTTTTGCGTTCGATCACGCGACGATCGCAGGAAAACTCGTTCTCACTCTTCTGGCAGTCGTTTCCATTTTCAGTTGGTCCATCATGATCACGAAATTGCGCGTGATCCGGTTCGCCCGAAACCAGAACGCACGTTTTCTCGCCGCTTTTCGACAGGATCGGCAACCGTTGCGTCTATTTGAGAAAAATGCGCGCTTTGCCGGATCGCCGGTATTTAATGTGTATCGCGCTGGCTGCGAAGAAATGACATTTCATTTGCTCGGATCGCCTGAGGTGGACGACACGTTTCGCGCACGGCTTGGAATCGCTGATAAAATCTCGCCGGCACAAATGGGTGCGGTAAACGCCGCGATGGAGCGTGCGGTAGGCGAGACAGCGCTTTCGCTTGAATCGCAGATGATTTTGCTCGCAACTGCCGTAAGTGGTTCGCCATTTCTCGGCTTGCTTGGCACGGTTTGGGGCGTGATGGACGCGTTCACCGGCGTGGCTGAGGCAGGCTCGCCGAATCTCGTCTCGATGGCGCCCGGAGTTTCAGGTGCGCTCATTACTACGGTGACCGCGCTTTGCGTCGCGATTCCAGCGATGTTCGGATACAATTTTCTCGTTACCAGCATTCGCGGGATCATCGTCGAGATGGACAATTTTGCCGCGGAGCTCGCTTCGGAATTTGAGCACAAATACGTCGATCACAGCGTACGTGAATCGGCATTTCGCAGATGAGACGCTACTCGCAACGCCAGAGCCTTTCCACGCTCAGCGAAATCAATGTTACGCCACTGCTCGATCTGGCATTCGTGCTGCTCATCATTTTCATGATCACGACGCCGTTGCTCGAAAGCAGCATGAACCTCGTGATTCCATCGAGCGGAGCGACAAATCCGCCGATCAAGTCAGCTCAGGTGCAAATTCTCTCGATCGACCGCAGTGAGACGATTCGGTTCAACAATCAGGTAATCGATTTGAAAGTGCTCACGGCCCGACTGACGGAATTGAAACAGACGAATCCAGAGGTCGCCATCGTGATTAGACCGGATCGGGAGTTGCCCGTGCAAAAACTGATTGCGCTGATGGACGCGCTGAAACAGGCGCAAATTACGAAGGTTGGCATCGCTACAAGGGCAGAGTCGAAATAGATGTCGAAGAACCTGCCTTCGCGTAGCTACGGCGCGGCAAGCCCGCGCTTTTGGCGAAACGTCACGCTAATCGCGCTGGCGCATATCGCGCTGATTACAGGATTAATTCGCTGGAGTTTAGCAGCGCGAAGTGCGCCGGAGGCGGAAAGCTTGGTTTGGTTGAGCGGAGTGGAAGATCTCGCGGTCGAAAGATCTGAGGGCGCTGCTGCGGCGCCCTCAAAAATTTCAGTCGCATCCGTTGAGCCAGAACGCTTAAAGCCGGACGAAACAGAAAAGGAACAGCCCACTTTAACTCAGGCAAAAAGCGAAATCGAATTGCCGAAACCGACGCCGACAACAACACCAGCTCCAAGGCCAACGACAAAGCCGAAAACAACACCAAAACTGACAGCTAAGCCGACTCCCAAAAAAACTGTGTTGGCGAAAGTGTCCAAATCATCGGCGCATGCGAAGTCGAGTCCGCCAAAATCCAAAGATGAACAATCGGATTCGAGCACAGAGAAAAAGAAGGATACGAAAACCGGTAGCGCGAAGACCAAATCCTCCGATAGCGGCAGCGTGAAAAGGGGGTCAGCCGGCAAAGGCGGCAGCATGGGCGGGGGAGGCAACGCATCGGAATTCGGATGGTACGGCAACATGTTGCATGACCGTTTTTACAGCGCATGGGTCCAGCCAACGACTACGGTCGCTTCCGGCACTAAGATTTCGACGCTGGTAAAAGTTCGAATCGAGAAAAACGGTCACGTTTCCAAGTTCGAGATCATTAAACCGTCCGAAAATGTCGTAGTGAACGAGTCAGTCGCGGCAATTGCGAAACGAGTGACCGAAGTCGATTCCCCGCCGACCGATCTTGTTAAGGGCGATCACTACGACGTAAAAATCAATTTCGAGTTAAATACCAACCAGGAAACGGCGAAATAACCAATCGTTACCGCGCGCGCTTGAGCAGATTTCCGCGATTTTTCGCAAATTTCTCTTCGATCATCCGATGTAGATGCTCAGATATTACGGGATGATCAAGGCGTTGAACGACTTCATCCAGAAAGCCGGCCACAATGAGACGCTGGGCGACCGGCACTGGAATACCGCGCGTGCGAAGATAGAAAAGCTCGTCTTCATCGATTTGGCCGGAAGTCGCCCCGTGGGTGCAACGCACGTTGTCGGCGAGAATTTCGAGGCCAGGCATCGAGTTGGCTTCTGCATCGTCGCTCAACAGAAGGTTGCGAACTTTTTGATACGCATCAGTGAAATGGGCGTGCGGCTCTACCCGGATGAGGCCACCGAAAATGGTGCGGGCGCGGTCGTCGAGCGCGTTTTTGTAAAGGAGATCGCTCGCGGTATGCGGCGAGACATGGTCCTGCAATGTGCGAGCATCGAATTCCTGCTCGTGCTTTGCCATAGCCACAGCCAGCAGATCGCTGCGCCCACCTTCGCCGATTAGCCGGCTCAAACTTTCGAAGCGCGAATAGCGCGAACCAAGATGCAAATTCAGGCTCATGGCCGAAGCATCATGGTCAACGGTTGTCGAATTCATCTGCAGCGCGACAACGTTATCTGCCCAATTTTGCGCGCACACGTATGTCACCTTCGCGCCGGGACCGGCGACCAGATCGTTTACGCCGCACGCGAATCCCGGGACGTGTTCATTCACGGAGCGGAAATGTTCGATCACGGTGACCTTCGCGAGCTCGTCCGTGACCAGGAGTAAGTGCGGAAACGCAGAAGCATTTTCACCATTCAGCCAATGGAAGATTTCGATTGGCAACTCAATCTCGACGCCTCGCGGTACGTAAAGAAACGTCCCTGACGAAACCAATGCCTGGTGCAGCGACGCGAACTTGGCAGACCCGAGCTTCGCTGGTTGCGACATGAAATGTTTGCGGAACAAGTCCGCGTGCTCAACCATTGCCCGCTCAAGCGATTGGAAAACGACGCCGCGCTTTTTCAGTTGATCTGAAATCACGTCGCGCTCGATCAACTCGTCACCCGCGAAGATCATGCGCCCGGCTACCTCTTCGAGCCCGTGCGATTGCTCGAGAATAGTGACGCGCTCCTTCTCCGTTAGTGTACCACCGTATTTAAACGGGCTTAGATCGAGAAGACCGACATTGGCGAATCGCCACGCCTGATCTTTTCGCGTCGGCTGGGGCAATGACTCAAATTGTTTCCAAGCCGCGCGCTGTTGATCGCGAAACCAACCGGGGACTTCGCGTGTCTCACCCAAGCCGGAAAGAATTGGCGCGGCCTGCTTCTCGAATATCGCTGTTTCGTTTTTGGTCATCTAGAATAGGACGCATAGGACCCTGTGTCCTATGGTCACACTCGCGGGCCGCGGGTACGAGATTATCCGACCGAGCCTTCCATCTCCAGCTCGATCAACCGCTTGAGCTCTACGCTGTATTCCATCGGGAACTGCCGGACGAGATCGTTGACGAAACCGTTGACGCTCAAGCTCATCGCCTGTGCTTCGGTGAGGCCGCGCTGTTGCATGTAAAAAATTTGGTCGGTGCTTACCTGACTCACGCTGGCTTCATGTTGAACGGCGTTGCCCGTGCCACGCACGGTGATCGCGGGATAGGTGTCGGTTCGCGAGGTGGCGTTGATGAGCAGGGCGTCGCACTCGGTGTTGTTTTTGCAATTCTTCAAATGCTTGGGCACATGGACCAATCCGCGGTAGGTGGCCCGGCCTTTTCCGATGGAGATCGATTTGGAAATAATGTTGCTGGTTGTCTCGTCGGCAGCGTGGATCATTTTCGCGCCGGTGTCCTGGTGTTGCCCATCATTGGCGAGTGCAATCGAAAGAACTTCGCCACGCGCTTTACGGCCCTTCATGATCACGCTGGGATATTTCATCGTGAGCCGCGACCCGATATTACAATCGATCCATTTCACTTCGGCGTTTTCCTGGGCGAGACCGCGTTTGGTGACAAGGTTGAAGACGTTCGACGCCCAGTTCTGAACGGTGATGTACTGAATCTTGGCTCCTTTCAGCGCGACCAATTCCACGACAGCGCTATGCAATGTGGGAGTATTAAATTTCGGCGCCGTGCAGCCCTCCATGTAGGTCACTTCCGAGCCTTCATCGGCAATGATGAGTGTGCGCTCGAACTGGCCAAAATTTTCAGCATTGATGCGGAAGTACGCCTGCAGCGGATGCTTCACTTTCACGCCGGGCGGCACGTAAATGAAGGAGCCACCGCTGAAGACAGCGGAATTCAGCGCGCTAAATTTGTTGTCGGCTATCGGGATCACTTTTCCGAACCATTTCCGGAAAATTTCAGGATAATTCTTCAATCCCTCTGTCGACCCGACGAAAATGACGCCTTGTTCGCCGACCGCCTTCTTGATGTTTGAATAGACCGCCTCGCTATCGAATTGCGCTTCCACGCCTGCGAGGAATTTTCGTTCCTGCTCGGGAATGCCAAGACGCTCGAATGTACGCTTGATGTCGTCCGGCACTTCATCCCAACTGCGCTTCGCCTCAGTACCGGGGGAGAGGTAATAGCGGATTTTGTCGAAGTCGATCGCTTCGAGATCCTTGCTAGCCCAATGTGTCGGGAGCGGCTTTTCCAAAAATGTCTTGAGCCCTCTTAGGCGAAACTCACGCACCCAGTCCGGGTCTTCTTTGACGTCTGAGATGTAATGAACGGTGCGTTCGCTCAGGCCCGCACCGGCATCGCGCACGTGAGCTTCCGGATAAAAAAAGTCTCCCTTGTTTCGATCAATATCGACTGCAGAAGTCTCTGTTTTCATTTGTGAATTTTCCCCGTCGTTACCGATATGCTGGTTCAGTCGCACCGTCGCGCGCCCAATCGTAACCTCTCTCTTCGAGCTCGAGAGCGAGTTCTTTCCGCCCGCTTCTAACAATTCGCCCCGCTACCATCACATGGACGTGATCGGGGACAATGTAGTTCAGTAGGCGCTGATAATGCGTGATTAACAATATGCCAAGATCGGGCCCGCGCAATGAGTTTACCCCATGCGCTACGGTCTTGAGCGCATCGATGTCCAAGCCGCTGTCGGTCTCGTCGAGCACGGCATATTTGGGCTCGAGCATTGCCATTTGTAGAATCTCGGTACGCTTTTTTTCGCCGCCGGAAAAGCCTTCGTTAACCGCGCGCGACGTGAACGAGCGGTCCATTCCAAGCAGCTCCATCTTTTCATAAAGCGTCGCGTAGTAATCAGTTGCCTCAAGCTCCTCTCCTTCGGGGAGACGCGATTGCAATGCCGCCCGGAGAAAGTTAGCGATAGTCACGCCTGGAATTTCGCTCGGATACTGAAACGCCAGAAAAAGGCCCTGTCGCGCGCGTTCGTCTGGTTCAAGTTCCAGGAGATCTTCGCCATCCACTAGTATTTTGCCCCCGGTAACATGGTAGTCAGGGTGACCGGCCAGAACCTTGGCCAACGTACTCTTTCCCGAGCCATTTGGGCCCATTAAGGCATGCACTTCGCCCCGCGGTACACGAAGAGTCAGGCCCCGGACGATCTCCTGATCGCCAACAGAAATGTGTAGTTTCTCTATGTTCAATTCTTTCATAAAGGGGAACATAAATATACTCTGATTTGATAGATTCGCGAACTTGGGGTTCGTTTTTCCCGCGGCGATTGCGATGTGCGCGTTCGCCTAATACCCGGTGTATGCGAAACTCCGCGCGGAAGCCTATGGCTACCCCGCTTGGATTCGAACCAAGAATAACGCCTCCAAAGGGCGCTGTGTTACCGTTACACCACGGGGTATACACATTCGCGATTTTAGATTCGCGATTTTCGATTCAAGTGCAATGTCCAAAATTCACGCGCGATTGCTCTCCGGCGTAGCAACTCGCTAGCAAAATCAGGGTTGAATCATCGGCTGGTGGGGCGAGTGTGATACTCTCGCTTCTCCAGTCGAACTGTTATGGAGCGCACGATTTTTCTTCAGCACTATCGCGTCTGTCTTGGCTCTGATGGCGAACCGAATGAACTCGGCCGCGATGGCGCCGTGATTGCGTACGAAGCCGTAGACGACAGATCCGGTGAGCCAGTTGCCCTGACGCTTGTTCCAACAGACGGCGTAGACCCGACGCTCCGAGACCAATTCGAAGAACAGGCGCGCGCCGTTCAGAGGCTCAGGCACGTCAACATTGCCAAGGTTTTTGATTTTGGACGCGAAGGCGGAAATTATGTTTATATCTCCGAGCGACTGCCGGGCGAAACGCTTGCTGCGTGGGTGGCCCAACACGGACCGATGCCGGCTGACGCTGCATTGCGCGTGGCGGAACAAATCGTCAGTGTGCTCTCGTCTGCCGGCTTTCATAAGCTTCCATATCCGCCCGTTGAGCCCGCGTATATTTTTGTGGTACCGGGACAGACTCCCGAAGGCGGCTGGCCCCTGGTGAAGTTGACCAACTTCGGGTTGGCGGGACTGACGAGTGATGCCGAAAGCCTGCCGACAGTCGACTCTTCAATTCCTAGCGCGCCAACCAAGGTGGAACGAAAGGAAGCAGCGTCTCAAGAATCACCCTCCGCAGCGGAATCTGCGAGGGTTGAATCCGGGCAGCCCAGGCGAGATCATCGGACGCCGGATTTGGATTCGCAGATTTATTCGCTCGGTGGGATAATGTATTTTCTTCTCACCGGCGTTGCGCTTTCAGCCGAGGCGATCCGGCGTACGCCCAAGTTTTCCGGTTTTCCGAAACCATTGCGGAACTTGCTCGCTCAGATACTTCATCCCAATCCCGATCGACGGCCAAAGGATCTCGTCGTCCTTGGAGAGATGATTCGGAGTTGCCTTCTGAAAATTGAACGCCGACTAGCGCTGGCCGATCGGTATGGCATCCCGTTCAGGACAACAATTCCGCGGCCGACCCAACCTCGACCGCGCCGTTTACTGCGGACGGCACTGGCGTTTGGTGCACTCGTCTTGGCTACGGCCGTGGTTGCCGCGGTTCTATTTCCAGAGTCGATTGGCGGAATCTTGCATCGGCCTCAAGCGACAAAGTCGGTTGGCATTCTGGTTGGCGTCCCCGAATCTTCACCAACCCCCACAGCAGTCCAAAATGCGTCGACGCCCGTTGCTCCTGCGACTGTGCTGCCGCAAGCCGCCAACGCCGCATTGGCGCTAGCGAACCAACCCGCCACGGAGGGCACGGCCGTTCCGAATTCCTCTCAGGCTCCCGCGACGGATATGCAACAGAACCAAGCGTCAAGCGGGGAACCGCAGATCGCCGCAACTCCGGACGCTGTCGCGGCCGCCTCCCCGGGCACGGTTCCGGGAACCTCAGCTGACACCGAGACGCCTACGGCGGCGTCCAAAGATTCCGAGGCTTCACAGCCGGCCACCGCAGGTCAGCCGAGCTCGCGGGCCAAAAAGAAACGTGTCGCTTCGACATCGTCGTCTCGCCAAGGTTCAGTGCGCGTCCGAATGCTTGGAATCACGTCCGATGGACGGCTGATTTATCGTTTGCCTTCGGGCCGCACCAGGATCGTCGCGCCCGACTCGAACGAAAATCAATTCGTACCGCGCAGACATCGCCGAACTGCTATCCAGCGCGATCAAATATATGCTCGTCCACCTCAATATGGGCCGGATTATTTTCCTTATGATTAGCTTTGCCAGGAGGGCATGCGCGCCAGACTCGAAAGATAACTTTCCGGCAGGCCTGTTCTTGGCTGTTGAAACGTCTAAAAAAACCCAAAAAAAAGCTTGCCTAGCGGCGCGATTCCCGGCATAACCTCGCGTTCGTGGGGAAACGACCTGCCCTCTGGGCATTCGCAACTGCATCGCTTCTTGTCATTTCCGGCGCAGCTCTTCAGGCGCAGGGGTTGGCTCCTTCAACGTTGGATCTCGGGAGTCACGATCAAAAGAAAGCGGACGACATGGTTCAGGTGATTACACAGAAGTCGGCATCAATTACTCCGGATAAGCCGATAAAAGCGATCACGAAAAAGCGAGCGCCAGCGACTCCAAGGAAGCCGACGCAACCAGTCAAGGAAGAGCCGGCGCAAGCAATCGCCAAGGAACCGAGGCAAGCGATGACGAAAAAGACGACCAGTGCGATTACTCAAAAACCGTCGCAAGCAATCGCCAAAGAGTCGGGGCGAACTTTTGCGATAGAGCCAGTGCGACCGATGGGCCAACAATCCGTAAACCATACAACACAACCCTTTTCGCGGTTTAACTTCAAGACCCCGGGGGGCAAGAAGGAATCCGTTCCGGTCATCACGCAGTATTATCCCAACCAGATCGTTTACCCGTATGGCAAGATTGATCGGCACATTGACGGCAGATTGATGCAAGCTGCCACCATCGCGCAGGAACGCGCCCATGCGCATTCGCGCTCGAGATGCTGGCATTACGTAAAAGACGCTCTGCTCGCTTCCGGTGTTATCGATTCCCGCCCGAAAACCGAGCTCGCCCGGGACGCTGCATCAGAACTCGTCAGTAATTATGGATTTAAGAGACTTCCTGTGTCAGATCCGTTCTCGGCGCCGGTCGGTTCAGTGCTGGTGTACGGTACCGCGCGCAGCGTCGGCCATGTCGAGCTCCGCACGCGGGAAGGTTTTGTTAGCGATTTCCGTTCGAAAACGCCATCCCGGCGGCCTTTGCTAGGCGTTTACGCCAAGCTCTGATTTTTTGCCGGCTCCGGGCGGAAACGCCGACCGACCGAAATTATTACGGGCGCAAACTTTCCCTTGGGGCAACGATCCGATCTTTTCATTACAATCAATTATAGCTGGGATGGTTCTACCTGAGATCCTGGCCGAACAATTTGGAGCGTCATAAAGTGCGGATGTGCATTCATCCACGATATTGCCTCTCGCTTTGTTTCAAAGAATCGGTCGACTACGATAGCCTTGAGTTGGTTCGCAGTCCGTCCACATAGACGGGCCGCTTTGCGACTAACGACCGCCGGCCCGGTGTCGACCGCGGTGCAGGTTTGATCAGGAAAAACAATTTTGCTGCCGTACGGAATTCGCTTGGGATCAACCGCACAATGTCCGGGGCGTAATCGTCGGCCGGTACTTGCATATTTAGGGCCCTCACCCGCCCAGTAACACGTGACACGCGCTAGGATCGAGTCCTGGCTGGCAAAAGCGGTAGATGCCAACGATAACAAAAACATAACAGTGTGAAATGACTTCATAATATCTAGGGGTTGCTCGGATGTTGTCGAGGCTCGGGTAGAGCAAGCCATTCTCGATGCCGCAGGGACACAACTTGACCTCGGATTCGGAATAGCCCCGGCGTGCTGGCCCCAAGGGCCCCGCGCGGACTTAAACGACGACTCGGTGTGCCGAGCCGGCTCCCTTATAGAGGAGTTAGCAGAGTTGTCAAACGGTCAACGCAAGAAAAGTGAACCCTCGCGACTTTGGAGAATTATGGAAGAAAGAATTATTCGCCGCCCGCGAGGCGCATTTCGTTGCTCGCGACAAAACCTAACTTCTCGTAAATAGACCGGCCTTCCTCCGAAGCGTGAAGCGTCAGGCGATCGATCTGTTGGTTCTTAGACCAGATAATAATCTCCTTAATGAGGAAACCCGCGATTCCGCGCCGTCGCCATTGCGGTTCGGTAAAAACATTCACAATCGTTCCTTGCCGGCCTTCGCCGATCGTTGATACATCGAGGGGGCGGGGCAGGATTAGTTGTAACTGAATACCAGCGCCCCCAACAATCGTGTCCGGTTTATCGGCCGGAGCTGCGAGCCAGCCGATGTAGTCGCCGCTCTTGAGCCATTCCTTCAGCCGCAAACGCGCTTTCGCGCGCAAAATTTCAAGACCGTCGTTGGAAACGTTGCCCATGTCTTGAAACATCCGTGCACGATGCCACGCGATGATGTCCGCATCTTGCACCGTAGCGCGACGGATTCGAAAGATGCTGTGCATGAACGCAACGTTCAATGCCCAACCCGCCTTCGCAAGACCACGGCACTGCACGCGCTCAACATCCAGCACTCAATGAACACGCGCTTCGGGGCGAGCGAAACGCCGAGTGACGGTTGCCACCCCCGTTGAGACTGATACCATGCCGGAAATGGAAGCGGCCGATTGGCCATCGCTTGGTGATCAGGAACTTCTCGAACGCCGCATTTCCGCGCTCGATTTGCGCCTCGAGGGCACGCCGCTCGAACCGCTAATCCGGCAACTCTACGAAGAGCTATCGGCGAAGGGACTGACGTTTCATCCGCCGTGTCACGTCGGGGATGAGTGGTTTGTACCAATCGGCATCCCGGCAATTTTTATTCCTTTTTTCCTTGTTCACGACCGGTTACGGGCGTTGGAGCGGACGATGATGCTCGAGGTCGAAGGAGGGACGCCCGAGTGGTTCATGAAGTTGATGCGACATGAATCGGGTCACGCTTATATGTACGCGTACCGGCTTACTCGGAAGAAGAAATGGCAGGAGCTCTTTGGGCAAACTTCGCGCGAGGAAACGCCGGATACTTACCGGCCGCGACCGTTCAGCCGCAGTTATGTTATGCATCTCGAAGACTGGTACGCGCAGAGCCATCCGGATGAGGATTTCGCTGAGACCTTCGCTGTCTGGCTGACGCCCGGGCTTGATTGGCGCAAGCGTTACGCGCGCTGGAGGGCGCTTCAAAAACTGGAATATCTCGATGAGCTAATGCGCTCGTTAGCCGGCCAGCCACCGGTTCACATGCCTGAGTATCGCGTAGCTGATTACGACTGCTTGAACGTCAAACTCAAGACCTACTACGCGCGCAAACGCAAGCTTTACGAGGACACGTATCCGGACTTCTATGACGCCGATTTGCGGCAGCTGTTCGGTGCGCCGGCGGGAATTAAAGCGAGCGTATATCTGCAGCGACGACGACGGCGAATATTGAATGCCGTCTGCCAATGGACGAACGAGAAAAAGTTCCGGGTGAACCAGCTTCTTGCCCGGCTGACACGCCGCTGCGACCAGCTTGGGCTTCGCGTGCTCAATGACGATCCGCAACAAGACTTTCGCGTCTCAGCATTTATCACCACACTCGTGATGAATTATCTTTTCACCGGAAGATTCAAACGCACGAAATAGCGGGCTGTGAAAAAGAAACTTAAAGTCCTCGTTTTGTTCGACGGCACAAGTCCGACAACCGTCGATCAGGATTTCACGAATGAACTGAAAACAAAAGACTGGAAGACCGAGGCGGACGTCACAACCGCTCTCGGTGAAGTCGGTCACACGGCTGAGCACCTAGCTATTTACGACGACGTCGATCTTGTGCGCCAGAAACTGGAGGCCTGCGCTCCCGACATTCTCTTCAACCTCGTCGAACAATTCCGGAACAATCCGGGATTCGACCAGAACATAGTTTCGTTTTTCGAGATGCAAGGCCTGCCCTTCACTGGTTGCGGCTCGACTGGTCTTACCCTTTGCAAGCACAAAGGCATTTCGAAGAAAATTCTGCATTATCACGGTATTCATGTTCCTCACTTCGTCGTCATTCCACGGGGTCAGCGCGTCGCGCGACCGAAACAGCTCAAGTTTCCAGTCTTGGTAAAGCCGGTAAAAGAAGAAGCATCCTACGGAATTTCACAGGCGTCGTTCGTCGCTACTGATGAGCAGTTCCGCGAGCGTGTGGCCTTTATTCACGAAAAATATAACAGCGACGCGATCGCCGAGGAATACATCGATGGCCGCGAGCTCTACGTGAGTTTGATCGGAAACGTACGTCTAACGGTTCTTCCCATTCGCGAGCTGGTTTTCCGCGAAGTGCCGCCTAATGAGCCAAGGATTGCGACCTTCAAGGCGAAGTGGGACGACGAATACCGCAAACGCTGGGGATTGGAGAATCAGTTCGCCGAAGACCTCGATCCGCAGCTCGTCACCGATATCGAGGAGACGTGCAAACGCATCTATCGTTTGCTCACCATCGACGGCTACGCGCGTATCGATCTTCGACTGACGCAAGACAATAAGGTTTACTTCATCGAGGCGAACCCAAATCCAATTCTCGCCAGCGATGAAGACTTTGCGCTTTCAGCAGGGAAAGCCGGTTTGCCGTACGCGCAATTGATCGACCGGATTGTGCGACAGGGGATGAAGGCGGTTCGCGATTGAGATTCCATCCGAAAGTCTGCCTATCACTTTATTTTAGGCAGCGAGTCGGTCCTCTACAACCTGGCCATCAAGCAAGTGCACTGAGCGTTCAGCATGACCCGCGAAACGTTCGTCGTGCGTCACCATGCAGATCGTTGCGCCATCGACGTGCAGTTCGTTTAGCAAATCCATCACCGCTTCACCGTTCCGTGAGTCAAGGTTTCCGGTTGGTTCGTCGGCAAGCAGAATCGCTGGTTTGCCAGCAAGTGCCCGGGCAACCGCGACGCGCTGCTGTTGTCCGCCGGAGAGCTGCCCGGGCAAATGTTTAGCGCGATGCGCCATGCCCACCCGCTCAAGCGCGGCAATGACAGCCGTTTTACGCTGAATCGCGCTCAATCCGCGGTATGTGAGCGGCAGCTCGACGTTTTCATAAACTGTCAGGTCGCCGATTAAATTAAAACTCTGGAAAATGAAACCGATCTCGCGATTGCGAATGCGCGCCCGGTCTGCAAACGAGAGGTTTGCGACCTCTGTGCCTTTTAGCGCATAACTTCCGGCCGAAGGCGTATCGAGCAGCCCCAGGATCGACAACAAGGTCGTCTTGCCGCAGCCTGAGGGGCCGGCGATGGAAACATATTCGCCATCGTGGATGTCGAGATGAACTCCGGAAACCGCGTGTGTCTCGACTTCGTCGGTTAGGAAAATCTTTCTGACATCGGTGAGCCGGATCAAAGGAGTCGATCCGTTCGCGACCGACGTTTGCATCGTCTGATTTGGAAAAAGTGAGGTTGTATTCATCTGGTGTGTGGTCCGGTTTTGATATTGGATGCGTACCGAACCACGCCTGGATTCAAAAAATTTGATATCGCCCATTGCGGCGAGAAAAAGCCGATTTACGCCTCCGCGCCTGATTGATCAGGTTTGCCCGGCGGCTGTGATGATGGTTTCCGATTAAGTCGCAAGCGTCACAGCCACTTCTTTACCTGTGGCCAAAACTCGCGCACGTTCGCCTTCAAATTGTGGCATAAATAAATATGCATCCGCCGTTCAAAAGGCATCGCCCAGGGGCTGCTCACTATTTGGCCCAAGTCTTCGACCGAAGCGAATTGCTCGCGTTCATTGTCATCCCGCGTATCCAAAACCAAAGCAACTTCGCCGGTCCAATCACGCGGTCCCCATAGAAAATAATTCTGATGCCCGGAAATTGCAGGTGGCAACCCGAACCTAGGACCAAAGAAATCGATCGCTCCGGCCTCGCCGTAGTTTTGGCAGAAAATAGCAGCGCGTTTCTTATCTTCGGGACGCAGGTGGTTATAGACATGTCCAACGGAGCCAACCATTTCTTGCCAGCCGAATTGATCTGCGAAAATCTGTGGCAACGCCGCCGTATGCAACGTTTCAGTGCGCGGCAGCTGCAGCCCAATAGCTCGCATGTAAGCGACGAGTTTGCCGGGCGGCAAAATCGGTATCACCAGTGGGGCAAGGAGCGCGCCAGCGGCAAGGATGAGGACGAGCAATCCCGTTTTGAACCACTTCAAGCGGTTGGCAAAAATGCGTTCCGCGGCCACTCCTCCCGCTGCAAAGAGCATCGGATACGCCGGTGCGAGATAATAGCTTTTGCCGTGCAAAACGATGAACTCGGCGAGCAGGACCACATATACGATTCCGAGCGCCAAGTAGCGCCTCCCGTCGCGCGAACCGAATATCCAGCCCAACCCACCTAGCCATAACGGAAGCGTTCCCGGATTCGTGAAAACAATCTGCTGCACGATAAATTGTGCCGGACTTAGGGCGACGTTCTTATCGCTGCGAGCGATGTTGCTCAGCAGCTCGTACGTCGGCCAATGGAATCGCACTTGCCATAGAACGTTCGGCAAGGCGACTGCAAACGCGATCAGGCCACCGAACCAGATCCATTTCCTAGCGAAATGACGGCGCTCCGGCGTGAGCAGCAGCGCGATGAAAATGCTGATAGCGAGGAACGCTGTGGAATGTTTGTTTTCGAGGCCGAGTCCCAGCAAAATGCCAAACCAAAGCCAAAGAAAGTGCGGGCCACCATTGATAATTCGGACCAGCAGATAGACGCATCCCATCCAGAAGAGCGGCTCAAACGCGTTCATCGAGAAGAAATTGCCAACGGCCAAATTGAACAGCGCGCACAGCGACCCGGCGCAGCCGAGCGCAATCGCCCAGGCGCGCCCGCCAAGTTCACGTGCGATCAATCCTGTGATTGCAACCGTCGCCGCGCCCGCCAGCGCCGGGAGAAGCCGAATCGCAAAGAGTGAGCTGCCGAAGAGAACCTGGCTCAGTCGGAGCAGCAGAATCGACAACGGAGGCTGGTCGACATATCCGAAAGCGAGATGCTGACCGCAGGCAACATAGTAGAGCTCATCACGAAAGTAACCGTAGCGTCCGTTTGTCAGGAGATGGGCGAGGAGGGCTATCGCGCTGAAGAGAATTATTAGAATCTGGTCGGCCCCGGAACGCCTTTGGGGTGCTGCTACTTGAATCGCATCGCGCATCGTTCGAGTAATTTCTAGGACTACGCAGACTCGGTTCCGCGGAGTGTTGCGTAGGGCTTTACTCTTTACAATCCCGCGGAACTGTCTATTCCCCAAAAGTGCGGGGCGTACAGCTTCTTTTTCGGCTAAGTTAAGATATGAGCGTGCAAGTTTATGGATGCAATCATGTGGCCATTGAGGTGGACGACATCGAAACGGCGGTGGCGTTTTACAAGGACGTTTTCAATCTTGAACAGATGAGCGGTGGCGAGGGTGACGCGTTTTTCAAGCTAGGTGAGCATCAGTTCCTCGCAATTTTCGAAGTGGAAAAGGTGCAACCGGCAAACTTTCGTCATTTCGGGATCATGGTTCGCGATGAAGCACAACTGGCGGAAGTTCGAAAGAAACTCCAAGAAAAGTATAAACTCAAACTGGAGCCGCCGTTTCGCTGCGATTTTCGCGATCCGTGGGGCAACCGGATCCAGGTTGTCGATCTTCACGATGAATCGCTTGTCTGGCTCTTGCCTTATGGCGAAGTCCAGAAGGCCGGCGTCAGATTCGCGAAGTAGTTCGATGCGGCTTGACTTGCAGGGATGCATAATTCGTCCGTGGCGGTTAGACGATGCCGAGTCGCTCGCGAAGCATGCAAACAACCGGAAAGTGTGGCTGGCACTGCGCGATTTCTTCCCGCATCCATACAGCATTAATGACGCGCATGAATTCTTGCAAAGGACGACAACCGAGAAGCCAGTGAAGAACTTTTGCATTGAGATCGACGGTGCAGCAGCCGGCGGCATCGGGTTGCGCCTCGGTGAAGATGTGCACCGACACACCGCAGAGACGGGTTACTGGCTCGGCGAAACCTTTTGGGGACGCGGCATCATGAGTGAAGCGGTGGTGGCTTTCACGAATTTCTGCTTCGACAACCTATCGCTCCACCGAATTTACGCCGAGCCGTTCGCTAACAATCCGGCGTCAGCGCGTGTCCTCGAGAAGGCAGGTTTTCTTTTCGAAGGCCGCCTCAAGAGCAACGTCGTCAAAAACGGAGAGCTTCTCGATTCACTGCTCTACGCGAAAACGAGGTAGGAATTTGAGATTCTCATACCTGCGCCAAATGGCTGCAGCCTCATCGCGCGGTGTGACCGTACATCGCGCCCACTTCACCATGAACTTCGTGGTCGTTGTCTTGTTTGCGAAGGATGGAATTAGAATCGCCATCTGAGGCCTGTTTTGTGTCTGCGCAGCCCGAAAGTAACGACCACGATGCAATGAGAGCCCCAAGCAAACGGATGACCATTTTGCTATGTCGATTTTGGAGACGACAAGTCAAGCGATTCATCGGATTTCCGATTTGTAGGGTGTCTGTGTCAGACGCCAATTTAATTGGATCGGCGTTTCACAAAAAACGCCCTACATTTCTTGTATGGTGAAAAGACGTCAGGGATCTCAAGAAGTAGGAATAAATGATTTCATTTATCGTACCTGCCTATAATGAGGAGGTAGAGCTTCCCTCTACACTCGAAGCCATTCGCGCAGCGGCTTCTGGCGCTGCCCAGCCGTGGGAAATCATCGTGGTTGATGATGCATCGACGGATGCGACGCCAAAAATCGCCGAGCAAGCTGGTGCCCGAGTCGTCTCGATCAATCGGCGCCAAATCGCCGCTGCCCGGAACGCCGGAGCGCGGGCCGCACGCGGCGAATTTCTGTTCTTCATTGATGCGGATACGCGGATTACCCGAACGCATGTTACCGAAGCGATGGCTGCTCTCGGAGCCGGCTACGCTGGTGGCAGCGCGCGCGGAGTCATGGACGGGTTCATCCCTTTTTGGAGCCGAATTTTCTTACGAGCGTTTTGCACTGTTTATTTCGGCCTCAATCTCGGGGCAGGAGCGTTTCTCTTCACCACACGTCGTAATTTCGAGGCAACTGGCGGCTTCGATGAGCAATACTTTGCCGGAGAGGAAGTCTATTTTAGCCTGGCGCTAAGAAAACTTGGCCGCTTCAAGGTGCTGCGCGAACACGTTCTCACATCTGGCCGGAAGTTACGCATGTATTCGGCCAAAGAAATTCTTGGCACACTTTTTATCATGATCTTCGGCGGACCTCGCATGGCTCGGTCACGCGCGAGGCTGCATTTGTGGTACGACGGCAAACGCGAAGGCGACACGGCATGATCGATACAGATGCCCCGGCGCGAGGCTTCAGCACATGGGTTGCCAAAACGCGGTCTTCATCTACATTTGCGCCTTCGTTATGGCAGAGAGCAACCAAACGTCGAATCTTAAGGAGTTCCAACTGCATGAGAAAGATACCGGCAGTGCGGATGTGCAGGTCGCACTTCTCACGCGCCGAATCGAGCATTTGACTGAGCACCTTAAGACTAACCGGAAAGATCACTCTTCGCGGCGTGGCTTGCTTAAGATGGTCGCGCAACGCCGGAGTCTGCTCGATTATTTGAGCAAGACAAAAGCTGATCGTTATAAAAAACTGATCGACAAACTGAACTTGCGCAAATAACGCGGACCCTACGTTCGCGTCAACTGTTTGAACTGCTCGAAGCCGTAATTAAATTAAGAACAGAAAATAACCAGCAGTTCCAGGTGCAGTAATCACCTCGGATTTTAGGTTTTAGTTTCGGATCGTGGAGCTCGCCGTGGCGAGCGATCATCGTGCGGGTTTAAAACCTACAGTCAGGGTGACCGGCCTGGAATCGCACATCCAGGAAAAGTAAAATGCAACAGAAGGTCACGGCCCAAATTGGGGCCACTCCAATCTCAATCGAAACCGGCAAAATCGCCAGACTCGCCGACGGTGCAGTCGTCGTCACGTGCGGCGACACCATGGTGCTTGTCAGTGCCGTCTCGGCCACAACAGTCAAAGAAGGGCAGGATTATTTCCCGCTTACGGTCGATTATCGCGAAAAAGCAGCAGCAGCGGGAAAATTCCCGGGCGGCTACTTCAAGCGCGAAGGGCGCCCTACAGAAAAGGAAACGCTCACTTCGCGTATGATCGATCGGCCGCTGCGGCCGCTCTTTCCACAGGGATACTTTTACGATACGCAAATCATCTCCATTTTGCTCAGCGCCGACGGCGAAAATGATCCCGACATTCTGGCGATGAATGGAGCATCCGCAGCGCTATGCGTTTCGGATATTCCATTTGCCGGCCCGATCGGGGCGGTGCGCGTCGGCCGGGTGAACGGCGAACTGGTCGCGAACCCGACGCACCCACAGCGCGCTGAAAGCGATCTCGATCTTGTTTATGTCGGCACTGAAAACGACGTAATCATGATCGAAGGCTCGGCAAGGGAACTGCCGGAAGCCGAGTTTCTTAAAGCGCTCGAATTTGCGCACGGACATGCGCGCGAAATGATTCGCATTCAAAAGGAATTAGCTGCGATGGTGAGCAAGTCAAAGCGCGATCCGCAGCTGCTCCACGTGAACCAGGAGTTGCTCGATATCGCTTACCGCGTCGCGGGCGACCGGATTGTAGCAGCGCTTTATTCCGACGGTAAGATGGCTCGCGCTAAGGCGGTCGATGCGCTGCGTGAGGAAGTGAAGACGGCAATCCTGGAAAAATATCCAGAGACCGACTCCTTTTCGATCTCGCAGGCATTCGATTACGTCCAAAAAAAGGCGTTTCGTGTCAGCACTCTGGAAAAACAGAAACGGGTCGATGGTCGCGGTTATCAAGATTTGCGACCGATCAGTTGCGAAGTCAGCGTTCTGCCGCGCGCACACGGTTCGGCCATTTTTCAGCGCGGAGAAACTCAGGCGGTTGCCCTTACTACGCTGGCGCCGATTGAGGAAGCACAGATGCTTGATGCTTACGGCGGCGGCGAACAATCGAAGCGGTTCATTCTGCACTACAATTTTCCCCCATTTAGCGTGGGCGAAACAGGGCGAACAGGCGGCCCCGGTCGGCGCGAGATCGGCCATGGCGCGCTGGCAGAGCGCTCGCTGGAACCAGTTGTGCCGAATGAAAACGATTTTCGTTACGCCATTCGGATCTCGAGCGAGATCATGGAATCAAACGGCTCGACCTCTATGGCAAGCGTGTGTGCGGGAACGCTTGCTCTCATGGATGCGGGTGTGCCGGTCAAGACGCCGGTTGCCGGAATCTCCGTCGGGTTGGTCACGGAATTTGGAGATGATCGTCAATTAAAACGCTACGAATTGTTGACCGATATAATCGGTTCCGAAGACCATTTTGGCGATATGGATTTCAAGCTCTGTGGAACCGACACGGGCGTCACCGGTTTTCAGCTGGATCTGAAGCTCTCCGGTATTAGCCACAAGATCATGGCAGAAGCGATCCTACGCGCGAAAGAGGCGCGCACGAAAATTCTCGATATGATGCGCAGCGCTCTGGACAAACCGCGAGCCGAGTTGTCGAAGTACGCACCACGAATCGAGACCATTAAAATTAACCCGGAGAAAATCGGAGCACTCATTGGCCCCGGCGGCAAGACCATTAAGGGTATTGTGGCGGAAACCGGAGCTGAAATTAATATTGAAGACGACGGCTCGGTGCACATTTACGCGACCAGTGGCGAAAGCATGGCGCGGGCGAAGGAAATCATCGGCGGCATGACGCGCGAGATTGAGATCGGGCAGACGTATCAGGGCCGCGTAGTCTCGACGAAGGAATTCGGCGCGTTCGTCGAAGTGTTTCCGGGTAGGGATGGCCTGGTACACATTTCCGAGCTCGCGGATTTTCGCGTAAAACGGACTGAAGACGTTGCGAAAGTCGGCGACGTTATTTGGGTCAAGTGCATTGGCATTGACGACAAAGGCCGCGTAAAACTTTCGCGCAAAGCCGCGCTCAAAGAACGCGCTGAAAAGGAGACTGGACAGGCCGCCTAGCAGTAGCTGGGGTTGGCGATCCCGGTTGATCGGTGACGCGGCTAGGTCTTGCGGTTTCCTCGGTGCAAGCCCCCACGGCGGATTCGTCCTATGGCGTACGGTGCCGTTGCGCTACATTGAGGGAACAAGCCACCTATGATCACCCCCACTCGGCTTTCCTATGTCGTTCTCGCTGCCACGATCATTCTTGCAGGGCTTCTCCATCTTGGTGTGCCTCTGCTGGTCGTCTTGTTTTCCTACTTTGCGTTGCGCCAGTTTTATTTTCTTACGAAAAGAAAATGGCTCGCTTTGATCTTGTTCGCCGTTGTTGTGGCCGGGATTGCTGCGGCAGCCGTGTTTCTCACCCGTACTGCAGTTTTGGCGTTGCCGGACGTTGCTGATACCTCGATTCCTTCAGCTAGCGCCTGGGCTCAAAAGCGCCAGATTGAGTTACCATTCACCGATTTTGAAAGTCTCAGGCAAGTGATCATCGACACGCTTGGACAGGAAGCGAATTACCTGCGAAACGTCGCTAATTTTGCCAGAAGCGCGACGGCGGTGCTCGCTTTTTGCATACTCGGAATCGTCGCAGCCGGAAGCCTGTTTATTAAAACTGGCCTGGACCCTTACCGCGGCACCCATCGGGTGAAGAACAATCTCTACTCCATTTGTTGCGATAAAGTTTCAACGCGATTCCGAGATTTCTATCGCAGCTTCGCGACGGTCATGGGCGCACAGATCATGATCTCATTTATCAATACCGTATTGACGGCGGTTTTCCTTCTCGCGGTGCGCCTGCCACATACGCCATTGCTCATTGCGGTCACGTTTCTTTGCGGTCTTGTGCCTATCGTCGGAAACTTGGTCAGCAACACAATCATCGTCTTCGTCGCTTTGACGGTGTCCTTGAAGATGGCAATTTTCGCGCTGGTATTCCTGGTTGTGATCCACAAGTTAGAATATTTTCTAAACAGCAAGATCATCGGAGACCGGATTCGGAACCCGGTTTGGCTGACCCTGATCGCGTTGATCATTGGCGAGCGGCTCATGGGCATCCCTGGCTTAATCCTGGCGCCGGTCGTATTGAATTATCTGCGGGTGGAAATGCTGACTGTCGAAGTGCGGCCCGTGCAGGAAAAGGTTGAATTGGTTGAATCGCCTGTTCGCGAAAGTTTTCGGAGTTAAATCGGCAAGAACTCCTCTGTTTTAAGGATTCAACGAATTCACGTGACGAAGTCATGAAGGCCGGTTTTCTTGAGAAGCTGATCGAGCGACTCGGGCGCATTGGGCCCGAAGAAGTTCAAAATTATTTCCTGCGCCTGGCCCAGGAAAAAGGTTTTCTGGAAACCGTTTTTAATGCAATCCATGAAGGCATCATTGTGACCGATTCAAAGGGTCGGGTTACGTATTTGAACGATGCAGCCTGCAAATTGTTCGGACTGGAGGCAGCGGACGCCATCGGAAAACGCCTCGACGAAAGTGCTCGTGGCCTGGATTGGGGATCGCTTACTAAAAGTGGCGGACCGCTCAGTCGTGACATGGAGATTTTTTATCCGGAAAATCGCTTCATTAATTTTTACATCGTGCCGTTGATGATCGAGCATCGCGAAGCGGCTGATGTAGCCACACCCCTGCGGGGCGTCAGAGAGGAAATGAGTCAACCGTCTTCGTCAAGCTACGGCGAGGCGAGCACGCCTTTGGCTACAGGTGATCGCTATCAGTCAAGAACAACAATTCCGGCCCGGGGGGGACAGGTGGGACACGTGATGATTCTGCGTGACATTACCGAGAGCAGACGAACAACGCAGCAGACAATCGAATCAGAACGCCTGAATGCGCTTACGTTGCTGGCGGCAGGTGTGGCGCACGAAATTGGCAATCCGCTCAATTCCCTGCACATCCATCTACAGTTGATGGAGCGCAAAGCACAGGAACTGGACCACGATGCGAAGTTAGAACTTCAACAATCGATTAACGTCGCCCGTTCCGAAGTTCGCCGGCTCGATTCCATTGTTACGCAGTTCCTGCGAGCGATTCGACCGTCGCATCCACAACTCCATCCGGAGAATGTGAACGCGATTGTCGAGGAAGCGGTGCGCTTTTTTACTCCAGAAATTCAAGACCGCGACATAGCGGTCGAACAAGAACTCCGCGCGGATCTGCCTTTGCTTCAACTGGATCGTGAGCAGATGAAACAGGCTTTTTATAACGTGATCAAAAACAGCCTTGAAGCCATGAGGCGCCATGGCACCCTGCGCATTCGTACCGACCTGGACGACGCATACGTAATGGTCAGTTTCGTTGATACGGGCGGTGGGATGTCGCCAGAAAGCTTGAGCCACGTATTCGAACCCTATTTCACTACTAAACCGTCCGGTACTGGTCTGGGATTGCTAATTGTTCGTCGCATTGTGCGCGAACACGGCGGGGAACTTGCCATCGAGAGTACCCAGGGCAAAGGGCTCACGCTTACGATTCGATTACCGTACGTCGAGAAGCGTATCCGAATGTTGGAAGCGGGAGAAAGCAAAACGCCATTTCAAGAAGCCGTTATTCCTTGAATGTGCGCAAGACGCTGTTAATCACCGCCAAATCCCTTTTTCAACCACCCTTCAAACTGGCGAAAAAGGAGTCGGAGGTAAGCTCCGGGCGATTGTTTGAAAAGTTCGATAATGCGCGGACTCAGGTCTTGACCGGGTTCATCAATTGTTCCGGAAAGGCGCACATTGGTCCACAAGTAGCCACCCTCCTTCCGACTAAAGACTTCTTCGGGATTCGGCAGCCAATCCAGATATTCACGGGTAAGCCCAAGTCTGATCGTGCCACGCAACCGACGCTGCTCGATCGACATTTCTCCCTCGATCCGGAATTTTCCTCGTTCCTCGATAGCAATATTCTCGATGTCAATTCTCGGATATTTCCATCCCAAGCTGAGCGAACAATCAGTCAGCGCCAAATGTTCGAATGATTTTTGCTGTGAGAGTTCAGCGAGCTTTTCCAGAACAGGAAGATTGTCGATCCGTGCGTTATTGACCGCCAACGAACCTTCGCCAGAGGAATTTTCCAACTTAAGATCTTTTCCGGCCCAATGAAAAACGCCGAATGCACTGCCGGCCAAATGCTCTTTCCATTCAGCAGGCAGCCAGGAACGAATTGGGACTTGATTGAAGTTCGCTTTTAGATCGACGCTCTTATCCTTGCCGAGGCCCGCGTTCCCCTGGGCGTGAATGCTTTCGGCGCTACCCGAATCTGATGCCAGATCGATATCGTAAATTGTCAGAAGCGTCTTTGTGATGAGAAGATGGGCACGTCGGAGATCCAGATCCGGAACCAAGGCCATCTTCAGTCTTCCATCCGTGGCAAGGTATTCGAAATCGGGACCGTGCGGCGTAATCAGCAGTTGTGTCCCGAAAAAGCCGGCGCGATCGCCGCGAAATTGCCAGGTTATGTTAGCCTGCGGCGTTTCAATCCTCTCCAAATACACTCTGTCTGGCAAAAAAAAGGCAAACCATGGTTTACGCGATACCGCTTCAGGATGTGCCTTGTAAATCTGGATGTCGACTTCGCCTGATTGCACGCGCACGTCGGTGAATCTCCACTGCCTTAGGAACAGGCCTAACGGATCAAATGTTGCCGTGATCCCGTGAGCATCGAGGGATTTCATTGCCTTTTCTCCATTCCGCGCCTCAAATCTCTCGGTTTGCGCGGTCAATACTGTAGTGCGTCGGATCGGCGAATAGTGGCACTGAGGGAAATGCAAGCCTTTGGCCGTTTCCTGTTCCATGGCTGCGCGGAATATGTCGCTCTCGATGTAATGCGTCAGCAGCGGGCTAAAAAAGAGGGCTACGCTTGTTCCGCCGACGATCAGAAACAAAAAGGCAACTGCCGTAAAATAGATCAGCAGCCTTCTTCGCACGATGGCGAGATTACAAGGTTAAATCGGCTAGATTGCGACTTAGTTTTAACCCGCCTAAGGCGGTAACAGATCACGAATCACCCGGCCTTGCCCCGTCATTCCCAATTGCGCAAACAAAAACGCGTACATGTCGGCTAATTGTTTGATGCGCTCGTTCAGGGCGGTACCGATGCCGTGACCTGCACTGGAGCTTGTCCGCAATAGAATCGGATTCTGAGATTTGTTCGCTTCGTCCAGGCGCGCAACCATTTTGCGCGAATGATATGGCGCAACTCGTCCATCATTCGCGCCGGTCATCATCAGAATGCTAGGATATTTCGTCCCTTCGACAACGTGATGGTACGGGGAATACGCATAAAGGGCCTTGAATTGTTCCGGATCTTTTACGGTGCCGAATTCGGTCACGTTAAATGCACCATTCGGGGCAAGCTCCACGCGCAGCATATCGTAAATTCCCACCTGGGAGACAACCGCCCGCATTAAATCGGGATGCTGAGTGACCATCGCTCCCATCAAAAGGCCACCATTGCTTCCGCCCAGGATCGCTAATTTTTCGGGGCGCGTGTATTTTTCTTTGATCAAATATTCCGCCGCAGCGGCGAAATCATCGAACACGTTTTGCTTTTTCGTGAGATTTCCGGCCTTGTGCCAGTCTTCACCGAACTCGCCGCCACCTCGAATATTCGCCACCACATACACGCCGCCGTGATCAAACCAAAGCCGGCGCGTAAATTCAAAATTCGGGGATGTGCTGATTCCGTAGCCGCCGTAACCATAAAGCAACGTCGGGTTTTGCCCGTCCCGCTTCATTCCTCTACGAAAAACGATATTGAGCGGAATTTTTGTGCCGTCTTTTGAGGGTGCGAATTCGCGTACCACTTCAATATCGGCAAATGAGACCGGCGATGTGCTGCGTAGCGCCGTTTTCACCGACTCGTTTTTTTCCTTTGGACAATGGAACCAGGTTGCCGGTTCGGTGTAACTCTGGTCGCGAAACAAAAGAGAGCCGTCCTCGAGAGCGACCATTTCCTGCACAGCAGATATTTTTGCAATCGGGATGATTGTTTCGTCTTTGCCGACCAGGTCAAAGCGGCGAATTTGAGATGGACCACCAAGCAAATCACCAACGAACAAGGCGCCGGCTGTGGGCACGATTTGCTGAATAACCGGCTCGCCAGTTGGGACGATCTCAACAGCTTTGCTTAATTCCAGCGTCTCGAGTGGCAGACGCAGAACTTTTCCACGCGGCGCGGCGTTGCGCGAAAGAAGATAAAGCGCGTTATCGCGTCCAAGGCGGGCCGCCTTGATTTGATCGCTGAATTTTGTGATCTGCTTCCATCCGCCTGAGGCGGATCCTTCGGGCCCGAGCAGATAATGCGCGAAATCGCCGCCATCGCCATTCCCAACGGAGGCGAGAATGTACCGGCCGTCGCGTGAACCTTCCAAAACGATCTCTGCGATTCGCGGAAAGTCTTTTCCAATGGAGTACGTATCCTTGGTGTCGGGCGTGCCGAGCTTGTGAAAGTAAACCTGCTGATAAAAGTTCAGATCAGCTTCGGGCCGTTCACCTTTTCTGGGAAACCGTGTGTAATAGATCCCAGTGCCGTCGGCGTTCCATGCTGCGCTGCCGCCCGCGGTTGGATACTGCACATGGGCAATCGCGTCCGGCAATGCTTTGCTAGTGGCAGTCTCATAAAAGTGAAGAGTGCCGTCTTCACTTCCACCTTTCGAAAGCGACACCGCGACATATTTGCCATCCAATGACGGAACAAACCAATCGATCGCGGTAGTGCCTTTGGTGTCCAGCACGTTTGGGTCGAGCACGACCTTCTCAGACTTGAGGTCGTCAGCCGACGTGAGCGTGACCAGCAAGGGCTGTTGCTTTGGCGGCTGGAACTTCATCACGAATAACAACCCCGGCCGCGAGACAAGCGACGAATAACTGGCCGAAGTTTTTGCGTACCATTCCGTCAATTGCTTTTCGATTGCCTCCCGGTCCGGCAACTGATCGAGAAATTGTCTGGTCCGCTGATTCTGTGCGTCTGACCACGCTTTCACGTCCGGCTCGTCATCTTTTTCGAGCCATTGATACGGATCGTCGACGGTCACTCCCTGATACTGGGTTGAAACAGGTTTCTTCGGTGTTTCAGCTGCAGGTTTTGCATTGGGCAGGGAAAGCGCTGTCGTTACAACGATGGCGCCAATAACAAACAGGAAACGGTTAGTTTTCATCACGCGAAACTTAACAGAAATCGTGAAAGTCGAATGACGAAATCCGAGCCAGTGACGAACGGCGCAGTTCGACTAGCGATCGGTTGTCATTCAGGTTTCTTGTTTTTTTCGTCAGTCGCGATTCGTGCTTGCTCATTTTTTCCAGCGCTCGTTTGTCCGGCTGTTGGTGGCGTACCACCGGGGAGCGAAACCGCGTATTTTGGATCTTTAACCTGCTTGCGGACGGCTGCGAAGAGTTTCGTAATTCCCGTCAAGCTAATCCGATTGGCAATGAAAGAAGGGATAAAACCACCAGTGTCGGTATAAATAAAATAGGTGGCGTGAGTTTTGGTTGCGCCATCGGGTTCGAGCAGCCATTTACCCTCGCAAAGTTTTATTCGGACGACGCCCTTCTTTTCTGGCGGGCCGAGTTCATTCGCGGGCGACCAATGACTGGCGAAAACTAAACCATCACTGCCGGGCCATGATTTCTTCCAGACGCGCAATGTGTAATCGCGGTCCGCACAAACTTTCGGCGAAAGCCTCTGATATCCGACGATCGAATCGCCGTCCCGTTTGATTAGCCGGCACTCCGTCATGTACGGCATGAATTTCGGATAGTTTTGAAAGTCGTCGATGACCGCGGAGACGGCATAAGTGGGCGCGTCGATCGGGCCGACGGCCTTGAACTCTTTGAGCGGCGAACCTGGACGAAGCCGGCTGTAGATCGTGACGTTCTTGTCTTGGTCCGAAAGTTTCCAGTCGTCCCCGGCGTTTGTGGACTGTTCAGCTGCAAATGCGGTTGGGCAACCAGCGAGAAAAACGGACATCAGTCCGTGGAGAATTCGCTGCTGCATGGGGGGCGAGGATACATCATTTCCTCCACATGGCTATATTTCTTTGATTGTGGGATTTGGCCGCATCTCAAAGGGTCTACAATCCCATAACGAAATCCTAAGGTTCCCCACGACTTGTTAAAGTAGTTAAAAACGTTACAAAAGTTACAAATGGAGAGCCGCCCGACCTGCCGCTGTAACCATGTAACTATTTAAGGATTTAACGTGGCGAAGCCAATGAATCTACAGCCCACGGTTCTCATTGTTGATGATGAGAAGCACACTCGTGACGGATTGCGAAGTTTGCTTGAGAATGATTACGACGTGTATGTCGCTCCGGATATTACAGGCGCGATCAGTGTACTGGATCGCGAGCAGGTCGATGTGCTTTTTACCGATCTGCGTCTGGGCACCGAAGACGGAATGACCCTGATCGATAGCGCGCTGAAAATGCCGCGGCCGCCTACTTGCATTATGATGACGGCCTACGGGTCGGTCGATGTCGCGGTGGAAGCAATGAAACGCGGCGCTTACGATTTTGTGACCAAGCCGCTCAATCTCGACAAGGTAGAGTTGCTGATCGCGCGCGCCGTGCAAGGCCGCAGGCTCGAGCAGGAAAATCGCGCCCTCCGGGAACAAGTGAACGAACGTTACGGCCTCGAAAACATCTGGGGCGATTCGGCCGCGTTGCATGAAGTACTCGACACGATTCGCCAGGTTGCACCCTCATCAGCCAATGTGTTGATCGAAGGCGAGAGCGGGACCGGTAAAGAATTGGCTGCACACGCCATTCATAATTTAAGCCGCCGCAACAAGGCGAACTTTGTGGCGGTGCATTGCGCGGCGCTGTCTTCGCAACTTTTGGAGAGCGAGTTATTCGGTCACGAGAAAGGCGCGTTCACGGGCGCATACGAACGGCGCCTGGGCCGATTCGAGCAGGCCAATGGGGGCACGATTTTCCTCGACGAAGTGGCCGAGATCGACCCGAGTACCCAGGTCAAATTGCTACGCGTCATGAGCGAGGGCCGCGCGTTTGAGCGTGTTGGCGGCAATCAAACGCTGCACGCAGATGTGCGGATAATTGCGGCTACGAACAAGAATCTCGAACAGTTGGTGCGCGAAGGAAAATTCCGCGATGATCTTTATTTCCGTCTCAACGTGGTGCGCATCACCATGCCGCCGTTGCGGGAACGAAAGGAAGATATCCCAATTCTGGTCCGCGGGTTCTTGCGTTACTTCTGCAAAGTAAACGACAAGCCTCTTGTCGATCTCACACCCGATGCGATGGACGCGCTGCTGGCTTATGACTGGCCGGGCAACGTTCGCGAGCTCCGCACTGCGATCGAACACGGCGTCGTGATGTCCACCGGACCAAAGATCACGTTGCGCGATTTGCCGATGGCTGTTCGACAGGCAGCCAGAGCAAAGTTGCCTGGTGGAGTTTCAGCTGAAGCTTTCGAGCAAAAGACAAGTCCGCTCGATCTGCACCAGACAGAAAGAAAATTGATCGCCCAGGCGCTTGCAGCCACGAATGGCAACGTCACCGCCGCAGCAAAAAAGCTCGGCATCAGTCGCCGCACGCTGCATCGAAAAATTAACGAAATGAACGCCGTGAAAACGGAAGCGGAAATCAAGGACGATGGAGGATAGACTTTCAGGTGTCACAACTGGCACGCTTGCAGTGTGCGCGGCGTTTGTAGTTATCCACCCAAATGGTGCCTAGCTAATTGGGTGCCAGAGAGGCGACAATTTTTTCGAAACGCGGGTCGCCGCGCAGCGGATCCCAATTGGGCTCCAGCTTCAATTGACCATAACTCACGGTGCTGGGGGGCTGGACAGCGATAGCGAGTTGCTCGCAGGCGAGATCTTTGTCGCCGGCCCACGCGGCGATCATAGCCAGATATTTGATCATGAGCGGACCATTAATTGCATCTTTTTCTACGGGGAGAAGCTCAACCGCGCGACGACCTTCGCGCACTGCTTCCTCTTTCCGTCCAAGAGCGGCGTCGATCAAGCCAAGCACGCATAGCGTCGGGCCGTAATCGGGTTCGTTTTGAACTGCTCTCTCCTGAAGCGTGCGCGCCGCGGTGAATGCCGCGTGGGCTTTGTCTTCGTCTTTCGACAGTCGAGCCAGGATGCCTTCGATGAGCGGGCGATTTGCGTGCACTACGTAATCAGTCAGTGGTGTTTCGCCAAATGAATTTAACGCATTGGTTGCTTCGGCGACGTCCCGCTCGGCCAGCGCACAGCTTAGCCAGTCATTGGCTACATTCGGCATCGCGCCCGGATTGGTAGCTCGAATGGAACTAATTGTTTGATGCAATGGTCGCGTATCGGCTTTCCAATGAAACTGGACCGCCGAGATTGCTACTTTCGTATTGACGTCATCAGGCTCGATGGCCAATGCCCGGCGCAGCACGGATATTTCATCAGCGTAACGCCGTAGCAGGCCGTAACTGATGGCAATTTGCTGGAGCAGGTAAAAGTTCCGCGGGTCGATATTAATCGCGCGCTCCAGATTTCGTGTGGATTCTTCCCAACGCCCCTGACGTCTCTGTATGTAACCCTGCACCGCAAATACTTGGAGATTGTTCGGTAAACTTCGGCGGGCGAGTCCCAATTGAGTTAAAGCGCCATCATAATCGAGGTATCCGAAATAAAGATTTTCCGCGCGCGCCAGGTGCGCTTCACCGGCATCGGGACGTAGGCGAACTGCCGCCTGAACTGCCTCCTCCATTGACGCCAATCGCCCAGGAGTATGGTCAACTCCAAGCAAGTACAACAGGCCGTGAGTGTGAGCGAGCTGGCAATACGCCTGGAAAAACAACGGATCACGCGCAACAGCCTGATTCAACAGATCGGCAGCCTGGAGCAGCTTGGCTCGTGCAGCACTACTAAAGCTTGTTAGCAGAAGGTTGTTGGCGCGAACATAAAGATCGTAGGCAGCAAGGTCACTGGTTGGTGGCTGTTGAATTGAAGCTTTCTCAGTATCTGAAATCTTGGCGTGCAGTTCCTCTGCAACTTTTTGCGCGATGGCGCTCGGAATCGCGAATGCCTCCCTGAGGTTGCTTTCGTATTCGTCCGCCCATACGCCGACGTCGGTGCGTGTGTCCACCAACTGCGCGTTTACACGCACCCTGCCACTAGAACGTCGAGCGGTTCCTTCGAGCACATGTGAAACGCCAAGCACGCGCCCAATCTGACGCAAATCTCGCTTGCCGCGATATCCCATGACGCTGGTTCGGCTAATCACTTTCAGATCGGCGATCTTCGCCAGCTTGGTCAAAATGTCGTCCTGCACGCCGTCGGCAAAAAAAGCGTCTTCTTTATTGTCGCTCAGATTTTCAAACGGAAGCACGGCGATTCCTGCAGGGATTATGCGGACTGATTCACGCTCCCAGGTCATCACCCCTAAACCTGCCGCCAGAACAATCGACAACGTGATCAGGGCGGCAATCGTTGGATTCCGTTGCACCCATTTCCGTGCATGCGTGAAGAATCCACTGCGTTTCGCGCGAATTGGTTCGTGCCATAACCAACGTTCGAGGTCTTCGGCCAACTCCAGGGCCGTCGAGTAACGGTAATGCGGGTTCTTTTCCAGACACTTCAAGCAAACAGCCGACAGATCGCGATCGATTTTCCGGTTCAATAGGCGCGGTTGGCGCGGCTCCGAATCCAGCAGCAAGTGGATCGTTTCGTAAGTTGTACCGCCGGCAAAAGGCGGATGGCTTGTGAGCAGTTCGTAGAGAACCGCGCCGAGTCCGTAGACATCGGTCGCCCTGCTGACGCCCGCGTTGTTACCGACCGCCTGTTCCGGCGACATGTAACTAGGAGTTCCCATCACCTCCAGTGAGCCCGTGACTGTGCTTCCGTGTTCGACTAATCGGGCCAGACCAAAATCGGTCAGGTGTGGTTCTCCGTTTGCGTCCAACAGAATGTTTCCCGGCTTGATGTCTCGGTGCAGAATGCCGTGTTCATGTGCGTAGTGCACCGTGCGCGCGACTTTCGCGATGAGCTCGGCCGCCTGTCGGACCGATATCGAGCCGCGACTGGCCACTTCGTCGAGGCAATCTCCCTCGACGAACCGCATGCTGAAGTAGTACGTGCCCTCGCGTTCACCGACTTCGTAGATCGGAACGATCCCGGGGTGATTTAGCTTCGCTGCAGCTTCTGCTTCCCGGCGAAGGCGTTTCAAGTGCCCGCTTGTCGTCAACTGACCAATCCCGATGATTTTTACCGCGACTGTGCGGTTGAGACTCCTTTGCCAGGCGCGAAATACTACGCCTTGACCTCCGCGACCGATCTCCTCCAACAATTCGTAATCGCCGAACTCTCGGAGTATCTCCGCTTGTGGCGGTCCTTGTTCACCGTGCGACTCAGCATTCGCATCCACGCTGCGATAAAGGTAAAAAGCGCCCCAATCCTAAGCCTGTGTCGCTGTCGCGTCCAATGCGTCTCACGCCGAACCGCGGAAGATAACGCGGAAGGATTCCCTGGAATTCCAAATTTTGCCGTTTACGAACTAATGTTCGAGCGTTTCAATTAGGCCGTGACCGGAAAGAAAATTTTTGGAACAGACGGCGTACGCGGTGTGGCGAACGTCGAACCTGTTACTGCGGAGACCGCGCTGAAATTGGGCCGCGCGGCTGCGTATGTTTTTACGCAGCAAAATCCTCGCAAGACTCCCGCAGCTGCGCGGCCCAAGATCGTGCTTGGCAAAGACACGCGGCTTTCCGGTTACATGCTCGAAAACGCTTTGGTAGCCGGGATCACTTCCCTCGGAGTCGATGTCCTTGTCATCGGACCGTTGCCGACGCCAGGAGTGGCTTACATCACGCGATCGCTGCGCGCAGACGCCGGCATTGTTCTTTCGGCTTCGCATAATCCCTATCAGGACAACGGCATCAAATTTTTCCGGCACGACGGCTACAAGTTGGATGATCAGATCGAGGAGAAAATCGAGCAGCTGGTTTTTACCGGGGAAATTGATTCGATCCGGCCAACCGCAAACAACATCGGACGCGCGACGCGCATCGACGATGCGCTCGGTCGCTACGTTGAATTCGCAAAGGCGAGTTTTCCGCGTGGGATGTCACTCGAGGAAATGCGAGTGGCTGTGGACGTCGCCAATGGCGCCGCCTATAAATCGACACCATGCGTTTTGCGCGAACTTGGCGCGGACGTCGCCGTGGTGCACAACCAACCAAATGGCATTAATATCAACGACGGCTGCGGCAGTATTCATCCGGAGGAAATCCAGCGCATCGTGAAGGTGAGCGGCGCGGACGTTGGCATTACGCACGACGGCGATGCCGATCGCGTCCTATTGTGTGACGAAAATGGCGATATTGTTGATGGCGACGAGATCCTGGCCATCGCGGCCCTGGATCTCTTAAATGCCGGGCGGCTGGAGCAAAACACGGTCGTTGCCACCGTCATGAGTAATTTTGGGCTGGATGAGACACTTGCCGCCAAGGGCGGAAAAGTAATGCGGACGAAAGTCGGCGATCGCTATGTGATTGAAGAGATGACGCGGAAAAAGCTCAATCTCGGTGGCGAACAAAGCGGACACGTCATCTTCCGCGATTTTACCACCACCGGCGACGGCATCATCAGTGCGCTCCAGATTCTATGCATCATGCACAAGAGCGGCCAACCCTTAAGTAAATTGAAGGCGTGTTTGGAAAAGTACCCCCAGGCTCAACGGAGTTTGAACGTGAAAGAAAAGCGTCCTCTTGCGGAGTTGAACACGGTGATGAAGCTCGTAAGCGAAGCTGAGAAAGAGCTCTCTGGTAAAGGCCGTGTGCTCCTGCGTTATTCAGGTACCGAGCCAAAAATTCGTTTACTCATTGAAGGTCGCGAGCTCGATAAGATCGACAAACAAGCGGACCGAATCGCCGATGCGATACAGAGCGCGATAGGAGCATAGGACTTATAGGATCTATACGACATGACCTTGTCCGGAGTAATTGAAGCGCTTCTATTTAGCGCGCAGAAACCGCTTTCAGTCCGTGAACTGACGGAAGCTATCAAGGGGGCTGACGCCCAGGATGAATTTGCCCCTAACGAGTTTACGCGAGTACGCGAGGCAGAGGTTGCGGCTGCACTGGAGCAACTGAAAATCGAGTATATCGAACAACAACGGGCATTTCAGCTTAGCGAAAAGACGGAGGGCTGGCAGTTGGCTACCGATCCGAAATACGCCCAGTGGATGCGCCAGCTTTTTCCGGCGCCGAAACCGGCTCGGCTGAGCGCCCCCGCGCTCGAGACACTCGCGATCATTGCCTATCGCCAGCCTATCACGCGCGCAGATGTGGAAGCAGTTCGCGGGGTAAACATCGACGGTGTCCTGCAAACATTAATGGAGCGTGGGCTGGTTAAAATCGCTGGGCGCGCTGAAATCCCCGGACGCCCGCTCCTTTACGAAACTACGCAATTTTTTCTTAATCATTTTGGACTCCGGAACCTGGACGAATTGCCGAACGTGGAAGAGTTGCGTTCCCGCCATTTGCCGAAGGCCTCGGGGTCAACGTCGGAATCTTCTGCTCCGACTCCAGCGGAACGGAAAAATTCTGAGTAGTGTGCGCACGTTACTTGGGCAGCCTCTCCTTTTCGGCAGCCCGCCGAAAAGCGAATCGAACCTTCATCGCGAAGGAGAGTCGTTGGCACGCTGCCAACGACCACAGGCTGGCAGTCTGTGTTCCCTAGAAGAAAAACGAGTCCGCAACGTTATCCCGGTGTTGGCGCGCCAATTGTTGATCGCGCTTTTGATTTACATTCGACTATCGACTTCTGCACGAGCGGAAATCCGTGCCGCTGATTGCGCGCGGGCCGCGAAATATTCTGAAAGTAAACGAGGTGCTTCCATGCTGGTCATGCAAAATGGCCGAACAATTTTTGAGCACTACGCCAATGGCGGATCGATGCGCGGTAGGTGGCCAATCTTCAGTGGAACAAAAAGCTTTTGGGGAATTGCCGCGCTTGCTGCGGCGCGCGATGGGTTGTTCAAGCTCGACGATCCGGTTTCAGATACGATCACGGAATGGATGAGCGATCCGCGCAAATCGCGGATCACGATTCGGGAATTGCTCAACCAGACTGATGGCATCGAGGGCGCTTCGCGTCTTCAACGCGCTTCAATCCGTGACCGCAATTCCATGGCGATTCGACTGCAGGATGTGGCTGAGCCGAGCACTGCGTTTATTTATGGCCCGAGTCATCTACAAATCTTTTCCGAACTGCTGCGACGAAAACTCAGAGGGCGCGACGTGATCAGCTACTTCGAGGGACGTGTATCCAATCGCCTTGGGTTGAGCGGGCTCAATTACAAGAAAGACGCTCGCGGCAATCCGCTGTTGGCGACGGGATTTGAGCTCACCGCCCGCGAATGGGCGCGATTGGGCGAGCTGGTTCTCGGACAAGGTAATTATCACGGGCGACAAATTGTTCCGGCAGCTCTTTTGCGAGAGGCATTTGCCGGTTCGCAGGCAAACCCGTCGTACGGCCTCACATTCTGGTTAAACGAGCAAGCGCCGAACGAACGCGAGGCAGACATGGAACAAATGCTCGACTTGCAGTGGCAGAACGCGCAATGGAGCAATGTTTGTATTTGCAGGGATGCACCTGCAGACATGGTAGTGGCACTTGGCTCAGGCTATCAACGGCTGTTCGTTATTCCTTCGCTAGAGGCCATCATCGTGCGGCAAGGTTCAAACGCAAAATTTTCCGATGCGCATTTTCTGCGACTAATTTTGGGCCTGTAGGGGGGCGCCGTCGGCGTTCAACGGAGCGAAACGTTTCCATGATGAAGGTTGACTTCCCTGTGCAATTACTGAACCATCGCACTTATGAAGACACTCACATCGAGATGCACCGGGTTGATCATCGCGCTGGTGACGCTGCACGGGCTGACTGGTTGCGGCACCTACAACCGGCTCGTCGCGCTCGAGCAGAATGTGAATAAGAAGTGGGCCGATGTGCAGTCAGTCTATCAGCGGCGCGCCGACTTGATTCCGAACCTGGTCAATACGGTGCAGGGCGCGGCCAATTTCGAAAAATCGACTCTAACTGAGGTGACGAATGCACGCGCCAGTGTCGGCCGCGTCCAGCTCGATCCAAATAAGGCGCCGACGGACGCGAAGCAGCTGGAAGAATTCCAACAGGCGCAGGGGCAATTGAGCAACGCGCTCTCACGGTTGCTGGTAGTGAGCGAAAATTATCCGCAACTCCGCGCGACGCAAGGTTTCCAGGAATTGCAGGCGCAGCTCGAGGGAACGGAGAATCGCATTTCGGTAGAACGAAATAATTTCAACAGCGCCGTGCAGCAGTACAACACCGCGCTCAGCACATTCCCCACGAACATGCTGAACAAGATGTTTGGATTTCAACCGAAACCGTTCTTCACAGCGCAAGCCGGAGCGGAGAAAGCGCCGCCTGTGCAATTTAATTTCGGCCCTGCGCCGACGCCGGCGGCGAATTTGAATCAGGGCCCTGCGCCTACGCCAGCGACGGCCGCGTCGCCATAAAGGTGATTCTCAACCTTGCGGTAGTAGCGGGCGGGCGGCCCGCGATCCGGTGGCAGACACGTCTGCCACGACAAAACTTGCGCGCCAACGACATCGCGCTGCTGGTCGCAGCATTCCTGGCATTGCTGGCGGTGGATTCCCGAGCCGCAGAAGTCATTCCACCGAAACCGGATCGATATTTTAACGATTACGCCGGCGTCGTCTCCAAATCCGCAGCGCTGCGATTCAATGAAGAGCTTGCCCAATTTGAGCGAGAAACCTCAGACCAGGTGGTGGTCGCGATCTTTCCGAAAATGCAAAGCGAGTCGGATATCGCAGATTACACACAGCGTGTGGCCCAGGCATGGGAAGTTGGCCAAAAGGAACGTCGCAATGGCGTGGTCCTTTTCGTGTTCGTTCAAGATCGCAAAATGTTTATCCAGGTCGGTTATGGTTTGGAAGGCGCGCTACCCGACATCACTGCGTTCGATATCACTGAATACAAAATCAAACCGCGTTTTCGTACTGGCGATTACGAAGGCGGGATCGCGATCGGGGTCGATAGCATTTTCAAAGCAATTCGCGGCGAGTACAAGGGATCCGGAAACACTGTTGCAGAACGACGTCCTCGCGGTGGCGGCGCTCCAAGCTTCTTGTTTTTCATTATTTTTTTCATCGCGCTGATCGTAATTTCGAGAATGATGCGGCGACTGGGAGGGTACGGTTATTCATCCCGCCGAGGAGGTCCGATATTTTTCCCGGGCGGCGGTGGGGGTGGTTGGTCATCTGGTGGTGGAGGTGGCGGCGGATTTAGCGGCTTCGGCGGTGGAGGCGGAAGTTTTGGCGGCGGCGGCGCCGGATCCAGTTGGTAACCAATGCGAACAAAAGACTTTCTCAGCCGGCTCGAGCATGAACGACTTCTGAGCGCGATTCGTGAAGCGGAATCGAAAACATCCGGCGAAATTCGTGTCTATATTCAGCGGGGCAAATTCGACACTGATCCGGTGTTGGTTGCGCAGAAAAAATTTCACCGTCTCGCAATGCACAAGACTCGCGAGCGCAACGCCGTCCTTATTTTCGTAGCGCCGAGGGCCCACAAGTTCGCCGTTGTCGGCGACAAAGCGATTCACGAGAAATGCGGAGAACAATTCTGGCAGCATGTTGTGGATGGAATGCGGATTCATTTTCAGGATGAAAAATTCAGCCACGCGCTGACAGAAGCGATCAACGAAGTCGGCAAAGTGCTGGCGACGCATTTTCCGAGAACATCGGCAAACGCAAATGAGTTGCCGGACGAAATTGTTGAAAGCTGAACGACAGGCGGTTTCAGCGCGGACTAACAGAAGGCTGAGGCGGAACGATATTGGCATGCCGCGCGATTTGCTGCCACCGTCCGCCTTGTTTCATCCAAACAGCTGTGAATAGAAGATTTTCGGTTTTGCCTGCGCTCGGCATCTTGCCGCCCCAGATGACACTTTCTCGACCAGCGACAATCACAATGTCGCCGTAAACCCGCAGATACTCGATTTGCCGGTCGAAAGACGTGATGACCAGGAAGCCGGAATCGACCATTCCCAAAACCTGCTGCTTGGTGACAAACTTGTTGAGCGGGTTAGTCACGACGAAATCGTCTGACCACAGACGTGCCATCGCCGCGCGATCATTTTTCAGGAAGGAATTGACCTCTTCCGCGTTGAGCCGTCGAATCTCATTCTCTGCGACATCAGCGCCCGTATTCACGCTCCCGTGAGCGGCTAATGGGATTAGCGCTGACGCGATTAAAAGCACAACTATTTTCATGGGCAGATTCTGAGTTGAGGTGCCCTCAGCGTCCAGCTTCAATCCGCACTTGGCGCTTGCAAAACGGTGCGGTTGTTGTTTATTCCATCCTCGCAGCGAGTTTTGTAATTGCGCCGTAGGTCCCTGGGTTCCGTCGCTGGACGTGAAACCGCACTCGCCAGGGGGAACCCGGCGATCCGAAAGGAAGAAGCAGGAGCGCAGAAGGACGAAAGGCCGCGAGGTCGTACTCATTTCTCAACTCATAATTCTTCCTTCATCCTTAGAACATATGCCAATCCGTTACGGTCGTTTTGAGATGCCGAAAACTCTCGCTAAAGACGAGAGCACAGCCACAGATACATACGCCAAGTTCACCGCCGAGCCGTTCGAGGCCGGGTACGGGCACACCATAGGAAATTCCCTCCGGCGCGTCCTGCTTTCCTCTCTGGAAGGCGCTGCCATCACTGCGGCAAAAATCACGGGCGCGCAGCACGAGTTCGCCACGCTTCCGGGCGTGGTCGAAGACGTGACCGACATAGTTCTCAACCTCAAGAAAGTGAAATTCAAAGCCGACGATCACGAGCCAAGAAAGCTTTCCCTTACTGTGAACAAGGAGGGCGAAGTCACCGCCGGCGACATTCAAGTGGTGCAAGGCTACGAGGTACTTAATCCCAAACTGGTCATCTGCACTCTGGACAAGAAACACAAATTCGACGCCGAGCTCGATGTGCGCGTCGGTCGCGGTTTTGCTAACGCGGAGGAAAATAAGCGTCCCGACCAGCCGATCGGTCTCATCCCGATCGACTCGATCTTTTCCCCGGTCACGCGTGTCAAGTATGCGGTCGAAAACACCCGTGTCGGTCAGCGCACTGACTACGACAAGCTTATTCTTGAAGTTTGGACCGACGGCCGCTTGACGCCGGACGACGCGTTACTCCAAGCCTCGGCCATCTTGCGGCATCACCTCGACGTGTTCGTAAACTTTAACGAAGAGGTAATCGAGTTTGACCAGACACCGGCTGGCGTGAGCGAAGAAAACCTGAAGCTCAAGAAACTGCTCAACATGAGCGTCAACGAAATCGAGCTCAGCGTGCGCGCGGCGAATTGCTTGAATAATGCGAACATCACTAGCGTGGGTCAGCTTGCCCAAAAGACGGAAGCCGAGATGCTGAAGTACCGTAATTTCGGGAAGAAATCGTTGAACGAAATCAAGGACAAGCTACAACAGCTTGGCTTGAGTCTGGGCATGAAATTCGAGCCCGGTCTTCTGGATGCTCCGGTGAGCGGCGATGGCGCCGGCCCGAGCGGAGCAGCTGGCGAAGAGTAAGTGTCGGCCCTAGAATCCCATTCTCTCCGTCATGAGACACCAAAAAAAGACGATCAAGCTCGGCCGCACGGCTGAGCACCGGAAAGCGCTGCTGGCGAATCAGGTTTGTTCCTTGATTGAACATCAACGTATCAAGACGACCCTGGCGAAGGCCAAGGCAGTTCGTCCCCTGGCCGAGCGCATGGTCACGTTAGGCAAAAACGGCTCGATTCACGCTCGTCGCACCGCTCTCGCCACCCTGCGTCAGAAGACTGCGGTGAAGAAATTGTTTGATGACATCGCGCCGAGATCGGCGGACCGCAATGGTGGATACACGCGCATCGTGAAACTTGGCCAGCGCAAGAGTGATGCCGCTCCCATGGCATTCGTTGAGTGGGTTGATATGATAGAAGTGGTCGAGGAAAAGCCAGCGGAAGAGAAAAAGGCGAAACAGAAAGAAGCTGAGCCCAAGCCAAAGAAAACAGAAGCGGAAGCCGCCGCTTCGAAGGAACAGGAGCCGGCTGTGGAAGAGACGCCTGCCGAAACGCCGGCGCCAGCAGAAGAAGCGAAACCGAAGAAGCGACGCTGGTTCGGGAGACAATCGAGCGAGGAGAAATAAGGTTTAGACCGATTGCGTCCGCGAGAGGCAAATCGCTCATCCCGAGCCTGCGCAACGGGCAGGACCTCGCAAATGCGCGCTGACCACACAAGTTAAGTAAGGCGAACGGCTTGTTTGAGGTGCTTGCCGTGGGTCTTGTGTGAAAATCGCGATTAGCTTTTTTTGGCGTCGGGGGCCAATTACGAAATTTCTTGCCGTTTTTTACACCGCATTTGTCATGTCGAGAAAGTCGAGACATCTCTCGATTAACACCGAGATGCTCCGACTTCGCCACGCTTCGCTCCGAATGACAATGGGTGATCAAAGTATAGACTTGGCAGCTGTGCTTTCCGAGCGAATTTGATCGCAACCGATGAGACCGAATCCATATCTGTTCATCGTCATTTTCATTGGCGTCGCGTTCGTTTTTCCGTTGATCCCGCTCGCCCTGGCCTGGCTGTGGCGGCGAATTTTTCAACCGCCCAAGCCAGGGGCGCAGAAAAATGCGATTTACGAATGCGGCGTCGAATCGCTTGGTGAGGCACAAATCCAGTTCCGCTCACAGTACTATTTGTACGCGATCATATTTCTCATCTTTGACGTGGAAGCGATCTTTCTAGTCCCATTCGCAGTGGCTTTCACTGGTTTGCCTGTCGGCGCATTTATCGCGATATTGGTTTTCCTATTGCTCCTGATTGAAGGGCTCGTTTGGGCTTGGAGTAAAGGGTGTTTGCAATGGGAACGATGAGGCGTTGAACGACCAGGGCGTTAGAACGGAGCAATGAGCGAAGGAATCGACGAGGTTTTGCGCAGCAAACTGCAGCAACAAGGAGTTTGGGTAACTTCGATGCAGGAGCTTTATAACTGGGGACGCAAAAATTCGATCTGGCCGCTCCAGTTCGGACTCGCGTGTTGCGCGATTGAGATGATTGCGACCGCTGCGTCGCGCTATGACATCGCCCGTTTTGGCGGAGAAGTCTTTCGGCCATCGCCGCGTCAGGCGGACCTGATGATTGTCGCAGGCACTGTGACAAAAAAAATGGCGCCACAGATTGTGCGCCTTTACAATCAAATGGCCGATCCGAAATACGTGATTGCAATGGGCGCGTGCGCCATTTCTGGCGGCCCGTTCAAGCAAGGATATAATGTTCTCAAGGGAATCGACCGCTACATCCCGGTCGATGTTTATATTCCCGGTTGTCCGCCGCGACCGGAAGCGCTTTTGCACGCCTTCATGGAATTACAGCGTAAGATCGACCAGCAGAAGTTGAGCGGTGCGAACAAGGCGCCTCACCTCGATTCACAGCAACCAAGCGAATTCCCCGTGCCCGCATTTGGAAAGCACGATCTCGAACCACCGGCGAACCCCGACATTTTTCACCCGCCGAAACTCGAGCGCGTCTGACCGTGGACTCGTTAGAGGAAATCAAAGCGCGTATCGAGGCCGCGGTGCCTGGAGCGAAGATCGATATCGTTACCAACGGCTCTCCATCACAGCAGCATTCGCTCAGGGTCGACAACGAACACGCGTGCGATACGGCGAAGTGGCTGCGTGACGACCCAATGCTACGCTTGGATTTTTGCTCCAATGTGACTGGCGTCGATTGGCTGGATCGGACCCTAAAGAAAACGCTAAAAGTGAAAAAGGTCGTCGATGGAGAGGAACAGGAAATCAATGAAACAATTGAGGAAAAAATTCCCGGCTACCTCGAAGCCGTTTATCACCTTTACTCGATAATCCACAAGCATGGGCCGGTGATCATTCGAATGCGGACATCTGATCGTCGGGAGGATGTTTGTCTGCCTTCACTCACGCCGATCTGGCGAAGCGCAGAGTTTCAGGAACGCGAGATTTTTGATCTTTACGGAATCAAGTTCGACGGTCATCCCGACTTGCGCCGGATCTTGATGTGGGACGAATTCGAGGATTTTCCGATGCGTAAGGATTTTCGGGAACCGGACGACTACGAATACGAACCGACACCGCATGACGATGTGCTGGAGAAAGCGAAGCGACACTATGCGTCTCGACCACAGAGCGATGGAGCAGAGGACATCGCTGATGGGTTAAAGCGGACATGACTGTGGCCGTTGAAATTCTTGAAGCGATGGAGCGGCCGCCGGTGAGCATGGGCTCGCGGCTCGAGGGCGAGTTACTCGAAGTGTCGATGGGGCCGCAACATCCTTCCACGCACGGCGTTTTCCGGATGAACGTTGCGCTCGAGGGCGAGATCGTGCGGAAGCTCAAGCCGGTCTTCGGATATCTGCATCGCAACCATGAGAAAATTGGCGAGAACACGAGCTATCTGGGTTCAATGCCGTACACCGATCGGCTCGATTATTTTTGCTCGATGACCAATAATTGGGCGTATGCACTCAGCGTGGAAAAACTGGCCGGGATCGAGGTTCCCGAGCGCGCCGAATATCTTCGCATTATTCTTGCAGAGCTGACGCGGCTCCAGAATCACGCTTCGCTTCTGGGGTTTTTGCTTAACGATATGGGCGCCTGGGGGACGCCGCTCATGTATGCGTTCCGCGAGCGTGAAAAAATTCTCGATCTGTTCGAATCGCTTTCGGGCTCGCGCATGATGTGCGATTACATGCGCTTTGGCGGTTGCCGGGTCGATGCGAGTCCCGAATGGCTCGCGCATGCGAAGAAAATTGTCGACCGTTTCCCGCGCTTCGTTGACGAGCTGGAACAATTGATCGTTGGCAATGAGGTTGTAATTGCCCGGACGCAGAACGTCGGAAAAGTTTCGCCGGAACTCGCGATCAGTGCCGGTATCACTGGTCCGATGCTTCGCGCCTGTGGCGTGAATTATGACCTGCGAAAAGTGGAGGGCTACGGATTCTATCCACGCTTCGAATTCAGGATTCCGCTCGGCGAACACGGGGACACTTACGATCGGCTAATGATGCGCGTGCTAGAGATGGGCGAAAGCGTCGGAATTCTGAAGCAGGCCTTTGAACAAATTCCTGCCGGCCCGATCATCAATCCGAAGGTGAAAATCCGCGCCTTTCGCCCCCCGGCTGGCGAAGCTTATGGGCGCATCGAAGCGCCTAAAGGCGAACTCGGTTTCTATTTGATCAGTGACGGCGGAACGAATCCGTATCGGTACCGTGTGCGTCCCCCTAGTTTTATCAATCTAACGATTTTAGAAGATATGTGCCTTGGCCACACCGTTGCTGATGTGATGGTAATTCTCGGCAGCATCGATATCGTCATGGGAGAAGTGGACCGCTGACACGAACTACCTTTATAGCTTTTTTGACGTTGTAACGCTTCTAACTTTGACGAAGTCATGATCGGCACAGGAATACTCAAAGGAATGGCTGTTACGGCGCGCAACTTTGTCGGGAGTTATTTCGATAAGGAACGGCTGATCACGGTGCAGTACCCAGAGGAGCGGAGTCCGTTACCGGAGAACTACCGCAATTTTCCGTTCCTCGTTTATGACGGTGACGATCCGCGGGCGGGGTTACGGTGTGTGGCGTGTAAGATTTGCGAGAAGGAATGTCCGCCACAATGCATTTACATCGTTAAGAGCGAAGACAAGAAGCCCGATTACATGGGTAAACCTCAATTTTACCCGAAAATCTTCGACATCGATGTCTCGGTTTGCATGAGCTGCCAGATTTGCGTCGAAGTTTGCCCGTTTGAGGCAATCAAGATGGACAAGGAGTTCGAGCTTAGCCGTCGCGAACGCTTCGATGCGTTGTTGATGCGCAAGGATGATCTGGCGAAGTCGAACGACTATTATCGCCAGATCTCGCCAACCGATGCCGCTCAAGTGGATGCAAAACTCGCCGCTGCGGTTGAGGCCGCCGCCAAAAAGAAAGCAGCGGCGCCTTCAGCATCGAAACCTGCTACTCCGGCCGCGTCGTCCGCTCCGACTCGTGCTTTATCGTAGCTGGGATTATCAACGCTGATAGGAGTTACTTTGGTAAAGGCGGCGATTTCAAAGGTTTGTTTTGACGTTCAACAAATAACAGAGGAAAAGCGCCAACAAACAGCGGAAAGAGAAAGATGGAAAAGACATTTCTATTTTCGGATGTGTTGGTCGCAATCTTATCGCTGGGCCTGATGTGGGGATGTCAGAGCACTGCGGTCGGTCCCAACGCTGCAGTTCAAAAGGAAAACCTGTTGGTGCGATCTGGATTCAAGGCAAAGACCGTGACTACGCCCAAACAGCAAGAACGAGTGAGCCGGCTGCCGCCTGGGGAGATTTCCACGGTCACGTACCGAGGAACATTGTACTACATATTCCCAACTGCGACCAAGGATCGCATCCTGGTTGGCAATCAAACGCAGTACAATCTCTATAAACAATCGCTTTTGGCGTATGGACTGACGAGCAGCCCCGATTTTGTGGAGGTAACGCACGGGCCGCATCGCATTCTCGTTCAGGAATTCGATGGATTTGGGCCCCTCGGGGAGTGATCGGAAATTTCGGGAGACCGCAGGCTCCGAAATAGCCAACTGAACCGACTCGCAGCTTGTAGGGGGCTTGTTGGTTCCTGCTCGCATTTCGACGACTGCGCATGTCGCCGCCTTGCGGATAGGTAGGCGGCCTCATTTGCAATCGCCAACCGAAAATTTACAATTCGAAATCGGACAGCCAGGGTGGCGAAATTGGCAGACGCGCCAGACTTAGGATCTGGTGGAGAAATCCTTAGGGGTTCGAGTCCCCTCCCTGGCACTTTCACTCGTAAAGTTGGTTGACACAGACCCGACTATGTTCGCAGCGTTCGTAGCACTCGCGCTCGCTCCGTCCCACACGGGTGGTGATACGTCGAAATTCGCTGGGCCAGTCGCCACTCCTACGTGGCTATCCCTCGGGGACCTCTCCAATCGCCGACTGGCCGAGTTCTGACCCGACAATCCTGCTCCCGACCGACGTCTACTTCGCGCCTTTCCTGCCGCTGAAGCCTGTGCTCGTCTTCCGCGGATGCGACCAAAGGTGCACGGTCGAGCGAAATCTCTAGTACTTCCAGCCGGCCCGAGAACTTCAATGATGATTTTAGAGAGAACTCACATCAAGGCCAAGCGCTCGTTGGTCCACGTCGCGGTAACGCTGTAGGTCTGTCCCGCCTGCACAGTCAGGCGCTTTGTCGCTGTCCCGCCACGAGCACGGCTGGGTGTCACATTCACAGATATAACATGCTCTCCTGGCGACAATGCGCCGTTGTAAGATTGACCCACCCCGAGCAAAGCCACTTGCGCCCCATCTATTGAAACATTAAGCGCCATACGGGTCCCAAACTTCGCGGATCTCTTAATGGTTAAATGACCAGCATTTTTGTTTGCTGCAGCCACGGAAGTTCCCGAGGCCGAATTATCCGTTTGGCAGCCTGCGAACGTAAAGCACGTAAACATCGCAACGAGCAGGACATAAAGGTGAGAGTTGTCTATTTTCATGTGCCGAGTGTATTTGAGACCAGATCGCGTAACAAGTCATTTAGAATCGCGAAGGGCGAACAACCTGGATTGCGGACGCCCACCGCGACGACGAGAAGCGTTTCGTTATACATGTCAACGAAAGCTAACTGCGTTTGTGGAGCTGGAGGCAACGATTCGCCGAGGCCAGCGGAAGACGTGAAAATCGAAACGGAAAGCGGTTTGTCTAGGTAAAAAAAGGTATTGACTCTGTTTGTCGGCGTTGGCAGAATCAGCCCTGCGCTAAGTGTGTTAGGCCACTCCCGAAACCTCTACCTCACCCTCTTCCCGCAAGGTTAACCGTGAACGAAAGGCTCGTTCGCGCAACTGCAGTGAGATTAATCGCCGTGGCAAGTACCATCTGGCGGAATTGCACCAGTAGGATGACATGGAATTTCTGGCTAACCGGAGGTCGCAATGGAAATCTTGAGGCGGTTTTTCAAACCACTTGTTCCCCCTGTCCTAATCGCACTGATTAGGCATTACTCGGAATCGATTAGGCATTACTCGGATTCGAATCAGGAAAGACTGAAGCGCGCGCAGTTTGAAGATCTTCGGGGTATTGTGTCAGAAAAAGTCGCCGCGATCCGCAGTCTAACACCAGAGCAATGCTTGGACGCCGATTATTTAGAGAACGATTTTGTTCCGTTCCTTGGCCTGAACGATGAAGCTTTGAATGATTATCCGAAAGAGCTGCGATCACATTATGGAAGTGGCCTCCATTTATGGCAGTATCCAAACCAGCTAGCGAAGTTCTTGGTCTGGATGAGCGGCAATGTCAAAGAAATTAGATGTTACATGGAAATCGGATGCCGCTGGGGTGGAATGTTCATCCTCCTAAGCGAATGGTTGCGGAAGCATAGCGTCTACATGCAGACAGCCATTGCTGTGGATATCATAAGTCCCACGCCACTAATTGATGAGTATTTCAAACTACTGTATGACAAAAATCCGAACGCAAATCCGGGCGATCAGCATAAAATCGAGCCAGCATATATTCGCGAGTTTTCCACATCTGAAGAGGTTAAGCGGGTAGTGAAGCGCCTCAAGCCGGATTTTGTTTTCATCGATGGCGACCACAGTCTGAGGGGAGCGCTGAGTGATCATATGTTAGTGAGAGATTTTGCCCGAATCATAGTTCACCATGACGTGCATTCGGACTCCTGTGGGGACACCACGATGCTCTGGAATGTGCTACGTCAATTGGAACGTCATGATTTCGCCTGTTGCCAATTTGTCGATCAATACAAGTCTGTTGGAAAAAATATCAACGGATTTGGCGTGATGCACAGGAGGACGGCATAAAGGTCTCTCACGGCTGTACGAGACGAAAAGCGGTTTTTAACGCTGTGCTGGTGCCGAAGCTTCGGCGGCACCAAAGCGCCTACTCCCGCCTTAAAGCGAGAGAGCCGACAAGGTTTGGTTGTCTATTAAAAGACATGCGAAGGACATTGTTGCTCGCCGGCTGCGCGTTTCTCTTTTGTTCAAGGGTGACGGTCGGCGACTATTCAGCGACAGCCTAAGGACGAATAATTTGTCACCGATATGTCACTAGACGTGCCTAATCCTGAACTGGCATAATCATTGGGCTGTTAAGTTGAGCGCAAGCGCCGATGCATTTCTCGTCACTCTCGTGATCGGCGCGTTACGTGTTATCCGCAGACCAACAGAGATTAGAGAAAACCGCGTTGAGGCACGGCACATTATGAAGGATGACGACATAACTCGCTGGATACGCTGGCAGCGATGCAAGGTCCTGCTGGCTACGGTAGCCGAATGCTTTTTTCTCGCATTCATACCGTTGGCCATAATCGTCTGGATCGCGATGGTCTACACGCGCCCATGAGTCACCAGGATATACTTGCTGACCACATCGAACGAACTCTGAAAGACCGAGCATTCTACGTCGTTTTGGAGGATGAACTAGAGCGGTGCTGGCCGAGCGAACAAATCGAGCGTCCGGAACGAGAGAAACAGATTCAAGCTTTCGCCGAATTACATGGGTGGAATGCTTCTGTTCTCAATACCGACTCTGGTCTTACGAGGGCAATATTTACCCGTTGATGAAAAAACGTTCGCGCAAAGAATGGCGAGATTTAGTTCGCACCGGGTTCAAAGAAGCGTTTTCCTCATGATGCGGTGAGGGATGGCATTCCAGCAGCGGCTTGCGCGGAAATCGAGCAAAAGCACGTCCCCGGACAACGGCGGATTTCGGAGGACGTGTTGTGACTTTGCCGCACCCCTGTTATGAGTGACGACGCGTTTTTATGGCCTTTTACGAGCGAAACGCCCACAGAAATGCTGCCGTTGTTGCCGCTAATCGTACTGTTAGTGATGGCGCCGTTGCCAACGATACCGCCATCAGAGAGGTTAGCATAGTTGGCGCTGAGAGTGCTATTCGTAAACGTAAGCGTCCCACCCGCGGGGTTAGCCAAACGTCGGCAAATGACACTCGGACGTAGTTGTCCGATGTTATGCTCCTTTTGCCCTCGAGGATCGCGCCCACCTGGCGCTTGATTGGATAGCCACGCCCTCAATGGCGATGCCTGTTTCTCTCTATTGCACCTCTACCGCGCCGATGTCCAGGCGGCCGTTCACCACGCGTGGAAAACCGGTTCCGCGCTGATCGAAGTTGGGTGGCGGAATGAAGTGCGGATTGCCCCTATCGATAGCCGGGCTGCCTGTCGACGGCGCATGAGTAAGAGTCGAGCCACCGTTGTTCTGAAGCGGGCCAAGCATCGGGTCGGTGTTGATCTGGTCGCCGGGAGCGGTCAATTGGTCGTTGCCATTATCGTTGCAGAGGTTGTAGCCGAGCGATGTAATGTTGCCGCCGATATTTACGCCCGAACTCTTCACAATGGTGTTCCCGATCCTGGAATAGGAAGCGGTGTAGAGGCTGGCGCCGAGGAAGGCCGAGTTGCCACTCAGTGTGCTGTTGCTGACCACCGTCGTGGAAACGGGGTTTGCGGGTCGGGTGAAGATGCCGCCCCCGTAGGCAAAACCGGGGCCTCGGGTCGCCGCCGAGTTGCCGCTCAGAGTGCAATTATTGATTGTCAGCGTCAGTCTGGTACTCCGCGTGACCGAAGCGCTGTAGATGCCGCCCCCGTAGGCAGAATTGCCCCTGCCGGTCGCTGAGTTGCCGGTGATCGTAGAGTTATTGATCGTAATGGTCGAGCTCGAAGTGTCACGTTGTGAAGACCCGGTGCCGATGCCGCCTCCATTTGCTGCCGTATTGTTGGCGATGGTTGAGTTGTTGATCGTGAGGGTCGCGTTGCCGAAAGGGGCCTCATCAATGCCGTTACAGATGCCGCCGCCAGGGTAGGAGGGCGACGAGTTGCCACTGACAACGCAGTTGTTGATCGTCAGCGTCCCTTTTTCGTTCAAGATGCCGCCGCCGCCGTGCTGCAGGGGGTCGATTAAGGGGCTGACGCCGTTTGTGATGATGAGGCCGGAAATGCTGACCGTTTTGCCGGGAGCGATGTGGAAGATGCGGAAGGAGGGGGCCGCGCTCATGCGGGTTACTGTCACCGGTATCATTACGTTCAGCGAGGTGATGACGACACTCTTATTCACCACCAATTCACCGCTGGACAAACTGACCTGCATTCCCTGTGTGAAGTCGAACAGGATCGTGTCGCCGTCGTTAGCGTTAATGAGCGCCTGGCGCAAGGAGCCCGCACCGCTGTCGTTCCCGTTGGTGACTGGGATTATCGCCGGGTAAGCGCTTTGCACGCTGGCGATTGCTGCGCAGACCAGCGTGAAGAAAGTGAGTATTCGTGTTTTCATAGTTGAATTTTGAGTTGGTGGACCAGGTTCCGACGGGTCGAGACAATCTTCACGAGGCGCTTTTGAACAGCGGCCTCGCTTAGGCTGACTTCGGGGCTCCCGGTTGAGTCTGGAGATCAATATTCTGCGGAGTACCCTCTTCTACGGAGATGGCAGGGCCAAGTTCCCGGAAGTTTCGGTGCAACGATTTCGCGTCTCGACAGATAAGCAGTCGAGTTTGTCGGCTGTCGTTGGCGGTAACGGTAACACATTCGATTTCGATCTGACTTGCTTCCCGTTCTGTACACGAGCAAAAAAGTGGCCGCCCCAACGGGAACGGCCACTCTCGTGCTGGGAAACTTTGAAGAACTGTCTGCGTAAGAGAGATCAGCATGCCTTGTGCCAAGGACAGGTAGGCTGTTTAAGAAATGCTATAAGCGTCTACTCTAACGGCAACTCTCAACGTCCAATTTTCAATTCGAGCGGTGCGATATTAGACGTTTGATGTTGGACATTGGGCGTTGAAATATCGTCATAGCACGAGCCACTTCAGTTCGGGTGAATGCTTCTTGGTTTCCCACAAACGGGTACCCCCCAGAAATGCATTCTCGTTTTGGCCGCGTTCTGTTCCTTCGGGTAAGCGACCGAAACGGTGCACGAGACCGCCACCAAGAACAACATAATCGGCAATGAAAGATTTTCTTAACTGGGTAACCGCGTAAGCCACTTCCCGCTTCCATTTTTTTTCACGCAACAGAGCCAGGCCTGGAATGCCGAGATAATTTTCGATAATATGTCCGTGTCGATATGGCAGATCGCCCAGTTCAAGCGGCATCAAAATATTGTCCCAGGCCAACGCAGATCCCAGTCCAGTGCCGAGCCCCAAGAAGAGCATCCGTCCGCCGCGGTAACTTCCGAGCGCCTGCAGGGCGGCATCGTTGACAACACGCACCGGCATGCCCAGTGCTCTGGCAAAATTGAAACCAATCCATCCTTTGCCCAAGTGCTTGGGGTCTTTTGCGATCCGTCCCTTGCGCACCGGTGCTGGGAAACCGATGGAAGCCCGGTCAAATCTCCATCCGCGTGCGGTTTCCTTGAGTTTTGCGATCAGTTGTTGCGGTTTGAGTCGGGGCCCGGAGGGAAATTCACGTTCATCGCAAGAGGACATCAGCAATTTTACGTATGTGCCGCCGACGTCGACCACCAAAACTTTTCCCTTCATGAGCGACGGCCCGACACGTTCGGGAGTACTAGCGGTCTCGTCGCGCCATTCGCCCAAAACGCTGGAAGATGCTCTGCTGTTCTGGTTTTGCCGCCGTGCTGGCTGGCCAGCATTCCACTATTTCAAGGGCGACAAACCGAAAGAGCATCTGCCGCGCTGATTTCAAATCGAGTCGCAGGTTCTTCGCAATTTGCTGTATCGAGCGGCTGCCGTTGAATTGCGACGCGAACTGCGCCTCATCTGGAGTTAGCTTCAGCCTTTGGACACGCTCGAAGCCGTCTTTTGTATAAGCTGGAATCGACGTCGGTTCGAAGTGGGCGATCTCATCGACATTCTCAACAAGGCGCAAGGTCTCCAACGCCCAGTCTCGGACATTCGACTCCCCAGGCACATCGGAAGCATTCGCCAAAAGTTCGGCATTCTTTTCGAACATGATCCACACCCGCGGCGCCGCCCAAAGTTGCGAGAAAAGCCTTTGCCCATATTGCTGCATCAGTTCCAACGCCGGCTCGCGACCTATCAAGTCCTCCCGGGCAAGGGCGAGAAAGAATGGTGTTCCAGTTTCTCGCTGCCGATCTCGTGAGTTGGCCGCGCTCCGCTCATCAACGTTAGCCAGAACTGCAGGCGTCTCTGGACAATAAAGCTCCGGATCTCGGGTAGTGACAAAGATGATCTCTCCTTCGCGCGCCAAAAGATCGATTGCCTCTTGATCCCAAAATGATCGAAGTAAACCGGTTAGCTTTTCTTTTGAGATCACTTGCAAGGCGCGGTTTAATGGAAAGAAGGTGGTGTGACCGCAGAAATAGACATCTGCTGTGCGCGGCTCCTTTGAAGGAGTGACGTCGCCAGTCGGATCGTTGCTGGAAGGGTTGGCCCAATCGCCAGCTTGTTGCGAAGCGCTCCACCAATCGTCGGACTGGGCCGCTTCAGCATTTGCATCGGCATCTTGGCGCGGTTCGTCCGCCTGCGGAACGTCTGAACCTTCCATTTGTTCTTGTTCCTGCTCTTCGCTGTTCGAAGATTCAATGTCAGCCTCTATTGACTTGGGTTCACCGGATGATTTCCGCATAATGTTCCTCTCGTTGTAAGCAAATCCCATATAACGGCTTTATCAAGAACCCAATCGTGGCAATCAAGATCTCTGACGGGTTGGGGGAAACCGTCGCGAGAGCTCGCGCCGGCTAATTTTTCCCCGCTCGTTTGCCGGGATTGCGTCTACGATGAAAATCTGCTTCGGGACCTGCCAGGTGCTCAGCCCGTCACGACAGTACTGCACGAGGTCAGTTTCGCTTACATCGGGCCCCGTCACCACGCAGGCGGACACTTCTTCATTACGTAATGCTCCCGGACTTGCGGGGCGACCAAACACGACTGCTTGCCGCACGCCGCCGAAGCGCAGCAAATGCGCTTCCACCTCTGCGGGGTTGACCTTCTTGCCGGCGACGTTGATGACGTCCGAAATCCTACCGACGATTTTGAATCCGGAACCCTCTCGCGCCAGCAGATCGTCGGGCACAAAAATTCCATCGCTTAGCTTTTCGTTGTCCGCTTCCGGGAAATAGCCGTCGCCCACAGCGGCGCTGCGCACCCGAATCTGGGTCGCTGACCCATTTGCCTCGATCATCTCAAGACTTACACCTTTCATTAACTCGCCAACGAATCCTTCGCTGGGGTAAAATGCTTCGCGATCGTAGCAAATCCCGCCACATTCCGATGCACCGTAAAATGAGTGGATTGCCAGATTAAATTTTTCTTGGAACTTCTTCGCGATTGCGATCGGGAGCGACGCTCCGGCAGAAATGCAGAGCCGCAGCTTTGCCAACGCAGGAACGCGTTCCATTTCACAAAATGCCTGATAGAAGACAGGCATTCCTGGGAAAATAGTTGCGTTGCTGCGGACCAGATCAGTGAGAATGGCACGGGGTGTTCTGTCACGACTGATGACCATCGGCACACCGCGCGCGATCAGCGGTGTGAGGAGGTTACTAAAACCGTAAGAGTGCGAGATGGGAATAACTCCAAAATTCAGATCGTCGTCGGCGATTTCCATGGTGTCGCAAATCTGATTGCAATCGGCCAAAAGTTGCTCGCTGGAAAAGCGAATGGCCCGAGGTGTGGCCGTTGTACCCGAGGTTAATTTTAACAGGGCCGGACGCCGTTCGGCCCAAGCCGGTGTCGTGCCGGTTGTCCTCAACCGAATGATTTGCGGTGAGCCTCCCCCTGGGACAGCGGAGATTACAATGTTCACGCGGCAAATCTTCAAAGCTTCGGCGCGTTGTTGTTCGCTGATTGATTGTTCGAGTGGAAGAACAACCAACTGTTTCCGCAGGCAACCAATCAAAATCGACGGCCAATCTTCATTGTTGCCGATTTGGACGGCGAGAACATTGCCTTTGGGAAAGCCGCCGATGTTTTGCAACAAATCACGCGCACGTTGTTCGATCTTGCCGAATGTCCGAAGGACTTCGCCGTTCGGCGCAAAGATAGCTGGCGCATCGCGTTTTCGCGCGAGTGTTTTTTTCCACACTTCTAACAATGGATCTGACGATTTCATCGCTTGCGCTAAGCTAGTTGTACGAGTAGATTCGCCGCTCCTTTCCAAAAATGAAGGCCGGTATTCATCCAGAGTATTATGAGACCGATATGGTGTGCGCATGCGGTGCGGTGTATCACACCCGCTCCACACGCCGCGATATTAAGATCGGTATTTGCGCCGCTTGTCACCCCTTTTTCACCGGTGAACAGAAGTTCGTGGATACCGCCGGCCGCGTCGAGAAATTTGCCCGCCGCTACGGCAGCACCAAAGCCGCCCGGGCTGAAAAGAAAGCTTAGCTGAGCTGGAGCCGCCCCGCGTCGCCGGGGCGCTATTCACCTGCGACGCAATACCGCGCAGCAGGAATGGTTCAATGGAATTTGACTCTCTAATTCAACTCAAACGCGAGCGCTTCGATCAGCTTGAGCGCGACATTGCCGACCCCGGGCTTTTTTCCAATCGCCAGCGAGCGAAGGCGATCATGCGCGAGCACGCGAACATCAAACAACTCCTGGCGAAATGGGACGAGTTCGAAGCTGCCCGGAAGCAATTGGACGACAACCGCGAGTTGGCGATGTCAGGCGACGTTGAAATTGCAGCGATTGCCGACGACGAGATTCCGGACCTCGAAAAACGGGTGGCCAATCTTGAACGTGAAGTTCAAATCGCGTTATTGCCGCCGGACGAAAATGAAGACCGCGATGCCATCGTGGAAATCCGAGCCGGAACGGGCGGAAGCGAAGCGGCCATTTTCGCTGCCGACCTGTACAGGATGTATCATCGCTATGCAGAATCTGACGGGTTAAAAACCGAGGACCTCGAATCGAGTCCGTCTGAGCTGGGCGGATTCAAGGAAGCGATCTTCCGCGTTTCAGGCGAGTCCGTTTTCCGCAAGCTCCGTTACGAAAGCGGAGTTCATCGTGTGCAGCGGGTGCCCGCGACTGAGGCACAGGGTCGTATTCATACGTCGACCGCGACAGTTGCAGTCTTGCCTGAAGCGGAAGACGTCGATCTCGAACTGAAGCCGGAAGATTTGCGAATTGAAGTCTCGCGCTCTGGTGGCCCGGGCGGGCAAGGCGTGAATACAACCGATTCGGCCGTGCAGGTGTTACACATTCCGACAGGCACAATCGTGCGTTGTCAGGACGGACGCAGTCAGATCAAAAACAAGGAAAGAGCACTTTCGATCTTGCGCGCGCGGTTGCTGGAGCGAAAGCAGCGCGAGGAAGAGGAAAAATACAGTGCACAACGCCGCGGTCAGATTGGTACCGGCGGACGTGAAGAAAAAATTCGCACCTACAATTTCCCGCAGAACCGCGTGACTGATCATCGCATCAGCCTGACGCTTCATAATCTTGATCGCGTGATCGACGGCGATCTCGATGAGCTGATTGGCGCGTTGCAAGCCGCCGATGTCGCGGAACGCTTGAAAGATTCAGCGGTGGCGGCTGACGCATGACCGTCCTCGAAGTGCTACAAGCGACAAGTGCGTACTTGAAGAAGCACAACGTCGAGAACTCGCGTCTCAACGCCGAGCATCTGATGGCGCATGCGCTGGGTCGGAAACGGATCGAGCTTTATCTGGATTTCGAGCGGGAGTTGACTGAAACAGAACTGGGGCCCTTGCGCGAATTGGTGAAGCGCCGCAGCGCCGGCGAACCTCTCCAGCACTTGTTAGGCAACGTTGAATTTTGCGGGCTCACTTTTTTATGCGACAAGCGCGCTATGGTTCCGCGGCCGGAAACGGAGCAACTTGTGGAACTCGTTGAATCGAGAATCGAGAATCGAGAATCGAGAATTGTGGATGTCGGTACCGGCAGCGGTGTGATCGCGATCAGCTTGGCAACGAAATTACCAAAGGCGAAGGTTCTTGCGGTTGATGTTTCAGCTGACGCGCTTGCGCTCGCAGAGGAAAATGCCGTTATGCTAAACTTGAAGGACCGGGTCCAGTTTCTGAAAAGCCGTCTGCTCGAAAATGTTGAGGGAGCTTTCGACCTAATTGTTGCGAACCTTCCTTATATCTCGACACACGACCGACATATTCTTTCGCGTGAAGTATTGCACGATCCGGAAGTCGCACTTTTCGCCGGAAAACGAGGCGATGAGCTGGTGCGCGAACTGATTGATCAGGCCTCACAACGGCTCCACGCCGGTGGGTTGCTGGCCTTGGAAATAGGGCTCGGTCAAGGCGAGACGCTTCTTTCGGCTCTGGCGGAAAAAAATTACCGCGACATTTGTTCAAAAAACGACTATAACGGCGTGACACGGTTCATTTTTGCCAGGTATGGATAAGATCCTCGTCCATGGCGGTCATCCGCTTTCCGGTTCTATCAAGGTCAGCGGCTCGAAGAATTCTTCGTTGCCAATCCTGGCTGCCACCTTACTTACTCGAGAGCCTTGTGTTGTTCACGGTGTGCCCGACCTGAGCGACACGCATTACATGCTGCAAATCTTAGCTCACTTGGGTGCGCAGGTGGAGCGCGCCAGTGGCACCGTGAGTGTCACGGCGGAAAAGACCCACTCTGTCGCTCCCTACGACGTCGTGCGCAAGATGCGCGCTTCCGTGTGCGTGCTTGGACCCTCACTTGGCCGTTGCAAGGAGGCCACCGTTGCTTTGCCCGGCGGCTGTGTCATCGGTGACCGGCCAATTGATTTGCATTTGAGAGGTTTCGAAGCGCTCGGAGCGGCGGTGCGCGTCGAGGGCGGCGACATCAAAGTTTTTGCACCGAAATTAAGCGGCACTGTCATCAACATGCAGAGTAAGTTCGGGCCGACGGTTCTCGGCACCGATAACGTCATGATGGCGGCCGTGCTGGCAGATGGTGTCACGGTTATTGAAGGAGCAGCCCAGGAGCCCGAGGTGGTAGACCTGGCGATATTCTTAAATAAGATGGGCGCGAAGATCGAGGGCGCGGGAACACGCCGGATCATCATCGAAGGAGTGCCCGCTTTGCATGGAGCCGAACATCGGGTAATCCCGGACCGGATTGAGGCTGGAACATTTCTGGTGGCGGGCGGAATTGCCGGAAAAGGAGTCACCGTCAAGCGGGTGGAACCGGAGCATGTTCGCGCAATCACCGACGCACTGGCGAGTTGCGGTTTTCACATTGATATCGGCGACCATGAGATTTCAATCCTTCCGAATGGCGCCGCGAGCGCGCTGGATCTGACGACGGCACCATATCCCGGCTTCCCCACAGATATGCAGGCGCAGATGTGCGCGCTACTAGCCATTAGCAAGGGCACCAGTTCCGTGACGGAAAATGTTTTTCCGCAGCGTTATATGCATGTGGCGGAGCTAAAACGAATGGGCGCCCGGGTGCAATTGGAGGGTGCGACAGCGGTGATCGACGGTGTGGATGGTCTTCTCGGAGCACCGGTGATGGCCAGTGACCTTCGCGCGTCGGCTGCACTGGTGCTCGCAGGGTTAAAGGCTGACGGAGTTACCGAAGTCAGCCGAGTCTATCACATCGATCGTGGCTACGAGCATCTCGATGAAAAATTGAGCGAACTCGGCGCACACATCGAGCGGGCAAAAGCAGCGTAGTCCAATCTTTTCTCTTGCTCTTCTGGCGGCCAAAGGGCAGTCGTTGGCATACGCAAATGAAAGGATAATATGGATCAAACCCCTCCGTCACCTCCGTCTCCGTCCACTTCATCCGATGTCCGCACTTGGTGTGTCCTCTGCCACGCCAGCGCATTACTCGGATTGTTTTTTCATTTCTTGGGTCACATCCTGGGGCCGCTGATCGTTTGGCTGATGAAACGTGGAGACTCGCCTGAGATCGACGCCTACGGAAAGGAATCGCTCAATTTCCAAATCTCGATGCTGATCTATGATGCCGTCGCCGCGATTCTCTGTGCCGTGCTTATTGGCATTCCGATCCTGATCGGGCTTTGGGTGCTGAACACGGTGCTTGTCATCGTTGCATCCGTGAAGGCCGGCCAGGGAGAATTCTATCGATATCCTTTTACGATTCGACTAATCAATTAATTCCGCACCGTCATCCCGACCGAAGTCGAGGGATCCGGGCGCGCCGCCTTTGAGATAATATCGCGGAATTCTTCGACTCAATCGGTGCAGTGTCCTTAGATTGACCACATCTTCTCGTAAATCTTTGCCCTTCGGAGTTTCGAGGACTTTTGGGATATTGCGGAACCGGCGGTCGCGCATGATGAAGCGGAACGCCGGAAGGCCGATTTTGCCCTTGCCGATATGTTCATGTCGATCCACCCGTGAACCGCGGAGAGTTTTGGAATCGTTGAGGTGAATTGCCACGAGGCGATCCAGGCCGACCACGCGATCGAATTCACGGAATGTCTTCCGAACCGATGCGTCGCTGGCAATGTCATAATCCGCGGCAAAAACGTGCGCGGTGTCGAGGCAGACACACAATCGATTGGGTTCAAGCACGCGGCTGATAATGTATGCTAGATGCTCGAATTTGTTCCCCAGGCATGACCCCTGGCCAGCGGTCGTTTCCAACGCGAGCCGCGTTTTGATTTTCGGAAGACTGGAGAGAACGCGGTCAATCGATTTTACGATTTTTTCAAGACCCGCTTCTTCGCCCGCGCCGAGGTGCGCGCCGGGGTGCAATACCAAAAATGGGAGTTCCAGTTGATCGGCGCGAACCAATTCTTCCGACAGCGAGCGGATCGAATTTGCGTGAAACTGTTGGTTGGTGGCGGCGAGATTGATGAGATAATTCGCGTGCGCGAAGATCGATAACAATTCGCTGCGTTGCTGATGTTTGCGGAAGCGGGCGATTTCATCGCGAGTGAGCGGGCGAGCGAACCACTGCATGTTGTTTTTCACAAACATTTGCATTGCAGTGCAGTTGATCGAACGCGCGCGCTCAATGGCCATGTCGACACCACCGGCAATCGACATGTGCGCGCCAAGGAGAGTTGGGTGAATCGGCGAATCAGGAAATTGACGAGCCGGTGAAGGTGTCGTTTGTCCAGCTCGGCGTTTCTTCGTTCTGTTTTGCTTCACTATTGGCTCTTCAAGACAGCTGGGCGCCAATCAGGCTTCTTCAAGCTTCCCGTGCCGGCGTATTCGAAAAGTTTGTACACCGGTGTGAGCACAACACCTGGCCCTTTCATGTTTAGCCGCACATTAAAATCAAGCTTGTCATCCAGAAAATGAACGTCGCCGTGACCCAGCATGTTAAAGAGCGAGCCGTCTGCGTCGAAATCGTCGGTATGAATAATCCCCTCATCGATCTTGAAGTTCGCCGCTGCTCTGTGCGCGATACTGTAGCCGCTGCCGGGAAGAATCCGGTTCAGAATTCCTGAGAGGGGCCCGAAAATTGGAATGGCGAAAACATCGCCGTTGGTGACTTCCATTTTCCCACGACCCCGCATGGTGCGGGCATCGCTGCCGAGGCCGGTGAAGTCGTACGTGCCGTTGAAGAGGCCCAGCGCCGTCTTGTAATTGTAGTACAAGTTGGTCAGCAGCGGGAAATTAATCTCGCTTACCGAAATATTTGCCCGGTAACGCGGGTCGTTTTTCGCCAGTGAGATGTCGGCATTCCCACGCAGCGTGCCTGAGAGAAACGCGCCACGAAGATCCGTGATTTGCAATCGGTCGTTGGTGATGAGCAATCGCGCGGAGATGCGATCGAAGGGCAAGGTCTTTCCAAGAAAAACGTAATCCATCCCGTTCGCGCCCTCTACCTTTATCTCCAGACGCGTGTTCTTCCCGCCGCGAAATTGATATAAACCGTTCGCTGTGACAGAAGGCGGGTGCCGAAATTTATATGGCACTACAGTGTTCCAAATTTTCGGGTCAATCCAAAAGATTACTTCGGCAGGATTCAGTGAACTTTTAATATTGGAGATACGTACCTCGTGTTTTTTAAAATCGTACGTAAAACTGCCCGTGCCGGAACCCTCGGTGCGCGTTACATGCAGATCCTCACAAGTAAGCGCGCCGTCTGCAAAATGGATCTCAGTATCCGCGCTGTTCATCCATGCGCCGCGGAACCGACTGCGTCCCAAAATGACGCTGCCATCACCTTTCCAAGTTTCCGGCCTGTGATCCTGACCTCGGATTGCAAGGCGAATGGCCGGCGAACGTTGCCATTCCCACTGCCGGAGAAATTCATTGATTTCCGGTGGTGCGATCCCACGGACCGCCTCCGGGACTATTGTGCTTTCGATATTTAGACGAAAGTCCGCCGGCGCATCAAAAAGGTCGGCCCGAACTTGGCCGGTTTGATGACGCAGGCGCAGGTCCCTGACCAGTGTCCGTTCGCCGTCCCACGAAAAATCAGCTGTGAGATCGGAAAAAGGAACTTTCTTGTAGGTGAACCGACCAAAGGCAAGGTGTCCGATGATATCTGGCTTGAAGCGATTCGCCCCAAAATTTACCGAGCCGGAAACCTCGACGACTGGCGGCGCTTGAAATTCGATTGTCGCAATCGGCTCGCCAAGTCCGAATGCGTCAAGAAACGCTTTCAAATCCAAACTGCTGCGTGCTTGCAAACTCGCCCTGCTGCCTTCCACATTCCAACTGGCTCGCCCGGCAAAACTGCCCATGACATCACTCCATTCGCAATGGGCAATATTAAGCAGTTGGTTGTTCCATTCTGCCGCAGCGGAAAGGTCTCTTATTTCGTAGCTGCCCCGTTGCAGTCGATCGCCGCGCAGGGTCGCTTCTAGGTGCGCATTCTCAAGTTCGGCGACGTCGCCGCTAAATTTTATTTGTAACGACGGGAGCGTCCCGGGGAACCTGAACTTTTGCAGTTCGTTCACCACGCGCTGTGCAATCAATAATCGCCTTTGCCATTCTTCAGCCGAAAGCGCAGGCGACGGCTGATAGTTCCCGCGCTTGATTAGTTGCCCAGTCGCAGAAATCCGAATCCCGCAAAAAGTTCCCTCCGCCTGGCTCACGTAAATTTGTTCTGGCGGAAAATAAACGTGGGCGCGCAAGTTGGTGAGTACGGCTCTATCGCCTTTTTCGTCCGCCGTCCTGAATGGAAGAATGATTTGCGCATCACGCACGTCGAGTGCGTTGAGGAACGGCTCATGATGGATGAGCGCGGCATAATTGATATCGAGCGAGACTTCGCTGATCAGGGCCAGAGTGTTCTCGCGATTTTTGTAATCAAAAATTCGTACATTTTTTGCGACCAAACCACGAAAGGGATCCAGCGTTAGACGTCCGATACTGGCTTCGACTCCATGTTTGCGCAATTCCTCTACTACGCGGTAGCGCCATTGACGGCCAAATCCCCTCTTAGCGAGGTAATAGCTGCCACCGGCAATTCCAACAATTACGGCAAGAATCAACAGGCGCACGACGATGACGGCAATTCGACGTCCCCAGATCGATTTTCGACGTCGTCGGTGCGGCCGAACCTGGGGTGGTTCGAGGACGGGCGGCATGGTATTGGTTAATCGGTTAAATCATTGAAGCGTTGAAGCGATAGGTCAATTGTAGTGTTTTAACGGCTGAATGCTTCAACGTGATATCAATCTCCGATCTTCCCGCTCTTAACGCGTCCTTCAATTTGATGAGCACAGTCCTTATTTCAATGGGCTGGTACTTCATTCGCCATGGCGCCTGGCGCCGGCACATGGCGTGCATGATCGCCGCCGTCGCTTCCTCGGCTTGTTTCTTGACGGGTTACGTCATTTATCACGCGAACGTCGGCGAAAAATCTTCGGGATACACGGGATGGATCGCGGCAATTTACTTCCCTATACTGGCGTCGCACGTTTTGCTTGCCTTTGTGACGCTGCCTCTGGTGATTATAACGCTCGTTCAGGTTTTTCGCCGCCGATGGGATCGCCACAAGCGAATCGCGCGTTGGACGATTCCAATCTGGCTTTACGTCTCGGTCACAGGCGTGTTCGTGTACTTGATGCTTTACAAGTGGTTTCCGCCAGGGGCGTAGCGTCAAATCTTGCACTTGACCATTAGTTGATGTTTGATCACACCGTGTTAATGCCGCGGATGCGACAAGATTTATGGTGACGATTGCCACGTTCAATGATCCGGCTAAGGCGAGGCAGCTTAAACGGCGCTTCAAGGATGCGGGGTTGCGCGCCGATGTTCACAATGAGGCGCCCTTGCAACAGGTTGGCTTCATGTCGCGCCCGCAGGCGAACGCGAAAGTAATGGTCGAGGACGCCGATTTCGAAAAGGCCCAAAGTCTCATGGTCGAATGGGAGGCGACTGATCCTGATATCTCCGCGGCCCTCGTTCGTTGTCCGCAGTGCAGTTCTTCGAATATCGAATATCCACAGATGACTCGAAAATTTATGACTCCTGCGCTGGTTGGTGTGCTTTGCGCGCTCAAAATCATTCCCAAGGAGTTTTACTGCCAGGATTGCCATTTTACCTGGAGCAACCGGGAAGAGCCGACGATCGGACGGCTCTGGCATCGCTTCTTTCCAGGGAGCGAATCTGGGACCGAGGCCTCCTAGGCAAGACCTTTCAGAGCTGGCGATTGATTTCCTCGCACACGATTTTTCTTGTAATGGATCCCGGATTGCCTTGGTGTTTTCTGGTTCGGCGTCGCTCTGGGATTTTGCTCGGCGTCTCGATCGCGTTTTGCCAGTTATGAAGTGGCTCTTCGTGTTGTTGCTGGCGTTGATCATCTTCGGCGGCGCAGCTTGGTTCGGTTACAACACCTTTGTAAAAGAAGATATCGCGGTAAAAAAAGAGCAGCGCGGAGAAGTCACACCAGCGCCTGTGCCGGACATCAGTCTTCCCGAGTTTCAGGCAGCAACGCAACTGCGACAGGACGGAAAATTGACCGAAGCTCGCGACACGCTCATTGCATTTATTCAAAAATATCCCACCGGAAAACATCTCGAAGAAGCGAAGGATTTACTCGGAGAAACGAATGTCGCCATTCTGCTATCGCGTTATCCGTCTCCGGAAAAAACGGAATACGTTGTTAAATCCGGAGACGTGCTGGCCAAAATTGCGCGGAAGCTTAAGACGACTCCTGAGCTGATTATGCGCATGAATAACATGAGCGGCACCATGCTCCGCATTGGCGATCAGCTGCTTATCTCGCATCCTGATTTCTCAATGGTTATTCAACGGAAGTCCAATTCAGTTGTGCTTTTGAATCACGGCGCATTCTTCAAGCAATATCATGTTCGCGAAGCAAAGTTACCGGGTAAACAGGCAGCCAAAATCTCTGCAAAAGTTGCCGAAACCATGGCTTGGAAGGACGGAAAACGCGTGGGCATTGGTAGCAAGGATTACCTCAGCAGCACTCGGTGGATCCGGTTAGCCGGCGCGGCAGGTTACACCTTGTATTCGGTACCGGATTCTGCGCATCCCAATCTTGATCAACCCCCGCCGCCAGTGGGCCTCGGTCTGGCGGCTTCAGACCTCGAGGAACTAAGCAGCCTTGTAAACAGTCGCACTGCCGTCACGATTACCGACTGAATTCAGAGCTAAAAATTACAATGTTAAAACGGACGAGATTGGACATAGCCGCGAGTTTCTGGACCTTGTAACTCTTTTAACGGTGTAACTTTTTAACTTTCATGGATTGGCAACCGCTCGATTTTGAAAAACCGATCTTTGAGCTGGAACGGCGCCTCCAGGATTTAAAGAATCACTCCGACGCGCATGATGTCGACCTTGATTCGGCCGTTAAAGCCGTGGAGGAGAAACTTCGCGAAACGCGGCGGGAGATTTATGGCAAGCTCACTGCCTGGCAGCGCGTGCAAATCGCGCGGCATACGCAGCGGCCGTTCGCGATGGACTATATCGAGCGGTGCTTTACAAATTGGATCGAGCTGCATGGAGATCGCCGCTTTGCCGACGATCGAGCCATGCCGTGCGGTCTGGCCACGCTTGGCACACAACGTTGCATTGTCATCACACACCAAAAAGGTCGTAACACAAAAGAAAATGTGATGCGCAATTTCGGTTGCGCGCATCCCGAGGGGTATCGCAAAGCACTGCGATTAATGCGACTGGCTGAAAAATTTCGCGTGCCAGTGATCTCGTTGATCGATACGCCAGGTGCTTTTCCGGGGATTGGATCGGAGGAACGTCACATTTCGGAGGCCATTGCCGTAAATCTTCTCGAAATGATGAGGCTTCGCGTACCGATCATAGCAGCAGTCATTGGCGAGGGCGGCTCGGGTGGCGCGCTCGGTATAGGGGTAGCAGACCACGTAATGATCCTCGAAAACGCTTATTACTCCGTAATCAGCCCGGAAGCGTGTTCTGCGATTTTGTGGAGAGACCGCCGACATGCCGCTGAAGCCGCCGAGGCGCTTAAATTGACCGCACAGGACTTATTCAAGCTGGAAGTGGTTGACCAAATCATTTCTGAACCGGACGGCGGCGCGCATCGGGACTATGATTCTGTTGCTGCAAATCTTGGCTCAGCGCTGCGCCGGGTCCTGCAGGAGATTTCCAAGGTTCCAAGTGACGAACTGTTGGAAAAGCGGTATCAAAAGTTTCGCCGGCTGGGTATTTTCTCCGAAGCCAAAACCACCACCGCCTCGGCGCGCTCTTGATGTGATGCTTGGGACTTGGGGCAAACTCGCAGGTGTTGCGTGGCTCGGTGCGGTCGCGATCCTCGCGGCACCAGCAAGCGCCGTCGAGCCTGACTTTCGCTTTGATCGCGACACCTTCTCGTTCGCAAATCAAACCGTGTTCGAATATCACGAAGGACACGCTTCTTTGCGCAAAAAGTCGGCGGTGAAACGAGACGCATACAATCGCCACTGTTTCGTAATGTGCCGCACGGCGATGCAATTTAAGAAGTTCGCGCGGTTCGATCCCCACAGTGCTCCCTTAGATGACGCAACATTGGCTTCTTGCATTCGCGCTGTGACACACCGAGCAGCTTGGACAGAGCCGTTGCCGAAAGACCAACGAATTGTTTTTCCAGGTTACAAGGATTTACGGGAAATGAGCGAAGCGCATCGTGAACTTGTACAAGTAAACATCGGTCACGGTTGGCCGAGCTACTTTCGAATCAGCAATGCACGAATGATGTTTCAGGATGGTTCCGGATATCAGGAAAAAACTCACGCACGTTTGAACGCGACTTTGGCGCGCGGGGACGTGTTCGTCGCGTTCCTTACCACGTATCCCCGTCTGAGCATCAATCACTCAGTCCTAATTTATCAGCAAAAGTCTTTTTCTCCGAATCCTGGAGTGGAGCGCTATTTCGTCTACGATCCCAATCACCCAGAATCACCGCGCGAGCTCACCTGGTCCCCGCACGCTCGCAGTTTTTCTTACCAAAAAGATTGGGATTTCATTGGGGGCTCCGTTCGCGTTTATCAAGTTTACAGCAAGTGGCTGCAGTAAAAACGATTCTTTTGAGGAGATAGCCAATGCCAGAAATTCCATCGCCGCCGAAGCCGACTCCGCCGAGGCCTACACCTCCTCGGGAACCATTGCCGCCGAATCCGCCAGTTCCGCCGATAGGAGAGCGAGGATTTTAATTTGTGGATGGAAACAAAAACCGCAACGCCGGCTCGACCCGCGCCGCCCAAGATGCTTCGCTATGATTGGCGCCCTGGGCTTCCATATATTGAATGTCCTTCTGAGGTTGCCAGCCTTTTTCAATAAGAAGATCGAGCAATCCGCGTGCGTCTTCCCAGCCGGGTTCGGCTGTGCCTGTGTCGAACCAGATTTTCAACGGCGGCTTCTGCTCAATCGATTCAACGAGTCGATAAATTACGAAATTGTCCCACCAGACCGATGGCGACATCACCATTAGTCGGCTGAAGGCTTGTGGGTATAAAATTCCAATCACAAGCGTGGCCAGACCGCCAAGAGATGAACCGCCTAATCCAGTAAATTCGGCATCCGGGTTAGTCCGATATTTTCGGTCGATGTAAGGTTTGAGTTCGTCCATCAGAAAGCGCGCATACTTTCGGACCAAGCCTTTGCTGCGTTTCTTGCGTTTTGCTTTGGTATCAATCACTCCCCGGGTGGGAGCATATTCATCAACGCGCTTGTCGCCCGTGTTTGCAACGGCCACAATGATGAGCGGTTCGACAAGATTTTCTTTAATCAAGCGTTCGGCGGTTTCGTCCATGCCCCATTCCACTCCCGCAAATGAAGTGGCTGCATCGAAAACATTTTGACCGTCTTGCAAATAAAGCACCGGGTAACGCCGTTGAGAGAAAGGCCGGTAACCGCGCGGCAAATAAACCAGGACGTCGCGTCTGTTTCCGAGAATCTTCGAGGGAAACGCGCGGTGCCGTTTAATGTTTCCAGTAAGTGTATGCTTGGGCATCGAAAAACGAGACGCTTCGCCGAAGATCAGACGCAGCGCAAGTTCTCAACTTCTCCGTTCTTAGGCCCTTCGTTGCCAGGCTTGCGATTTGGCCGTCCCGCAACCAAGATGGACGGGCTGTTTTCAATGAACGAACGCTACATCAAATGGTACACGCCGTGGTTGAGCCGCGAATTTGAAATGCTTGTCTTCGGAAACGGTGGCGGACTGCCGCTGGTTCTTTTCCCGACGTCCTTTGGACGTTACTATCAAAACAAAGACTTCGGTTTGGTCGGCTCCGTGAGTGGCTATGTCGATGCGGGCAGACTGACGGTTTATTGCCCGGACGCAATCGACCTGGAGAGTTTTTACAATAAATCGATTCATCCAGCCGATCGAATGCGGACACATAACGCGTACGAGAACCTAATTGTGCGCGATGTGTTCGATCTCGCGCGGCGCGAATGTAATTCTCATCGTGTGGCGGTCTGCGGAGCCAGTCTGGGTGCCTATCACGCGGCGAACATTGCTTTTCGTCATCCGGACGCCGTCAGCCATCTCATCAGCCTGAGTGGCTCCTTCGATATCAGCTCATTTTTCGAGGGCTATCACGACGACAATATTTATTTCAACAGTCCCTACGAATACCTCCCGAACATGCCCGACCCATGGAAATACAACCACATGAGTATCATCGTCGGCACTGGCGAATGGGACAACACGCGCCATGAATCCTATCGTATGTCTGAGATTTTGAATTCCAAGGGCGTCAAGCACTGGCTCGACGACGGCAAATGGCGCGGCCACGATTGGAACTACTGGCGCGACATGCTGCCGTATTATTTGTCCGTCTTATGAGTTTGTTGTGTCAATGAAATTGGTGATTGCAGCTACCGGCGCCAGCGGAGCGGTCTATCTGCAAAGGCTGCTTGGGCAGATCGATTGTACGGCGAACGAGGTCCATCTGGTCATGAGTGTGCCTGCAAAAGAGGTTGCGAAGCAGGAACTCGGTGATTTCAAAGTCCCATCAAATATTTCGCACCATTCTGAAAACGACATGAACGTGCCATTCGTCAGCGGCTCAACGCGTTTCGACGCGATGGTGATTGTCCCTTGTTCGATGGCTACGCTGGGACGAATCGCCTCCGGTTCGAGTGATAGCGCCTTATTGCGAGCGGCCGATGTTTTCCTGAAGGAGCGGCGAAAACTGATTGTCGTCCCGAGGGAGACACCGTGGAACTTGATTCATGCGCGCAATGTGGTGACGCTGTTGGAAGCTGGTGCGATTGTGCTGCCGGCAATTCCTTCGTTCTACAGCCGTCCCGGTTCCGTCACCGCAGTCGTTGACACGGTGGTTTGGCGTATTCTCGACCAGATTGGGCTGCCCAGCGCTCACACGTATCGATGGGCAGAAAAGATTGTTTCGGCGAAACCCAAGAAACATTGAAGATCGAAGGCCGGCTCGCGCGATGCTTGATCGCGTTCGGATTTTGGCTCCTGCAGATTTGGGCGCGGACGCTGCGCTATGAAATCGACGACCGGGCGGATGTTACCGGCAAACCCGTAAGGGAAAATTACATCGCGGCGCTTTGGCACAACCGATTACTTTTGATTTCATTCGTTTTGAAAAAATTCCTGCCGCAACGGCCGGGGGCCGGGCTCATCAGCGCTAGCCGTGATGGCGATTTAATAGCCGATTTGACGCGGCGATTTGGCTTTGATGTCGTGCGCGGTTCCAGTTCTCGCCTCGGTGCCAGTGCGCTGCGGGAGCTCGAGACTGTGCTCGGGTCGGGCCACGATATTTTGATCACGCCAGACGGTCCACGCGGGCCAGCCTACGAGGTCGGGCCGGGCATTGTTTTTCTCGGGCAAAAAACCGGTGCAGCCGTCGTGCCGATCAACATGGAATTTTCCAGCTGCTGGAGAGTGAATAGCTGGGACGATTTCATTTTGCCGCGTCCATTTGCAAAAGTACGCGTGATTGTCGGCCCACCACATCGCATAAGGGCGACGACCACACGGGAAGAATTTGAAGCTGAACGCCTGAGCCTTCAGGAGGCCATGATGGCGCTAGTCGAGATGCGCTGACGCGGTTAAGATAAAGCTCACTTGCAAGCCGGGCACTCGCAGGCAGGATTTCTGCCTTATTATGCCCAACCTCATCGATGGACGCGCGATCGCGGAGAAGGTTAATGTAGACCTTCGCCGTGAAATTGCCGAACTAAAAACAAAAGGCGTCACGCCGGGGCTTGCCGTCGTGCTTGTGGGCGACGACCCAGCATCGCGCGCGTATGTGCGCTCGAAAGACAAAATGTGTCGCGAGCTTGGGCTGCATTCGGTGAAATTGGAGTTGCCGGCGTCGACCACGCAAACGGACCTTCTGCGAAGCGTCGAAGAATTGAATGCCGACCCGACAATCCATGGGATTTTGGTTCAATCGCCGCCGCCCGAGCATATCGACGAAGCAGCGATCGTACGTGCGCTCGACCCACGCAAGGACGTTGACGGATTTCATCCGGAGAACGTCGCAAAGCTTGTACTCGACGATCCCAGCGGCTTTGTGCCATGTACGCCGCTTGGCGTGCAACGTTTGCTGATCGAAAGCAAAATTGAAATCAATGGCGCACATGTCGTGGTTCTTGGCCGCAGCATGATCGTGGGCAAACCACTTGCGTTGCTTCTCATGCAGAAGAACAAGAACGCTAATGCCACAGTGACCGTGGTGCATTCGCGCAGCCGCGACCTCACAGCGATTATTCGATCGGCCGACATCATCATCGCAGCAATCGGTCGGGCGCAATTTGTGAAAGCTGACCATGTGCGTGAGGGCGCCGTCGTCATTGACGTTGGGATTAATCGCGTGGATGACACGGCGACCGAGCGTGGTTATCGCCTGGTGGGCGACGTCGCGTTTAACGAAGTATCAAAAAAAGCGAGGGCGATCACACCGGTGCCGGGTGGCGTCGGACCGATGACCATTGCGATGCTGATGTCCAACACGGTAAAAGCGGCTCGGCAATCCCTGTAGCGCCTTGCCCGGGAAGATCAATCCCACGCAACCGACAGGATCGGGGCTACATTTTGGGTGTGGCGATCTTTGTTGTGAGCGAGCGAAAAATGGGTTCAACTCGCGCAGCTTGAATAAGAAATGATGCCAGCCGAGGCGATAGAACAGCCGCTCGCGCCAGGCGATTGATCCAGAGTCGTCCTCGATACATTTCGGCGCAGTCGCGAGTGAATTCTCGAAGCGCTAATTGTCGATCTTTGCCTCCGAGGATTTTCGCAATGGCGTCCGCTGCGAGTTCCCCTGAGCGAAGTGCGTAATAAATTCCTTCGCCGGTAAATGGCTCTACTACGCGGGCAGCGTCTCCTACGAAAAGAAGATTTTCATTGGCGCAGGGAACGGGCGCACGTCTGAGCGGGGTGATGGTGCGCCAGGGCTGATTGGCGGCGATTTCGAAATGGCTTTGCGCCCACTCCCGCAGCTTGGAAATCGTCGTCGGCGCGCCTACCAGGCAAAGATTGAGCTCGGTTTTGTTCACTGGAACCTGACCGGAGTAACCTTCTCGAAGAAATTGCAGTACGATGCGCTTGCCGAAGTTCTGCGGTAGCGGGACGTGCGCTTGCAGTGCGACGCGTTCGCGCATGGGGCGCGGCAGCAAATCGCGCAGCCGTGCAACAGTGGAGTTGCGTCCATCTGCGGCTATTAATGCACGGGCGTGAAAATGGCCGCTGCTGGCGGTTGCAATCTTCCAATTCCCATTGTGCTCCAATGCTTTGACGATTGTTTCCTCGTGAACCTGCGCGCCAACTTCGCGAGCGCGTCTCAGCACGAGATCATCAAAAAGGCTGCGTTTTACCGAAATCTCGCGATCCGCTCCAGTTGGAAGATTGACAACGATTTTGTGACCCTCGATGGCGATGAACTCGACTGAGTTAACTTTGGAGTGAGGCAAATCCAAAACCCGCTCCGTTAATGTGAGACGCCCCAATACGGGCCAACTAGATGGATTCAAACAATCGCCGCACACTTTCTCTCGTGGAAACCTTTCCCGCTCGAGGACAAGCGTGTGCAAACCCGTCAGAGCGCAAAAAGCGGCACAACTCGATCCGGCCGGGCCGCCGCCAATAATTGCGACATCAAAAATTTCCATCGCGGATGATTTCACAGAATGTAGCGAAGACGGCGAAAGCTTCCTTCAGCGCAGACTCTTTGTTTTTTCTTTGTTCCCTTCTGTTTATAGTCTCTCCGCAGTCCGGTTTCGACTGCACTGGCGCGCGATTCAATACCGGAGCAAATTCACCTTAGATGAGCTGGTCTCTCCCAATCTTTCGCATCGCCGGCATTCAATTGCGGATTCACATTACATTCTTGCTGCTGATTGCCTGGCTGGCCTTCGGCTATTACGCGCAAGATGGTTCTGCGGCGGCCGCGAGCCGGGTGATATTTGTTTTACTTCTTTTCCTTTGCGTGGTGTTGCATGAATTCGGGCACGCGTTCGCTGCGAAAGCGTTCGGGATCAACACGCCGGACATCACGTTGCTGCCGATCGGCGGAGTGGCGCGCCTGGAACGCATGCCGGAGGAGCCGGTTCAGGAATTAATCATCGCGGTGGCCGGGCCCCTGGTGAATGTGGTGATCGCACTTGGCTTGTTCGTCGCTGGTGGATCGCAAGCGCTGCTGAATCCCTCGAGTGTCGAAGGCGGTGGGCTCATTGCGCAATTGCTGACGATTAACATCATGCTGGTGCTTTTTAATTTGCTGCCGGCGTTTCCAATGGACGGTGGGCGCGTGTTACGCGCTTTGCTCGCCACACGGCTGAGTTATGCGCGCGCCACTCAGGTCGCCGCGAACGTCGGCCAGGGTTTTGCATTCCTCTTTGGTTTCATCGGTCTGCTTTGGAATCCGTTTCTGCTCTTCATCGCGCTTTTCGTTTATATCGGTGCGTCTCAAGAAGCGGCCCTGGCGCAGATGAAGGATGTCTCGCGCCGGTTTCCAGTTTCCAGCGCGATGGTGCGCGAATTTCGCACGCTCCCAGAAGACGCCAGTCTGCAAGAAGCGGTCGACGCATTACTTGCGACTTCGCAGCACGACTTTCCAGTCGTTGATGACACCGGCGGCGTGGCCGGTTTGTTGACGCGTCAGGATCTGATCGGTGCATTGCGCAAAAACGATCCTGCGCTTCGCGTGGGCGATGTGATGCGACGGGATATTCCTACCGTAACCACCGGAACGCGTTTCGAAGACGCGTTCCGTATTATGCAGGAGTGCAATTGCCCGGCAGTACCCGTCCTTGACCGGATGAAGCGCCTAGTCGGTTTGCTCACTCCGGAAAACGTGACGGAGCTGATGATGGTTCAATCCGCTATGCCGCAACGGCGAGTGTTATGAGCGCGTCTACGAGCTGATGCGCATTGGCATCAGGACGTAGAGGAACGGGGTCTGAATTTTTAAAACGCCCGGGCTCATTTCGTCGATGAGATCGAGAAAAACTTCGTCTTCGGTCAACGCGCGAAGAGGCGCCATGAGAAATTCCGGATTAAATGCGATGGAAAAATCGCGACCCTTGTAGGCAACGGCCAGTGATTCCTTCGCTTCGCCCACTTCCGGTGTTGTTGCGGTAATATCGATGTTGTTCTTGCCGAAATTCAGTTTCACCGAGTGTGATTTATCGCTGGCGAGCAACGAGACGCGTCGCAGCGAATTAAGAAAAGTTTCACGCTCGAGTTTTATTCGCTCCTTTGCCTCGGATGGAATGACCTGGCGATAGTTTGGATAATTGCCTTCGATCAATTTCGAGACGAGCAGCGTCTTATTGAGATCAAAAGCGATCTGCCCGCTGCCCATGCTGACCTTGATTTCGCCATCATCGGTAAGCAGGCGTTGCAGTTCCGTCACCGCCTTCGTTGGAACGATAAAGTCCGCCTCGTGGCTGCGCGGGAATTCCAATTCGATTTCAACCATGGCAAGCCGCCGACCGTCTGTCGCGACCAGCGTTAGCTTGTTTTCTTTGAAACTGAATAGAACGCCATTGAGCACGTAACGAGTCTCGTCAGTCGATATGGCATAGGACGTTTTGCGCAGACCATCTCGCAGATCCTTTTGCCGAATAGTGACAACCTTCGCGTCCTCGAATTTCGGTAGCGGTGGAAATTCCTCTTCGGGCAGTCCGAGAATTTTGAAAAAGCTTTGGCCGCTCCGGATGGAGGCGGCATTTTTTCCGTTAACATCTATCTGAATCTCACTCGAAGGGAGTTCGCGGACGATGTTGAAGAGCCGACGAGCCGGGAGGGTGGTCGCTCCTTCTTTTTCTACGTCCGCTTCACAACTGCCGCGCACGCCGACATCAAGATCTGTTGTGGTGAGATGAATTTCGCCACCGTGCGCCTGCAAAAGAACATTGGACAGGATAGGAAGAGTGGTGCGGGTACTGACGACGTTTTGGACCTGCTGCAGACCTTCGAGCAGTTTTTCTTTCGCTACACTAAATTTCATTATGACGGTCTAAGATGTAAAGCTTTGGGTTTTATTCGGCAACCGCAATCTCTCCAGTGTCGGACAAGTCCACCTTGGCGGATTCATGTCGCCGCGGCGACCAAGTTTGTAGCTGCAGTAGCCGGAATCGCAAGCTCGAAACGCACTCAACGTTGAAGGGAACTGTCAATGAAGGATATCGTTTGGCGAATATTGTCTTGTTCAGCCATTCGTTTCTTTACCAGTTTGCAGGCGTGCAGCACTGTGCCGTGATCGCGTCCCCCAAATGCATCGCCAATTTCATTCAGGGACGCCTTGGTAAGCTCGCGCGCGAGATACATCGCCACTTGCCGCGGAAAAGCGATGCTGGCGGGGCGCCGCTTGCTTGTCATGTCGGCCACGCGCACATCAAAATGTTCAGCTACGCGTCGTTGAATCTGTTCGATCGTGACGGAGTGGCGTCCTTCCTCCTGCAAAATATCTTTTAGCAAATGCTCCACGACCTCCTGCGTCAGTTCCCTGCCGCTGAGTGACGCAAACGATGCGACTCGCATGAGGGCGCCCTCCAGCCGGCGCACATTTGTGCGAATGCGACTGGCGAGAAATTGAAAAACTTCGTCGCGCAATATGATCTGCATGCCGCGCGCTTTTTTCCGCAGGATCGCCATACGAGTTTCAATGTCCGGCGGTTGAAGCTCAGCAGTGAGTCCCCATTCGAAGCGCGACACCAGGCGATGCTCCAGATTTGCGATCTCGGAAGCGGGTCGATCGCTGGAGAGGACGATCTGCTTATGTCCATCGAAAAGCGTATTGAACGTGTGAAAGAATTCCTCCTGGGACCGCTCTTTACCTCCGAGAAATTGAATATCGTCAATGAGGAGAAGGTCGACCTGGCGATAGCGCTTCCGGAATTTGACCAGATTACTATGCTGGATCGCATCGATAAACTCGTTGATGAACAGTTCACTGGAAACATAGATCACTTTCACGTTTCTTTTCTTGGTCCAGACATATTGGCCGATGGCCTGCATCAGGTGGGTCTTGCCCAGACCGACACCGCCATAAATGAACAGCGGGTTGTAGGTGCGTGCGGGTGCTTGTGCCACCGCGAGAGCGGCGGCATGCGCAATTTCATTGTTCGGACCAACCACGAAAGATTCAAACGTGTTCCGCGGATTGAGCCCGGGCACGGTTGCGCCTGGTTTTATGTCGGCCGGCGGCTCCGGTAAAATTTTTTCCCGCGGCGCGGCATCCTCGGCCGGCATTTGTATGCTAGTTCCAGACGGGGAGCAAAACTTTACAGGGCGCGGGCCGCCCAATGCCGTCACGATGGCAGTCTGCAGTGCCGGCATGTAATTACTTTCTATCCAAAACTGATAGATGTTATTTGGAACACGAAGTGTGAGCGATTTGTCTTTCGCTTCGACAAGTTCGACGGCCGAAAACCAGCGTTTAAAGCTATCGGAACTAATCTGTGGCTTGAGCGCGGCTGACAGTTGCTGCCACAGCTGTGCGCATTTCTTGTCCATAGCTAACTTGTTAACAGTGTTACACGATCGCCATACTCGCGGATGCAGCGGAAAATCGCTCGGTAAAACCCGGACAATATCGAGCTGATCGCCAGTGTAACTCCTTGGGGGAATCCGCAAAAAAACTGTCAAAAGTGTCTAAATACGAGGGAAAATAGACGGCGCTGAGCGTTAACGATTGACTAAATGTCTTCAGGTGGTGCTGCGCGTTCCTTCGTTGTTCCAAGACGCTTTTCGTCTCGTTCATTCTCGCTGGTAAAAGTTTCTCAGAAATGTTCACAACTTATTCACATGCGCTCTTGTTTCTGCCTCGCCAGCGGGCTTGAGACTAGAAATCGCTTTCAAAATCGACAAGAAAAAAAATGAAAAAAAAGAATTTTATTTTTCATCACGAACAAAAATTTTCTTGACTAGAAAAGAGAAACGCGTGTGTCCGAGGAAAACAAAAAATTTTCGCCGCAGAGGTATTCGTGATGGAACCGAATCAATCAATTCACATCACCACGGCGCGACTCCCGATTTGACCGAATTGACGCGTGCACGCAATTTCCCGACCTTCAGAGTGCCATTGGGATGCTGGCCAAATGCGGGCGAGGCACACCAAAAATGACGAACCGGGAAGCGAACTGCGTTGTTAATTGTAGCCGAGCGATGCGCCGAATTCTTTTAACGGGCATGATTGCGCTTTTTCTCTCTGTGGCACAGGCGTATTCCGTTGATGAGCTATTGCCACCATTCGGCTTTCGTTGGAATGACTCGATGGCACATGTTGACGCAGTGCTGCATGGCGCGAAGGCGAAAATCACTTCGCGGGAGAAAAAGGAGAATCGGGACGTCTGGACAGTGGAAGGGCTGGTTCATCCGGGGTTAAAGCGCACGCTTTTTACTTTTAAGCAGAGAGCGCTGGTTGCGGTGGAGTTGCAATACGAATACCCGGATTGGTCGGTTGAACGCTACAACCAGCGGATGGGAGAAATTCGCAAATACTTCGACGAGAAGTACGGGACGGGGAAACTCGTGTCACGTTCCCGCGACACTGACACCGACGTCATCCAGACGCTGGTTGGCTATCAATGGATGGTCGGCGCGACGATGCTTGAGCTTTTTTACTTCTCTGCCCAACACGGCCCGCTGCTTTACCGCACGATTACGGTTGACTATAAGGCAATGTAGACAGCGCGTCGCCATGAAGCGCGCATTTCGACATCGCTGATGCCAGCTTTTTCTAGTCTTCGAAGCCTGACAATTTGAACGTCGGCCATCGTTTCTGCGGCGTGCCTTACAATAGCGGTGGCTTTTTTTCGACTTAGGAATTTCAGGAGGGGCCGCATAAGGTTTCGGCTCGGAGTGGGTGAAACGGCGTTGGGCAATGTGCAAGTTACGAACGAGAATACCGGACGTCTCGCTGGCTGAGCACAAACCAATCTCGTCGCCTTTTATCAGCGCTGCCGTTTCCGCGTGCAGCCCAACGTAGAAAACTTTTCGAGAACGAGTATTACTATGCCCGAAACGATTTCTTCGCCGTGCACCCGACGCAATCGCGCACCGTCGTTGGGACGGTCGGCGTGAAATTCTGAGATCGTCAGATCGCTCCTCTTTTCAGACAGCCGCAGAGGCAACCGGATTATGCAGATCTTATCTGCAATTAGTTACAAATTTTGGGGCCGAATCCTCGTTAGGGATTGTTGACCACTTGCGACACAGGTTTGATCGCTTCAAGCTGTGCGCTCACCTTTTGAATTTGCGCTGCCTGCTCTTTCACGGTTGCAATGAGACTTGCCACCGTCGCTTCCAACTTCTCAGTCTTTTTGTGTTCTTTGAGAAACTCATTAAGCAACATTGCGTTCACCTGGTCGTAGCGCACGCTGTAAGCTTTGCCTTTTTTGTCGCGAACGATTAGGTCAGGATTAACCTTCTCCACATCTTCAGCTATAAGGCCCACCTGCGACGTGCCAACTGGGTCGATCTCTTTCTTATAGCGGAAGGACACAGGTTCAAGAGCGTAGAGCGCTTCGCTCGCTTTGTTCATCGGCTTGATATCCTCCTTGAAACGCTTTGAAGAAGTCACCGTGCCCAAGTGGCCGTTTGAATCTACAAAGACCGCCGCGCCACTGGCCACTGTTGTTCCGCTGATTCCGCTGATGAAGGTATCCGTAATATCCGTGTTGCCGATTCGGATAGTGTTACTCTCACCGCGCACGCCGTCGACGTTGGCACCAATATAGATATTATTGGATTCCCCCCCCCGCAGAGCCTGGCCAGCGTTCTGCCCCAAGGCAGTGTTAAAGTTGCCACTGCTTTGGATAAGGGCGCCGCTACCCACCGCTGTGTTGCCGTCGCCATTGCTCCCACCAAGCGCAGAAGCACCGACGGCCGTGTTGCTGCTTCCGGTGGTGTTGTCAAAGAGCGTTCCCCCACTGGGGAGCGAACCGTTAGAGCCGCCAATGGCCGTATTCAAGCTGCCGATGGTGTTGAAGTAAAGGGCGAAAGGTCCAATGGCGATGTTGCCACTTCCGGCGGTGTTGAAGAAAAGGGCGTATCCTCCGTTGGCTGTGTTCTGGAATCCGATCGTGTTGTTATAGAGTGCATCAGCACCGGTGGCCGTATTATTGACACCAGTGGTGTTAGAAACCATCGCATTAACGCCGAGGGCCGTGTTGAGCGTCCCGATGGTGTTACTTTTAAGCGACGAGAAACCAACCGCCGTATTGTATGCGCCGGTGACGAGACTCAAAAGGGCGTTTTGCCCTTCTGCTGTGTTGCCGCCGGGATAGCCTCCGTCCGGTGGCGGACTGACGGCTTGCGAGTTTGAAGAGACGCCAAAAAAGGACGCGAGCGCAAGTATCAGCGCAATGGGAAATAATGGAATTGATATTTTGGTAGGTGGATTCATAGACGCCGAGTCTGGAACAATTTCCGCCAGCCTGGCGAGGAGAAAACGCTATCCGTGAATCGGGCCCTACCTACCCGCGCCCATAGTCCGAGCGCGACATCTAACTAGTCGATGAAGCCAACGGCCCCGTTACGAAATGCGTTCAGCGTGTTTGCCACGACACTCTCGACTTTGTCTCGGTTCCCGGCTTCCCTAGTGCGATTCGCGTCTTCGCGCTCACGCACCCCCGCCGTATTGTTTTGCAACGATAGCCGTGGCTTGTCTCTTTCTCGTTAGGTGAAGGAAGGCGACGTGATGATGTTTCTCGGGGAGGCTATGGCGAAGTGACGATAGTTCTTTGCATCGGCTGTGCCGCCTCCCGTTCAAGGTGTGACTGGGCTCCAGCCAGCAGGAAGAGTCGGGCCGAACGCGCTGCTGACGAAAACGTTGTCATTCAGATACCAGATTGCTGTTTTGCGAGTCGTCGCTTTGAAAAGCGCATAATCGGGCTTGCCATCTCCGTCGAAATCGGCAGTACCCATCAATTGCCAGCCGCTCGGCGGAGTCGGTCCATACGCTCCGCTCACGTAAACATTATTGTTCAAATACCAGATCGCGCACTGTCGTGTGGTTGAATTGAATAGTAAGTAATCGGTTTTTCCGTCACCATTGAAGTCTGCCAAACCAATCACGCTCCAGCCAGCGGGAGGCGTCGGCCCGTAAGCGCCACCGATGTAAACATTGTTATTCAGATACCATATCGCCGTTTGGCGCGTAGTTAGGTTGTAGAGCACGTAATCGGGTTTGCCGTCCCGGTTGAAGTCGCCTACCGCAACAAGTTGCCAACCGCTTGGCAGGCTGGGCCCGTAAGCGCCACCGATGTAAACATTGTTATTCAGATACCATATCGCCGTTTGGCGCGTGTTATGGTTAAATAACGCGTAATCAGGATAGCTATCGCCATTAAAGTCCGCAACGTCAATCAACACCCAGCCGGGTGGCAAACTTGGACCGAACGCGCTTCCCTGGTAGATGTTATCGTCCAGATACCAAATAGCAGTTCGCCGCGTGCTTGCCTGATAAAGGACGTAATCCGGGCTTCCGTCACTATTGAAATCATAACGTGGGGGGACACCATCAAACTCAAATGATCCAACGTCTGGAACTCCCACACGGCCATACCCGCGTTGATCCCGACCTGGCGAGTGAACAGGATCACCGCGATTGATAGCCGGGCTGCCGGGTTGAAGAGCATGAGTTAAAGTCGGCCCTCCGTTATCGGCCAGAGGCCCGAGAAGCGGATCGATTGGAGAGGCGGGCGTACCAATTTGATCTGTTGGCTGCGAGTTAATGACAGCGTCAGCATTGTTGCCAATCAAATTGTAGCCGGTCGACTGGAGTCCGCCCGCACCTGTGAAGTCAGGTCCAACAGGAGCACTATTAAGAGCCATGATACTGCTGTCTGTTGTGGTAGAAGCCAATCCCCCAGCCCGATAAATCCCACCGCCGAATGCAGTATCACCTGATGCAGAATTATGCGCGATGGTACTGTTCCTAACTCGTAGATTGCCCCCATTCGAAATTCCGCCGCCATACCCCGTATCCGAATTCGAGATGCCCGTCGCCACCGCTGAATTGCCGCTAATCGTGCAGTTCGTGATAGTCATGGAACCCGAGTTGGCAACGCCACCACCAAATGCAGAGGCTTGAACTGGAAAGAGGGGGTCGGAGCTATCGGCACCACATGTATTACCGCTGATGGTAGAGTTAGTGATAATTAATGAGCCACCCGAGTCGTTCAATATCCCGCCGCCTACGGAAGTATCCGGAACAACGCATCCGGCAATGCCGCATTGACTCGCGGCGGAATTGTTACTAATCGTACAACCCGTGACGGTCATGGTACCACTTTCGTTCAGCACACCTCCTCCTCCGCCACCCAACCCCTCTTGATTGTTACTAATCGTACAATCCGTGATGGTCATGGTGCCATGGTCATTCATCACGCCTCCTCCCCCCAGAATACCGCCGAATTGACTGCCTGAGAAATTATCTGAGATGGTACAGCCGGTAAGTGTCAGTACGCCAACGCTCAGAATACCTCCCCCAGACTCGCTAGTGTAGCCATCTGAGATCGTCATCCCGGAGATAGAAACAGTCGCCGTGCTCGAGCTGATGTGAAAAATTCGAGAGGCACGTGTGCTTCGCTGTACGGTCAAGCGGTTGGCTCCAGGGCCGGTGATAGTCATGTTCTTGTCAATCACCAACTCGCTACTAGTTAGAGTAACGGTAGTGACGCTTGGGACGAAATTGATTGTATCGCCTGGCGCAGCAACAATGATCGCTTGCCGCAAGGAACCTGGCCCGCTGTCATTCCCATTCGTGACCGTGATGGTAGCCGCTGGTATGTCGGTCACACCTAATAGGAGCGCGGAAACCAGACAAGCCGGAAAACGCCAGCGCGCCAGCAAATAGCCAATGAGACAAATGTAAGCCATTGCAAATGTAAGCGACCCCTTTTTCTGAAATGTCGCCGGCGATGTCAAATAGTTGGTCAGTCAGATGTAAACTTGGCCAAACCAACTCCTTGGTAGTTGAGACGCCGGCTCCCCGCCGTGGCTTATCTATTTCTCGTTAACCGGCGATCTCGGCTCGTCGCGACACGTCCAGTCCTTCGTAAGTCTCTGCAACAATATGGTCGACTACCGCTTTCATATCATGCGTACGTTCGAACGCGGCAAGTTGTCGATCTGCGCCGGTGCCTTCACGCATGATGCGCTCGATGTGCGCCATCTCGCGGTGCGAGCCGAGTTCGTCTGCCTCGCTGGCCACGAATTTGAGCAGTTCGTTTAGCAAGCTGCGCTCTTCCACTTCCGCTTCCCTGCCGAAATCAATTAGTTTTCCGTCGATGCCGTACCGCGCGGCGCGCCAGCGGTTTTCATCCAGAAGACGACGCCGGTAAATCCGGAACGTGGTGTTTTGCCAGAGTAATTTGAAAAGTTTGGCGATAACCGCCTGGATCAACGCTGCAATCGCAAGCGTATCCTCCACCCGCGTTTGAGCATCGCACACGCGCACCTCAAGCGTATCGAAAAATGGGTGCAGCCGGATGTCCCACCAGATTTTTTTCGCGTTGTCGATGCAACCGGTTTTGACCAGCAGCTTGCAGTAGTCTTCGTACTCAGACAGCGACTCAAACGAATCCGGAATTCCTGTCCGCGGAAATCGCTCGAATACTTTGAGGCGATAACCTTTCAGCCCCGTGTCATGGCCCACCCAAAACGGCGAGTTTACCGAGAGCGCGTAAATGTGAGGCAAAAAATAACGCGCCTGATTCATCACGTGGATCGCGCCCTCGCGATCTGGCACTCCCACATGGACGTGCAACCCAAAGATCAAGTTTGCCCGGGCGAGCAGCTGCATGTCTTCGATGATTTGCTTGTAACGTTCGCCCTCAGTGATGTGCTGGTTCCGCCAGTGAGAAAACGGATGCGTGCCGACTGACGCGATCTTCAAGCCACTGCGACCGGCGAGTTCGGCGAGTCTGCTGCGCAACTCGATCACATGCCCGCGGGCGCAGTCGATGGAATCGCAAACCTCCGTGCCCAACTCTACCACGGACTGGTGCATCTCGGGCTTGATCTGCTCCTTGAGAACGATTTTTCCACCCTCGAGAATTTCGTGAATGTGCGACCGCAGCTCACGCGTTTCCGGATCGATGATGGCAAACTCCTCTTCAATGCCGAGAGTAAACGTATGATTCGTTGCGCTCATGGAGGGGCGGTCAATCTCCGCCAGAAATCGCCCGCTGTCATCCCAAGCGAAGTCGAGGGACCCGTTACGATACGCGACGATGACATCTCGGGGTTCTTCAACTCCGCTTTGCCTCGCTCAGAGTGCCGCAAGAGTGATTCTTGGACTTATGCGAGGTCGCCCAAAGAACGCTTCGTCACCGCTGCTTGAAGGAATTTGCCCCAGCTTGAATTGTCGCGGCCGGGAACGTGTTCCCGTGCCTTACGGATTGCCATTTCCGAAACGGCTTCGACAACCCATTCAAAATTTGCCTGGCCCACGGAAGCTACTTCTGCATCGGGCGCCGGGTTGCAAAAGTCTATTGCCAGCGGCACGCCGTCGCGCACGGCGAACTCCACTGTGTTTAGATCGTAGCCGAGGAATTCATTCAGCCGCAGAACACCCTCCTCAACTTTTTGCAGGATTTCCTTCGGGGCGTGCCAATCGGTTTGATATCGCAGATGATACGGATGGCGCGGTTCGTACGGCATGATGCGCACGTGGCGTTGATCGATCGAGTAACAACGGAAATACATTTCGAATTTCACTTCTTCCTGCAGCATCATTACCAGCTGGCCGGTATCGTTGTAGGCGCGGAAAAATTCGTCCGGATTGTGCAATCGATAAACGTTCTTCCAGCCGCCACCTGCGAAGGGCTTAAAGAAGGCCGGCCAACCGACATAATCGAAAATGGCTTCCCAATTCATTGGATAACCCAGATTGCGAAATGACTTGTCGTTCGTGTCGGCTGGCGGCTGGTTCGATGGGAGTAGGACCGTTCGGGGAACGGCGACGCCAATCTTCGTCGCCAGCCCGTTGTTGAAGAATTTTTCGTCTGCGCTCCACCAGAACGGATTATTCACGACTGCCGTGCCTGTAAGCGCGGCGTTCTTCAGCCAGGCCCGATAGAATGGGACGTCTTGCGAGATGCGATCGATCACCACGTCGTAGCCGCATGGCTCCCCCTGAATCACCTTGTCGATTCTGACAAATTCCGCGACGATGTCTTTGCCGCCGGTTTTCTGATTGACCCGCTCCACGAATGCCGGCGGGAAACTGTGTTCCTGGCCAAAGAGAATCCCAATTTTTTTCATAGGTTTATTTCTGTCATTCCAAGCGGAGCGAAAGCGTAGTCGAGGAATTCCGCAGAGCAACCGTTGATGTGGCTACGCGATCCCGACTTCGCTCGAGATGACCGACATGTCTGTGAGTTTGAATCCACATCGTGCAAGAATAAGATAAGCCATGGTCAAGAAACTGCTGCACACCCGATACCGCGTACAGGATCTGGAGAAAACGGTTTCTTTCTACAAGGATGTGCTGGGACTCGAGGAGCTTCGCCGTCACACTTCCGGTCGCGGATCACAGCTCGTTTTTTTAAAAGCGCCCCATAGCGACGGGGAGATTGAGATTTGTAAATTTGACGAGAGCGGACCGATAGTGGTCGGCCCCGACCTCACGCATCTCGCGTTCGAAGTGGACGATCTTGAGAAGTTCGCGAAAGAGGCAGCGGCAAAAGGTTATCCGCTATCCGACGGGCCACATTCAACTGGCACCGGTAAAATCGCATTCATCGACGCGCCAGAAGGCTACGAGATTGAATTGATCGAGCACGGGCGGAAATCCTAGACAGAAAACTGGCATTTGCGCCGTTAAAAGTTTTGTCGCTAATTTCCGACCCATGAAATTGTCCCGCCATCGGCTTTGGTTCCTCTGCGTTCTCATTCTGGCATCGGTTCCAAGCGCGTGGAGCCAGGACGCGGCTGACTCCGAGGCCGTACGACCGAGTGGGATCTCCGGTACCGTCCGCAAGGCGAAGGCGGTTACTGCGAAGGATAGGCTTGCTAAAGGTAATCGCTCCGACGACGAACAGGACGCTGATGCCGAACCGACTCCGACTCGCAAAGCAAAGACATCGAAATCGAGTCACACCCGCTCCCACAGGGCCCGCGCAAAGTCGAAGGAAACACCGGAAACAATCCCTGCGCCGACAGAGTACACTCCCGAGGGAATACCAAGGACCAGCGCAGCTTCAGTGATTGTGGTGGACGCGAATAGTGGCAAGACCTTGTACGAAAAAAATCCGGATCAGTTCAGAGCTCCAGCGAGCACTCAGAAATTACTTACGGCGCTCATTGTATCGGAGAGCGGTTTTCTGGATCGGCAGGTTACAGTGCAACCGACAGATACCATGGCTGAGCCGGTGAAGTTGAATATCAAAGCAGGCGACACTTATCAGCGAATTGATCTCCTGCGCGCGTTGCTGGTGAAAAGCCCTAACGACGTTGCACGATGTCTGGCCCGGGATAATGCGGGCAGCATCGAAGCGTTTGCAGAGGTCATGAACAGACGTGCCCAACAACTTGGAGCTGTGCATTCGCACTTTGTGAATCCGAATGGTTTGCCAGTACCGGGGCAGTACTCCACCGCGCGCGACCTCTCGCTCATCGCGCGCGCTGCTTATGCGAATCCGACAATTCGCTCGATCGTTTGTCTTCCGCAGCTTGTTTTTCGCTTTGCCAACGGTCGCACGCGCGAGCTTGAAAACACCAACAAGCTTCTCAGGCGGCTCCCTTACTGTAACGGGATGAAAACCGGTTACACCGATTCCGCAGGCAAATGTCTGATCGCAAGCGGCACCCGTCCCGGCAGGGATGTAATCGTGGTTGTACTGGGCGACACTTCAAGCCGAGTCTGGCGCGATGCATCGGCGCTGCTCTCTTGGAGTCTCTGGATGTAAAACCTCCGCTGCGTTAGCCAGGCTTACGCCGCTTTCACGCCGAACCCTGCCCGGGCCAAGATGCTCGAACATCGCGTGGAGCCAGCGAGAAAAAAATCGCAGGGCAATGCCGAACGACATTTTCGATTTCCCGTGTACGCGTTCACGAAAGACGATCGGAACTTCACGCACGCGCAGCGTTCCACGCGCGCGCAACAATGTCTCAAAAACAATTTTGAAACCGCTGGTCTGCGGAGCAAGTTCCAGCAATCGGGAGCGACCGATGGCAAAGAAACCGCACATGGAGTCGTGAAGGCCAGTCAGCGGATGCGCAAGCGCCGCTCCTGCTCGAGATACGGCCCGCCGCCATGCCGGCCAGCCAGGCGTTGACCCTCCGTCGACATAACGGCTGCCGACTACAAGATCTGCGGTACCGGAAAACAGCGGCGCTACCAAGTCCTTGATCCGGTCAGGCGGATGACTCAGGTCTGCGTCCATGACGAGCAGAATTTCTCCGCGCGCGGCCCGGGCACCTAACATGATCGCCGTCGCCAATCCAGGACCAGCGCCGTCTTGTTCGATTAGGCGGATCGGCCGGCTTGCCGCAAGAGCGCGAATTCTGTCACAAGTTGCGTCAGTAGAATGATCGTCAACGAACAAAATTTCCCGAAAAGGAACAGCGCACGCGGCAATTTCCGAAACCAGGGGAAGTATATTTTCCTCCTCGTTCAAGGTTGGAATAATGATCGAGACGGAATTTGAGACCGAGTCTGTCATCCTGAAATGCCAAACGTTTAACGTTCAACCCGCCTTCGCAAGCTTTACTCCGACAATTCGCAAGCGAATGCCTGCCAAACTGTAGCTGGCGACAAGAAATTACTTTGACCTCAAGCGATTCGCCTCCGTCTTAGTGACGGCGTGACAGCTTTCGCTCCACGTTGTTACAAGTGAAGGGTGGAGCCGACGACGGGATTTGAACCCGTGACCTGCGGTTTACGAAACCGCTGCTCTACCAGCTGAGCTACGTCGGCAGGTGCCTCTAAAAAGGCCATTTTCCTAGGTAAAACGACGCTAAAAATAAGCAATGAGAAATTCCGATCCATGACGAAAAGGGAATCGATACTCCCTTTTCCTGCAATAATTCATCAGCAAGCATTTCCTCAATGTCCCTATCTTTTTTTTCCTTTCTTGCGTGGTTTTCTCGTTAGCAGGCGCTTTAGCCTGCGCATTTCAATTGGAGACAAGTGAACCGCCTGTGTTCCGTCGTCCCACGAAATTTTTTGTGCAGCAGAAAGCATCATTGCATTGCCATCCCCGAAACGTGCTTTCTCTAGCCGTATTCCCGTCTCCCAGGAGCGTGTGACCTCGAACGGAGCATAGGGCGCGTTTTTGGGCAAGTTAGCGCCACCGAATTGCACGCCGCGGCCGCCCTTGGCGATCGAGTCCGGGTTGATTAGCAGGCCGTTATAGAATTGCGCGTACGAGGGATCATTCGGAGCGCCAGCGGTAGCAACCGCGAACGTCGCGGTCTTACTAGAGCCTGGAGGCCCGAACGCCCCTGGGACTGTTGCGCCGATGAGAATGCCTCCCGTAGCATGATTCCCGTTGAAAGTGTCATTGTAGCCAGCGTCAACAAAGCTGCCGATGTTTAGCTCGCACTGGAAATAAGACCAATTACGCTGACCGTCTTTAGGACTGCAACCGACGCGCCATTCACCTTCGTATTGACCATGTGCGCCCGGAGCTTCAACCCACGCAAGGTAAACGTTGCCAACATCGAAGCCTCTGGGGGCCTGAGTCTTAGTGCTATAGTCTTTACGGTATCCGCCATTGCCGGCGACTGTTCCTGTTCCGTCATTGGTCACGGTGCGCCAGCCGCCGATAACATTCATGTTGGTGTTGCCAGTTATCTGCTGGTTAAGCTGGCCGTTGATAATGTTTACGTTTTCCCTGATCTCCATAATTTGTCCTTTCTTGTTTCATGCATCAAACGTTACGTTGATTTCAACGGAAGGTTATCATCATCTCGGCATTCGCGACGTGTGCGCCGCTTTCGCCGTCTTACATACCTACGCAGTTTGCCCCTTCGGCGGTCGCCATCTCAAATTGGTAATCATGGAGGAATTCCCAGCAGGCGGGCTTACGCACTGGGCATCGCGTATCCGACAGGCTCATCGGGGTCATATTCGGCCTAGCGTTAGGCGCAAAATCCAATCCCGCCGTTTTAACCCAAGATTGGCAACATAGCGGCAACTGGCTTTGTTACCTAGCGTATCTGCGGTTTACGAAATCGCTGCTCCATCAGCCGACCTACGTCGGCAGGTGCGGCCAAACATTATCGTGGCAACGACGTGGCAATAACACTCCAGCGGGTTGGTGCCGTCCTGTACTCGTGCTCGTGTTTTATGATCGAGATTATTAAGGGATCACGGCAAAACGAATGTCTCACCAATTTCGCGCAGCGCGATGCGTTCGGGAGTTTCCTTGAGGGCGGCTTGGAAACGTTCGGTTGGTTCCCGTAACGGTTCGAAACTGAGCCGAAACGTTTGGTGATGCACGGGCATGATAAATCGCGCGCCCGCAGCGGTTGCCATTTCCACAGCCTGTTCAGGTGTGCAGTGTGAATGAATCCAAGGGTTGTACGCACCGATTGACATGATCGCGAGATCGATCTCTCCATCTTGTCGAAGAGGCGCGAAGGTGTTCGTCATGGCGGTATCCCCGCCGAAGAGAATGCGCCGCCCATTTCGCTCGATCACGTAACCATTGTAACCGCGATAAGTATCGCGCTGCTTTCGGGCGCCCCAATGTTTCACTTGAAAAGCGCTGATAGCGATGTCGCCTGCTGTTTGGCTGGCGATGTTCAAGACCTTCGTTTCGCCCCAGCGAAGCTCCGTTATCGCCCGGAGACGCGTCCATCGCAGCAAGTCTGCTGTGTTCGGAGCGGTGATTACGCAGGTGTTTTCATCAAAGTGGTGGAGCGAGCGCAAATCGAAGTGATCGAAGTGCGCATGAGATAAAACAATGAGATCGATCCGGGGCAGTTCGCGAAATTTGAGCGCAGGCGCAGTCAATCGCTTCGGACCAATGGTAAATCCCGGCAGCCGAATCCCAATGCGTGGAAAGAGCACGGGGTCGGTGACGACTTTGACGCCGAAGAAATTGATGAGGACCGTGGCATGACCGATCCAGGCCGCGGTCACGTCGCTGTCGTTCCACTTCAATGGCTCCGGTTTAGCGAAAGCTGGAGTAATCGGACGCCAGCTTTCGATTGTCCATTCACGCCAAAGATGCGTGAGCCAACGCCTCGCCCGCCTGCTTTGCAGAATTGGCTGTTCGGGCGTGTCCATACGAGTAAGCGAATGTTAAGCGACGTCGGTTCGTCGCCCTTAGCGCACGCCGAATAAACCTTTGAACGCTTTCCAAAGAGTTCGGCCCGGTTTCGGGGGCCCTGCGCGCGCGACGAGAACAGGAATATTTGCGCGATTCAAAATGCTCCGGGTCAGATCGCCCATAATGTAATGCCCGAGCAGACCGCGCGCCTGCGAGGTGCCGGTCACGATTAGATCGTAATCGCCCGCGCCCACCTCTTCGAAAACTTGATCGATTACAATGCCGTGCCGAAGGCGCACTTCAGCTGGAACGGCAAGACGTTCGAGCTCTCTTTTTTGTCGAAGCAAATTTGTTCCGAGTTCCGATTTGGATTCCAGCAATTGATCAACGTTCTCCTCTAACTGGACCAGATTGACATAGATAGCCGGTGGTTCGGCCATGACATGCAGAAGAGTTACGGAAGCTCCCACCGCGGCTGCAATCTCGCCCGTGAATCGCACAGCTTGTTCGATAAATTCCTTTCCACCTGTACAGACGAGAAACCGTCTCAACTGTTTGCGCTCACCGATGGCCACCAGCACCGGCGGCTGTATGGCTTTGATGACTTCGTATGTTCTTTCGGAGCGCCAATAATGCCCGCTTGCTCCAGTCCAGCGTGCGCCAACAAGAACAAGATCGTAACTGATGCTTGATGTTTGATTGAGAATCTGGCGCACCGGTTCACCTGCGTGCACGACAATATCCGGTTGTGCATTTTGTGTCCGGAGGGACTGCGCTTGTCTTTCAAGCGCTTCACGCAGCGGTTGCTCGTCGCTCGACTTCTCGACGATCCCAAGAAGCGTGATTTCAGCTTTCAACGCACCGGCTAGTAACGCTGCCAGATCGATCGCATTCTCGGAGGCCGGCATTCCGTCGCTGCAAATTAAAATCTTCATTTTGCACTTACAATTTATGGCCGCTGAACATTGTGTAGATGACAATGACTGCGCCAATCAGCGGCAGTGGAACGAAAGCGAGGCGGATCTTAGGACCGGCAAAATATTGCGTAGAGATAGCTCCGATCTGCGCACCAATAGCCGCACCGGTGTGCATAACCAGCGCGATCAAAATGTCCACGTTGCCTTTCACCGCGTGGCTGAATGTGCCGTAACTGGCCGAGATGATGATCTCGAAAAGATCGGTGCCCACTGCGAGATGCGTGGGAACTCCCAGCGCGTAGACCATGGACGGCATGCGAATGTAACCGGCGCCGCCGCCGAGAAAGCCGCTGAATACTCCACCAACGAAAGCCACCAAAAGAATTATCCAAAGTGAAATTTCCTTTATCCCAGACGCTGGGAGGGAAATCATGGGCCAAATTTTGAGGCGTTGAATCGCACGCGTGACAGGGCCGAATGCCGAATGATCCTTTTTTGATCTGCCTCCCTTTGCAGTGCCGCCCGACGATCGTCCCTTTGATGACGACAAGGTCTTTCGGCTTTCCCAGATCATGAAAGTCGAAATGCTTACATAGACGACGATGGAGACGATGCTTACCACAAAATTGACATTCCCAGCGCGTTTCAGCATCTGAATCGCCTGCGCGCCGACTTCCGCACCACCGATGGTTCCCACGGCCATGATCAGTCCGAGGCGTAGATCGACGTTTCCCATGGCGCGGTGCCTTCTAACGGCTACCACTGACTTTCCGACTATATGCGCCAAATCGGTGCCGACTGCGAAATTCCAGTCCAACCCAGCGAGGCGTAGCGCGGGCCCTGCGATGAAACTTCCGCCGACTCCGAAGAAGCCGCCAAGAATACCGATAAGAAATCCTACCGTAACCAGATAGATAGGGCTGATGTGCGCCCCGGAAATTGGAAAAAACATAGGTTTACTCGGAGCGGCCTCGAATCAGGCGGATCAGAAAAGTGGTCAGACTTTCAAGGAGAACGGCCTGGCCGACGATCAACAAAATCGCTAGTCCGGCGTAGAGATATCGATGATGAATTTCGAGCTGATACAACCATTGTCCCAAAAAATGGAGTACCAGGAAAAAGTAGGCGATGACGAGAAGCGTGTAGATTACGAGCTCAATCGAAAAAGCGCGCAGGGTTTTGATGATTTCCTTTTTCATGAGGCGAGATTGTTAAAGCGTCTCAGGGACGCGCCAGGTGTTGAATTAGTCGATCGCCGTTGGATTGATACGTTTCAGTTTCAAGACTTTACCGATTTAACGTGGCTCCAGCATCTCCCGGTTGCGTCCGATCGTGCTAAGAAGCAAATTACTTTGCAGACGGGGCGTTTCTTCCTAACGTTGCACTTCATTTTAGGAAAAAAACCATGGCCGATGCCGCGAACAAATACGCCGAAAATGTAGCAGGCAAATTCTATGTCGATGACCAATGCATCGATTGCGACTTGTGCCGCGAGACCGCGCCTGCCAATTTCAAGCGGAACGATGACGGTGGCCATTCCTACGTCTATAAGCAACCAGAGACGCCGGAAGAAGAAGGACTTTGCAAGGAAGCGATGGAAGGCTGTCCGGTCGAAGCAATTGGGAACGACGGAGCGTAAATGCTAGGGCACGAGGAGGCCAACGCGGCTCCGCCCCCGGCGCGCCGCAAACGCGCCACCTCGAAGAAAGACAAAGGCCGGGCTCAACCGGTTCCCGTTGCGATGAGCATCGCAGGGTCCGACAGCAGCGCCGGCGCCGGAATCCAAGCCGATCTCAAAACGTTTTCGGCACTTGGTGTTTATGGATTGACCGTCGTTACCTGCATTGTTGCGGAAATTCCTGGCAAAGTTTCGCGGGTTGAGCCGGTCGGAGCGAGAATTGTTCGTGAGCAAATCGAAGTGCTTGCAAAGGCTTTCCCGATCGCTGCGGTCAAGACTGGTCTGCTTTGCTCCGGGGAAATCATTTCCGCGGTGGCGAAGGCGATCCGGGACATAGGCAGGATGTTTGCGCAACGCATCCCACTGGTGATCGATCCGGTCCTTGTCGCGACGAGCGGCGATCCTCTTCTTGAACCCGCGGCTATCGAGAATTATGAGAAGGAATTGTTCGCACTGGCGAGCTTGATTACGCCAAATCTCGGTGAAGCAGAGCGGTTACTTGGAACGAAAATCAAAGATCGGCAATCGATGCATCGTGCCGGGAAAGAGTTGGAAAAGAGATTCAGAACTGCGGTCCTTCTGAAAGGCGGTCATCTGCCGGGTCACCGCGCTGTCGATCTTCTGTTCGCCGATAGCAAAGTTGTCGAGTTTTCAGCGCCGTTTGTGTACGGCGTCGCGACTCATGGTACCGGCTGCACATATTCGGCAGCGATCACGGCCGGTCTCGCCCAAGGACTGGCTCTCGAAGAAGCGATCACACAAGCCAAGAAATTCGTGACCGACTCAATCGCACGACATTTCCGATGGACATCGCACTTTGGGTGCAGTGTGCAAGCGCTTAGGCACTTGTAGCCAAGATCGATGATCGCGGCTGCGAGCTTACTACGGTTTCGTCTCCCAGCGCCTTAGCTGCATTGCTTCGAGTGCAGCCACAGTTTCCGCCTGTTTCTTGCTGCGGCCGTTACCCTGCCCGAGAACGATTCCCTCCCAAACAACCTGTGAGACAAACATTTTTTCATGCTCAGGTCCGCTTTGCGAAACCAATTCATAGACCGGGCTGCGCGGCGAGATGCTTTGCAACAACTCCTGAAGCTGGCCCTTGGGGTTGATGTCGACTGGTGTTTCCGCCAGTTGTTCGAGATCGCTGCGAGTTTGCGCCAAGATGAACTCTTTCGCTGCTTCGAGACCGCCGTCGAGGTAAATAGCACCGATGAGCGCCTCAAACGCGTCTGCCAATGTGGACGTGCGTCCCCGGCCGCCACTGCTTTCTTCGCCGCGCCCCATCAAAATGTAACGTCCCAAGTCCAGCGCAGCAGCATGCGCCCGCAATGCTTCACGAGAAACCAACCGGGAACGTAGTTTCGTTAGTTGACCTTCGGCTTCGGCTCGAAAATGGCCAAACAGATACTCAGTGACGACAAGCTGGAGAACGGCGTCGCCCAAAAATTCCAGACGCTGATAATCAAAATGATAGCGTTGCGCCTCGTGACCAAGGCTCGGGTGGGTGAGCGCCTCCGCGAGCAAAAGTGAGTTCCGGAATTTGTAGCCAATGCGTTCTTCGAGTGGTGTCACTGCTTTGTCATTCTGAGCGAAACCGAAAAATCTCTCAACTCTGTATAACGGCTGCGGATTGCCCGGCGAGAATAGGCCCGGCAGCAAACCGCAAAACTAAGAGGCAACAGATCGTCAAAGACGCAGTCCGCTATCGTTTCTGATAAACCTCAAGCGAGGTGACTACATCCAACGCGCGCTGCAACACCGGATCGTGGGTAGAGGGCTTTTCCGGCGAGCGGCCGCGACGTTGCTGCGCTGCCTCAGCGGCTTCAACTTCGGGATTTGTCCCGGCTAACAGCGCTGCCTCGTTCATGTGCGGACGGGCGCCTTCGTAAACGAACGGCCCCATTCCTTTTTCGCCGCTTAGTTGGAAAATTTGCCGCTTGTCTGCCATCGACATCTCGACCGGCAAATCCGGTTTTACCCCCTCTGGAAACAGCGGGCGACCGTCGGGGGAAACCATTTCCGCGACCGCAACGCGGAGAATTTTGCCGCTCGGTAGCGACAAATCGGAGTATTCGGCTGCGCGACCCGCGGTCACCTGCCCGATGAGCAGGGCCTTGTTGTAAAATCGCAGTGCCGCAGCGATCGCTTCGGCCGCGCCAACCGTATCGCCATCGGTGAGTACCATGACCAGGCCACGAAATGTCGGATCACGATCTGAACTAAACACGTGGTCCTGATGTCCCACCGGTTTGCGCGAAGTAAAAAGCGTTTTGCCTTTGGGACAAAATCGCTTTGCGAACTCGGCGGCCTGCGGCAAATCGGTGGTTGCTGGACTGGCGCGAAGGTCCACAATGAGCGCGTTCACGTTTTTCGCGGCGAAATTGGAAACGCTCTTGTCCAACGCCTGAAGGTTCGCTGCGCTTAATGAGCCGACGCGCACGTATCCGATGTGCCCCCCGATAATCTCGCTGTAAAAGAGGGTGGGAGTTTCCGCCGGCGCATTCTCCTTGGCGGGCAAAAGCATTACCCCACGCGGAAGCCTCGTGATCAACCCTTCAACAGTCGCCCGATTCAACTCGGTCTCTGTAATCGCTTCCGGATTTGTGAAATTACTTTTTAATAGCGTGATGACTGCCTGGAGGTCAGGCGAGCCTAACGAATTGACCACGTCTTCAGTGGTCGGGCTTCCCGAGGGCGAAGGGGATGCGATTGCGGATGGTTTTGCCGAAGCGGCGGGCCTGCCTGGGGGTACCGCAGTCGGCGGTGGAGTTTGCGCCAGCGCATTTATCGCCAGACAAAAGCTAATAAAAAACAGCGAGATGGATTGAGACATTGAAAACAGATGCCGACCTATAACGCATTTTCTAATTGCGTGAAAATTCGAATTCCGAACATTGAATTTAGAGTTCTCTCAGTTGATTACGGCCAGAGCAATGTCGTGCCGGTAGTGGCAGTTTTCGAAATGAATGCGGGAGACAGCCTCGTATGCGCGTGCGCGTGCGGCTTCGAGAGTTGATCCAACCGCGGTGACCGCGAGAACGCGACCGCCAGCAGTCTTAACTTCTCCGTTGGCGCGTTTAGTTCCGGCGTGAAAAATCTGGACATCTTCGAGCTTTCTCGCGTCATCGAGACCTGAAACTGTTTTTCCAGTTTCGTATTTGCCAGGATAACCACCAGAGGCGAGCACCACCGTGACCGCAGCGCGCGTATCCCATTCAATCGCACACTCGCCAAGATTCCCATTAATCGTCGCTTCCAACAGCGGCAGCAAATCGGATTTCATCCGGGGCAAAAGAGCCTGAGTTTCCGGGTCGCCGAAACGGCAATTGAATTCCAGCACGCGGACTCTATCTCGGGTAATTATCAAGCCGGGATAAAGAAGTCCGCGAAAGGTGATTTCCTCTTGCCTGAGACCGCGTAGTAGCGGCTGCATAATTTGCGTCTCGAATTGCAATTGGAGCTTGTCGTTCCAATTATTGGCTGGGCTGAACGCACCCATCCCGCCAGTATTCGGGCCCTGGTCGCCGTCCAGCGCGCGCTTGTGATCGCGCGCCGATTCCAGGAGGCGATAACTGTTTCCCTGTACAAGGGCGTGAAGAGAACACTCTGTTCCGCGTAAGAAATCCTCGATCACGATCTGTCGACCGGCATCGCCAAAGCGGCCCTGGGTCATCATTTCATCGATCGCGGATCTCGCCGCGGCAGCGTCAGAGGCAATGATTACTCCTTTTCCCAGAGCAAGGCCGTCTGCTTTGATCACAACGGGAAATTTCAGTCGCTCGCAGTAATTCAACGCTTCGCTGCTGTCGGTAAATGTTCTCGCTCCGGCGGTGGGTATTTTCTGAGCGCGCATCAGCTCTTTTGCGAAAATTTTTGAAGCCTCAATACGCGCCGCCGATTTCGTCGGACCAAACGCGCGCAATTTTTCAGCAGCAAAAAGATCGACGATCCCCGCGGCAAGAGGATCGTCCGGACCAATCACCGTCAGGTCAATGCGATTTTCCCTGGCGAACCGAACCAGCGCCTTCAGATCACCAGGGGAAATGGCAACATTTTCAGCAATCTCCGCGGTGCCCGCATTCCCAGGAGCACAAAAAATACGCTCGGCATTTGGAGATCGTCCTAATTTCCACACAAGAGCATGTTCACGGCCACCGCTACCAATAACCAGAATCTTCATGGCGAACTGCTTTGATTGTAGAGGTAGCTGAGTCGCCTGCAACGCTGTCGAAAATTACGGGTAACAACTTTGTTACCATAATGAGTCCTGATCGTTGCGATTGGGCGTCTTGCTATTCGCTCGTGCTTCCGTCTATTCTGTGTTCTGTGAAAGGGATTCCTGGCACACTCCAGGAGGGTGGTGCGACTTTTGCCACGACGCACTGGAGCGTCGTCGAAGCTTGCGCCGACGACGACAACGCGGACGTCGCGCTGGCTCGGCTGTGTCAGGACTATTGGCCGCCTCTCTATACCTTTGCCCGCCGGCGCGGCAACAGTTCGGCTGATGCCCAGGATCTCGTCCAGGGATTCTTTGCTTACTTGTTACAGACCAAAGCGTACGCTCAAACGGATCGCAAGAGAGGAAAGTTCCGATCGTTCTTGCTGGCGTCGTTCAAAAACTACATGACGGACGCCTGGGACAAGATGCGAGCGATAAAACGTGGAGGCGAACATGAGTTCGTGCTTTTGAACGACGAAGTCGAGGCAGCAGAGGCCCTTTATCGGGGCGTACCCACTGCTATGAAATTGGATGAGGAACAGCAGTACGAACAGGCTTGGGCCGGCGCCCTGGCTGCCCGTGCACTGACCCGGACCCAGAACGAATTCGAGAATTCCGCCAAAGCACGCTTGTTTTATGCACTGAAACCCTTTCTTACTGGGGGCGTAGGCTTGCCTGGTCACGAAGAAGTTGCCAGGCGGCTCGATCTCTCGATCGATACGTTTCGAAGCCACCTTTCGCGACTACGCGCGCGCTACCGCGACTTCTTGCGCGAAGAAGTCGCCCGTACGATTGGCGCCGCTGAAGACGTCGATGACGAGCTGCGTCACCTCTCCAGAATACTTACCGCGGGGCGTTAACCGCTGAAGAGCTCTGGATGGCCCTTGCTGACAAAGAGATTTTGCACTGTGAACAGTGTGGTGCGCCGCTTACGAGTGCCGGACCGGCCATCTCTGGTTGCTTAAATTGCCTTTTGCTCGGCGGTTTAACTGAAACAGGAACCATAGACCGCTGCTTCCAGCATTACGAAGTTTCCGTTTCGTCAGATGGAGTCACTCCATGGGAACTTGGACGCGGCGCCATGGGGACAACGTATCACGCGAAGGATACCAACCTTGGTTCACCAGTTGCGCTCAAGGTAATTGGGGCCCGCTACTCGGCAGATTCTCGGGCGCGCGAGCGTTTCCGGCGCGAAGCACAGGCTGCCGCTCAACTGCGACACCCGAATGTCGCGACTGTATTTCACTTTGGCGAGACTCTGGCCGGTCAGTGTTTTTACGCAATGGAGCTGGTGGAAGGCGAAACGCTGGAAGACCGCGTGCGTCGGAATGGATCGTTGTCCGTCTCGGCTACACTGGACATCGGCGAACAGATCGCGCGTGCCTTAGCCGCTGCCGAAAAACATGGATTGGTGCATCGCGATTTGAAACCGAGCAATATTATGGTTGTCGCGAACGATGGAGACATGGCCGACGGATTGACCGTTAAGGTGATTGATTTCGGCCTCGCCAAACCAATTGTCGCGACACAGCCCGCCTCGGATGAGTCCTCGTTACGATTCTCCGGCACGCCGGGGTTTGCCAGTCCGGAGCAACTTACCGTCGGCAGTACGTCGGCTGGTGTGCGTTCAGACATTTACTCGTTAGGCGCGACCCTCTGGTATCTTCTCTCTGGCAAGTCGCCTTTTGCCAGTCGAACGATGGGCAAACTTCGCGAAGAGCAGTTTCAGCGATTGCCAGTCGAACAGCTCATTGCAGTAATGGTGCCGGGGCCACTTGTGACGCTGCTTCGCTCGATGCTGGCGACTGACCCGGCTAACCGGCCACAGTCAGCTAAAGAGCTGCTGGTCAGATTGCGACAGTGTCGCGAAGCGATTGAAACCAAGCCTCTGCGACGCAGACGCCTTCGATTCGCAGCTTTTGCGTTTCTCATCAGCGGTCTTGGCCTAACGAGTTACTTTTGGTACCGCCAGCATTTCCAGGAACGAGTATCGTCGACGGCCTTGGCCGCGCCTGAAAAAAGCGTTGCCGTTCTACCGTTTGAAAACCTCAGCAGCGACACGGATGGCGCCTTTTTTGCCGACGGTGTCCAAGACGACATTTTGACCAAACTAGCGAAAATTCGCGACCTGAAGGTGATCAGCCGCACTAGCGTGATGCAATACCGCGGCAAGCGAAATATGCGCGAGATCGGCGCCGCGCTGGGAGTGTCTCACGCACTAGAGGGCAGTGTCCGCAAAAACGGAACGCGGCTGCACTTGAACGCCCAATTGATCGATACGCGCAGTGACACCCACGTTTGGGCGGAACAATACGACTGCGATTTAAACGGCGTTTTCGCAACGCAAAGCGAGATCGCTTTAAAGGTGGCAGACCAGCTTGATGCCAAAATGTCCGCTGCCGAGAAATTGGACATGGCGCTACCCCCAACGGCCAATCTTGCCGCCTTCGAGCTTTACACTCGTGCCAAGAATCTTGTTTTGATGACCAGCTTTACTACCAACGCGAAGGCGAATTTGTTGCAAGCAGCCGATCTATTGAACCAGGCCATCGCGAATGATTCTTCGTTTTTTCAAGCATATTGCCTGCTCTCTCATACCCATGACCTCCTTTACTTCTTTGGCTTCGATCGCACGGCTGCGCGCCTGGAGTCAGCTGAATCAGCTATCCGGGCCGCATTTCGCCTAAGACCCGATTCCGGTGAAGCGCACCTCGCACGTGCTGAAAATCTTTATCGAGGATACCTTGATTATAACGGCGCTCTGGCTGAACTGGAACTGGCCCGTCGGAGTCTGCCTAACGATCCCTTGGTGTTCGAGCTGAAGGGTTACGTCGAGCGACGCCAAGGCAAGCAAGCGGAGGCACTGCAGAGTCTTGAGCGCGCGGTTGATCTTGATCCACGCAACTTTTTTACCTTGCAGCAGATCGCGGCGAGTTACGACATGCTGCGGCAGTATGCTGATGAAGCAGCCATGTTGGAGCGAGCGCTGGCCATCAAACCGGGCGATATCGATACGAAGGTTCAACGTGCGTGGATGGAATTTGATTGGAAAGCCGATACCCGTCCCCTGCATCAAGTGGTCGATTCAATTCGGGCCGCCAATCGTAGCCTCGTCCCCATTGTGGCCGATGCCTGGCTCACCTGCGCTCTCGCCGAGCGGGACCCCGCTGCCGCAAGAACTGCGTTAAGCGCATCAGAGGAAAACCCGTTAAGTGACGATGTTATTCAATTCAATCGTCCGTTTTTAGAAGGCGTTATCGCTCGCATGGCAAATGACAGCGACAAAGCACTGGTTGCTTTCACTGCGGCGCGCGCAGCGCAGGAGGAAGTGGTGCAAGCTCAACCAAATTACAGCCCCCCGCTATGCGTGCTTGGTTTGATTGATGCTGCTCTGGGAAAAAAAGAGGAAGCCTTGCGGGAAGGCCAGCAGGCGGCCGCTCTCCTTTCCGCGGAACAAGATGCAATCAATGGCAGGCGCATGATCTGCTATTTGGCGATGATTGCGGCATGGGTAGGTGACAAAGACCTGGCCTGCGAAAAGCTGGCGATCGCTATTCGTCCACCGGCTCCCGTTAGTTATGGCCAGTTGAAGTCGCTTCCGTTTTGGGACCCACTCCGCGGCGACCCACGCTTCGAAAAAATCGTCGGCTCGCTGGCACCAAAGTGAGTTTGAAAAGAGGAAAGCGATAAGGACTTAAACATAAAGCGCCGCATTCCGCGTCTCGCGTCGGCCATGACGAACCTCAAGGCGCAAAGGCGGGTAGTCCGTGGTTGAAGGAAATTTCTGCAAATCTTTGCAATGCACCGCCGTTTTTTCCTTTGGAAGAGGCGAACCATTCGAAACGGCTTGTAGCGGGAAAGACCTCGCTAGGCACGAAGAGGTGCACAACAAGCTGGTTCGGACAAACAGGAAACCACCCTATGAATGTCCTTAGCCAAATTCAAAAAGTCGAAAAAAACAACGGAATCTGCCGGCTTATTTCATCGTGCGCAGCCCATTTCGCTGCAGTAGTTCTCGTCCTCACAATAGTTCTAGATCCGTCTACCGCATCGGCAAGGCGGCCACCGACGCCTCAGAACTTTCGCGTTACCGCGACAACCGCTTACACGGTCACCGTCGCGTGGGATGCCGCCCCCCGTAACTCTGGCGACTTCAATTATTATCTTTCGGGAGCCTACGGCGTTACCCCCGCGGTCCTGCCCAAAACGGCGATGAACCACACCTTTACGAGGCTGCATGCGGGCAATCAGTACTGGTTTTTTATCTACGCAAAGAATGCGGGTGGAGAGGTCTCCGGGCAGGGCTCAACAACGATCAGAACCCTTGTTGATACGACAACGCCATCAACAGGGCCCGTGGTCACGGTGACAGAGGTCGGTTCAAACTACGTCTCCCTTTCCTGGACTCCCGCGCAGGATGACTGCCCTTTTCTCTCTTACCAAGTATCGGTGAATGGCACCCCTTACACAGCCTTGAGTCCCAACCTGTCAGCCACCCTTCGGCTGCTTTCGCCTCAGACGACCTACAGCTTGACAGTCCGCGGCCGCGATGAGGGGAATCATTGGTCACCGTTCAGCGATGCCGTTTCCGTCACGACTCTGCCGCCTAATCCCAACGACCACACGCCGCCGACCACACCCGCCAACTTGAGCGCGTACAGCATAGATGGCGCCACCGAGATGCAAATTCAGTGGTCCCAATCCACCGACAATTTCGACGCTCAACGCAACATCCGTTACGATGTTTACGTCAATGGCGTCTTTGAGGATGTCTTGTTTGGTTCCGGCGGCCCCATCCCTGAATATGGCGAATTCGGAGAAAACACGATCGAAGTCATCGCCACGGATACCGCTGGCAACGCATCGCCTCCAGCCACTTTCACAATATTCCTCTAACGCGGCGGGACTTATACAGAGGTCCACAAGGGAATAAACTCGGCCCTCAACTCTCTTAATTTTCAAGGAGCTGAGGTTTGCCTCCCCAATCGAATCACTCTCGAAAGCCGAAGCACCGCGCTGGCTTGAATGCTATGAAAATCACAATTGCATCCACAAATTACATTCACAGGTTGCTTGGGAGGTCTATTTTGATTTTAGCTTCAGTTCTAGTTGTCTGCTTTGGATTTTCGCCCATGGCAGGCGGCGGCTGGAATGTTGTCCCAAGTCCGAATACCGGCTCGCCAAACAACTACTTCTATGGTGTGGCCGCCATTGCGTCTAACGACGTATGGGCAGTAGGAGGCTATGGCAATCTCACCACCCAGGCCCAGCAGCTCATTCAGCATTGGGATGGGCAGAGTTGGACACTTGCCACCACACCCACGCTCCCCACCACTTACAACGAGCTTCTAGCCATTAGCGCCCTTTTCAGCAATGACGTGTGGGCGGTGGGAAGCTCCGGTGGTGAGACGCTCATTGAACACTGGGACGGCGCATCGTGGCAGGTCGTGCCAAACCCGAACCCCGGCACGTTCAATCGTTTCTTTGGAGTTGCCGCGATTTCAAGTAATGACGTCTGGGCTGTGGGAGCAACCAACAACGGTGGGCTAAGCGAGACGCTGGTCGAGCATTGGAATGGTACGAGTTGGCAGGTGATTTCCAGCCCAAACATCGCCGACCAGCACAACCAACTGAATGCCATCACGGTTGTTCCCGGTACGCCTAACGAGCTTTGGGCGGTGGGCGACGCCGGTGCCTCAGCATTGATCCTGCATTGGAACGGCACACAATGGAGCATCGTCCCCAGTCCGGATGCGGGCATCGTTCCCCACCTAATGAGTGTCGTGGCGATTTCCGCGAATGACGTTTGGGCGGTCGGGTGGACCGGCAACGAATCAGGCCCAGTCACGTTGACCATGCACTGGGATGGCTCGACATGGAGTGTGGTTCCCAGCCCGAGTCCCAGCGCCACCTCCAATCACTTGTATGGAGTTACTGCGCTTGCGACCGGAGAGATTTGGGCCGGGGGGGATTTCAATGCGACGGGAGGCAATCAGCGAACTTTGTTTTTGCGATGGAATGGGACAGCCTGGGTACAGGCACCGGGCGACAATACCGGTCCCAATGGCGTGCAGTTCTTCGTAAGAGCAGTGAGCGCGACTAGTGCCAGCGACATTTGGGCTGTCGGTGACAATAGCCATACGCTTGCCGAGCATTGGAACGGCTCCAGCTGGAGCATCGTCTCCACTCCAAACAACGGTGTTGGCGATAATATACTCAACGGCGTGAATGGAAGCGCCTCGAACGATGTCTGGGAGGTTGGTTATTATGCCTTTGGCACTTGGAAGCAAACGCTCATCGAGCATTGGAACGGCATAGAATGGAGCCTTGTTCTCAGTCCCAATACGAATAACCGGCTCAATGAACTCAATGGTGTGGTCGCCATTTCTGCTACCAACGCATGGGCCGTGGGGAGTGCTAGCAGCGGTAATGCCCTCGACCAAATCACGCTCACTCTGCATTGGGATGGAACAGCTTGGAGTATTATCCCCAGTCCAAGCCCCGGTACGCTGGGACTCAATTCGTTGTATGCGGTGGCCGCCAACTCCGCGAACGATGTTTGGGCCGTGGGCAGTTTCACCAACACCGGCGAATTCGCGCAGACACTCATCGTTCATTGGGACGGTACGAGTTGGGAGGTGACCCCAAGTGCGAATGTTTCAGGAGACAACAACGAACTCTATGGCGTGGTGGCGCTCGCCCCAGATAACGTGTGGGCGGTAGGTTACCACGGCAACGCTGCATTTGGCTTTCTTACCTTGATCGAGCACTGGAACGGCGCGACGTGGAGCATCGTCTCGAGTCCCAGCCCCTTTGGCGACGACATTTTGCGTGCCGTATCCGCAAGCGGCGCAACGGACATCTGGTCGGTGGGTCGATCTCGGAATCCGTCTACTTTCAGGACAACCGGGTTGCTCGAGCATTGGAATGGTAACACTTGGAGCCAGGTACTCGGCTTGGCTGCTGAGGACACCGTTCTGTACGGCGTGGCGGCGGTTTCGCCGGCAGATGCCTGGGCAGTAGGCGACGGCGGAGGTTTGGCTTTGATCGGTCGCTGGGATGGTAGCAGTTGGAATGTGTTTCCAAGTCCTAACGTAACAGGCAGGCTTCTCGCGACGACCGCGATTACAGCCTGTGACGCGTGGGCAGTCGGATTGCAGTACGTGGAAGGCGTAGGTTTCCTAACGCTGAACGAGCACTTTACGTCGCAAGGCTGCGGAACACCGTCTCCAACACCCGCTGCAAGCCCAACGGCAACTCCTATGCCTACTGCGACCCCGAGTGCAACACCTACAGCCAGACCTGTTGTAACTCCTCGACCTCATCCGACGCCGCGACGGCGGCCGACTCCGCCAATGCGGCCGCAGCTTTAGCTTCCCGACGGTATACTTGTCACGCGGGTGTTACGGGCTGTTAGCGGTTTAGCGACTTCGTCGAGTCTTTTTGCAATGCCGCGCGGTTTTTTCCTTTGAAAGGGATAGACAACATCGGTGACGGTCCGAAACTGCTTCCGACGACGGAAAAACTCAAGCGTCGTCGGGCGGTGGCTGGCCGTCCTGTTTATAGGTCAACTGAGACAACCCAAAAAGTTAACTGAATTATGAATATCGTTAAGCTTATTCGAAAAACAGTCAGTGGTTCTGCGTCCGACAATATCGTCGGCAAAATTGTCGAACAAAACAGCCTGGTCGGGCTGGTGCGGGTCGGAAGTGGTGTTCGGGTATGCTTATTGGGTTGCGTGGCGATCGCGATGATCGTGTCGATTGCCAGAGGGGATTGGACACACTTTCGCTTCGATCCTGCGCACCACGGAGTGAATCCCAATGAGACCATCCTCTCCCCCGCAAATGTGGCCAACTTGACTGTGAAGTGGCGCACCAACATCGGCGGGGGCTGCTTTGCTTCTGCAAGCGTGGTTGACGGTAAGTTGTACACGGCCGATACCGGCAGCGCTGACGGGAAACTGCATGCGTTGGATATCACTACTGGTCAAGAACTTTGGACCTTCCCGTCGGATGCCCTCCGCGGCGACCACGCGTGGACGTCGCCACCGGTCGCGAACGGTATCGTTTACTTCGGTGTGAATCGTCCCACACCGGTCGTGTACGCCGTTAACGCCACCACAGGCCAGGAGGTCTGGCACCATTCCGGACCAGTCTCAAACATCATCTCCTCCCCGGCATTGGAGAGTGGCCGTCTCTATGTGGATTTCAGTGATGGAACCATCCGAGCACTGGACGCAACCAATGGGCAGGTCATCTGGAGTGTCAATCATCCAGGCGGTGCTAATTCCTCGCCAGCCGTCGCCGGCGGGCGGCTTTATCTTCCAATTCACAACCAGGGACTACTTGCTCTCGACGCGAACACCGGGTCTGAACTGTGGCTTGCGCCGATGCCTGGACCGCAATGGTCTTCGCCCGCGGTAGAAAACGAACGGGTGTTCGTCGGCTCCCGCGATGATCACAAGCTGTACGCCTTCGATGCAGTAACTGGCAACACCCTCTGGACTGCGACTACCAGTGATTGGGTGCAGACTTCGCCCGCGGTGAATGACGGTGTCGTTTACATCGCTAACAATTCAGGCACCGTGTACGCTTACAACGCCGAGACCGGTGGTCTTATTTGGCAGAGTCCGGTCGCGCCGGGCTTCGCGTTCGGGAGCTCGCCCACAATAGCGAATGGTGTGCTCTATATCGCCTCGTCACTAGACGCTTCGGCAACACACTTTGATGGGAAACTCTATGCACTCGATGCCGCCACGGGCCAAGTGCTGTTTAGTGACTTTGTCAGCCCCAACAACCAGGGCGAATCGAGGTGGGTCATGGCCTCCCCGACAGTGGACAACGGGGTGGTGTACATTCCCAACTACGGTGACGGGACGGTAGCCGCCTTTTGGCTAGATGCGCCGACTCCCACTCCTACACCAACCGCGACCCCTACTGCGACGCCAACAGCCACTTCTACTCCGGCACCAAGCGCCACACCGACTCCCACACCAACAGCTACGCCGAGACCTCGCCCGACTCCCAAGCCTCGCCCGACTCCACGGCCGAGGCCCTAGAAGTGGCGTGCTTGAAAAAAATGATCAGTAATCTCATCGATTCTGACTAATGAGAAGGGTATCCACTTGTTATTCCGCCCTCCCTCTTTTGGGCGTTTTGATTGGTCTGTTAATCATCTCAGACGGATATAATGGCGTCAGGGGCAATACTCACGCTGATGGGGCGGCGTTTGCGCAAGGAGGGCCGACGCCAACTCCAGCGGCTGCCTTGTATGATCAATACGACAATGCCGCGACAGAAGAGCCTGTTAACATCCCCTCACTGGACGCCGAAACAGCATTAGATTTTTTTGATAGCCAAGCCGCTGACGATTTCATCGTACCGACCGGCCAGACTTGGCAGGTCACCGAAGTGGATGTGCTTGGAGAATATGACAGCGCTGGGCCGGCTGCGTCGTTTCACGTTTTCTTTTACGAGAATGGCGCTGGCGACCTGCCAGGGACCCTGGTTGCGAGCCAACTCGAGAACCCCTACTCCGGGAGCAGCGATTTCGTAATTACGCTTACCGAGCCGGTGACCCTCCCTGAAGGACACTACTGGGTCGCCGTCCAGGCGCGGCAGGACATTACTCAAGCTGGTTTTTGGTTGTGGCACAATCGCACGATCCAAGCCAATTCAGGCGCCGCCTGGCAAAACCCGGGCAATGGTTTCGGCACCGGCTGTGTGAGCTGGATTCGCAAGGTTACCTGCGCTGCGCTAGCCCAGACTGCTCCCGACCAAGTATTCCGGCTCATCGGAACAGCCGGCGGCGGTACTCCAACACCAACCCCGATTGCTTCGGAAACTCCGACGCCTACAGCAACGTCAACACCCGCGACGACTCCAACACCGACAACAACGCCTACAGCTATACCAACATCAACACCAACTGCGATTCCGACAGCTACACCAACCCCGACGCCGCGAGCTACACCGCGGCCTCGCCCGACGCCAAGGCCGCGACCAACTCCATCCTGACGGTGGGACTGCTTTAGAGGAGCGAGCGGGCAGGGACGGTACACCGTGCTGTCCCTGCCCTGCCTAAATCGGTCGGTCGCTCGCGAAAGACTCAGTCCGATCGCGATTCGACTGGCAAGATCGTCAAGCCTAATTTTTCAGTGTGGCGAATGACTGTGAGTTTTGCACTGACACCAATTTGTTCGCCAACCAACACCTTGTGCAGATGGTGCACGCTCCCAATAGGCTGGTCGTCGAACGCGACAATCAGATCGCCCTCGTGCAATCCGGCGTGTTCAGCAGGACTATTTTTCTCGACTGAAACAACCAGGACGGCCGTCTCGAGAGGCAAACCATAAAATCGGACGATCCGCCGGTGAATGGGCACGTTTTGCCCGCCAACGCCGATATAACCACGCCGGATATGTCCATCGCGGATCAGCCATCCTGCAACTAGTTTGGCTGTGTTGCTGCCGATTGCGAAACAGATGCCTTGCGCCGGTCGAATCATTGCCGTGTTTACACCCACTACCTCGCCAGCCGAATTAACCAGTGGTCCGCCGGAATTTCCTGGATTCAACGCGGCATCGGTCTGAATAATGTTATCAATCAATCGGCCTGACTGCGCGTGCATCGAGCGGCCGAGTGCGCTGATTACGCCAGCAGTGACGCTCGCCTGAAAGCCGAGAGGGTTTCCGATGGCGATCACTAGTTGGCCGACGCGCAAACTTTCGGAGTCGGCCAGACGCACATGGGCAAGTTGCGGCGCATCAATTCGAATGACTGCAAGATCGGTATCTGGATCATCGCCTGTCAATTGTGCCGGATATTCGCGTCCATCGGGCAAATTCACAGTAATCGAATTTGCCGAGTGCACGACGTGGCTATTAGTCAGGATGAATCCGTCAGGCGTGATAATGAAACCTGAGCCGTTGCCGCTGAGCTCTCGCGCTCCACGCGGAAGACTCATGCGCTGTTTTACATCGATGTTCACAACGGCGGGAGCGACGCGCGCCACTGCACTGACCACGGTGCGCGAATACGCATCGAACAAGAGTGAATCGTCCTGATCTACTGGCACCTCAGTGGCCTTACTCGTCGGCGATGCAGCCTCAGATTCCCCGTCGTTTAAGAGAAAATCCATCGGAGCGACGTTTTCCTTGGTAAGAGATGCAATTGTCATAATGTAATTTCGGACGTCCAAACCAGCAGTCAACTACATGTCGCTCCAGTCTATACATCACTTTTAGAATGTTACTCTCCTCTTGCACGTCAACGGAGTTTGTTTTACACAGGGACCGTGCGAAAAGTGTCGTCGGCCCCTTCCGTTCTGGACGCGCAGTGTCCCTCCCGACTGGTGCTCGATCGGATTGCAGACAAATGGACCGCTCTCATCATCCAGATCCTAGCCCGCGGAACGATGCGTTATGCGGAACTCCAACGCGAGATCGGCGGCATTTCGCAAAAAATGCTGACACAGACGTTGCGTACCCTCGAGCGCGATGGTCTGGTGCGACGCACAGTTCATCCCGTTGTGCCTCCCAAGGTGGAATATTCACTCACTAGATTGGGCCGAACCTTAATTGAGCCGCTCCATGCGCTTTGTCGCTGGTCGGAAAAGCATCTCGCCGAGCTTCAGGCAAATCGCGCGCGGGCAAAGGCTTTAGCGGCGGTCGCTGACCGCGGCTGATTGAGGTATCATGCGCGCCGTTGCGTTATTTACGGCGCCACGGGAATAGCGATCTGGCAATGCATCAAGCGGAAATTATCGTTCTTTTGTTCACGGTCGTCGCGGCATCAGTCCTGGTGGCGCGAAAGATGGCGCTTCCATACCCAATCGTGCTGGTGCTTGTCGGGTTGGTCTTGAGCTTCGTTCCGCGTCTGCCGCAGGTAAAACTGGATCCCAATATCGTTTTCTATTTCTTTTTGCCGCCTTTGATTTATCCCGCCGCTCTGTTCACTTCGTGGCGCGATTTTCGGCGAAATCTGCGGCCAATTGTCATGCTCGCCATTGGCCTTGTGCTTTTCACGATGATCGTAGTCGCTTGCGTGGCGCACGCGCTGATTCCGTCGTTGCCGTGGCCGGCAGCGTTTGCCCTGGGCGCAATCGTTTCTCCTCCCGATGCGGTCGCTGCTACGAGTGTGATTCACCGTCTGGCAGTGCCGCACCGCATCGTTAGCATTCTGGAGGGTGAAAGTCTGTTGAACGATGCCACAGCGCTCGTGGCGTTGCAGTTTGCGGTGGCTGCGCTGATGACAGGCAAATTTTCCCTGGGCCAGGCATCGTTGCGTTTCGTCTGGGCCGCGGCAGGTGGAATTGGATTTGGCTTGCTCGTCGGTGTGGCGATTCGATGGGTGCAGCGACAACTCGACGATCCACCGGTGCAAATCACCATTTCGTTGCTAACGCCGTTTCTCGCGTATTTGCCGGCAGAGCGTATGCACGCTTCGGGCGTCCTGGCAGTAGTTGCCGCCGGAATTTATATTGGCTGGTATTCTCCATTGATTGTGACAGCGCGTTATCGCTTGGAGGCGTACGCGTTTTGGGAAATCGTGGTGTTCCTTCTAAACGGTTTTGTTTTCACGGCTATCGGTCTGCAATTGCCGGAAATCCTGAGATCTCTTGCGGGAGAGTCTCTTCTTTCGCCTATTCGGAATGCGCTTCTCATCTGCGCTGCGGTTGTGCTGGTACGGATCGCGTGGGTTTTTCCCGGTGCGTATCTTTCTTTTCTGCTGCACAAGCGTGTGCGTCGCCCTCAGCCCCTCGCCGAGTGGCAAAATGTGGCGGTTATGGCCTGGTCGGGAATGCGTGGAGTGGTCTCTTTGGCGGCTGCATTCGCGCTTCCCTTTCTCTTACCGGATGGCAGCCCGTTCCCAGGAAGGAACTACATTTTGTTTCTGACCTTTGCAGTAATTTTGGTGACCCTGCTTTTCCAAGGCCTCACCCTGCCAATTGTGATCCAAAAACTTTGCATCAAAGCCGATAATTCAACTGACGAAGAGGAGCGAACCGCACGGTTAAAAGCAAACGAAGCCGCAATCGAATTGATTGAAAACCTTCGCGGCGGCGGCAAATATTCGTCTGACACAGTGGATCGTTTGAGGGCCGAGTACGACGAAAGGGTGGGGCAGCTGCAACTTTGTGCCGAGAACCCCGACGATTGCCGCGGCGAAATCGCCACACCGCAATATCAGCGTTTGCAACGCCAGGCGCTCCGTGTTGAACGGCAAACCATCATCCGTTTACGAAACGAGCGTGTGATCAACGACGATGCCTTGCGGCGAATTCAGCGTGACCTTGACCTGGCGGAAGCACGCCTGACCGGAAATTAAGAGTCTTAGGTCGGAACGATAAACTTCCCGGTTAAAAACCGTACCGTGCCGGCCAATCTTTGGCTGACCCGCCGAGCCGTGCTGCACAGGTCTTGAGCTCCTTCTTGAAGAATTGAGCCAGATGTGATCGCACTTTGTCAGTGAGCGGAAGCTTTTCCATCCTGGTCCAACTGTTGTAATCCGCGCTCGATCGGCTCCCCGGCTTGTCTGGATCTGCGCCCAGGAAACGAAGAATGGAGTGCCGCAATTCGGCGGGATTGTTTTGCAGGTCATCAAAGAAATAAACGCGAAACCGTTCTGGATCGACGTAGCGTTTCCATCGCGCCACGACGGCACTCGGATAAGAGCGCAAGAGCATCCCTCGCCGGAGCAAATTCCGATTGACTTCGTTGATGTCGGTCGCGTCAAACCGCTCAATCTGACGATAGTGCACTTCCATGGACAAATGCGACCACACTCGCTCAACCGGATCGCGCGCCAGAAAGATCACCTTGAGGTTTGAGAAGTATCCGACGATTTTTCGAATGACTTCATTACTCAGCGTCGAGTAATTCGGCGAAATATCACCGGAACAGAGCGATGCCTTGGATTCAAACAGTCGTCCATAATTCTCGAGGTCGATACTCGTTTCAACGCTAAGGCTCTTGAGCCCTTCCAGAAATCGCTGATCGCGTTCGTCTCTGCAACGCGGATGAACGGCACGTTGAACCCTGCTCAATTGATCAAAGTAATGCAGTTCCTTTACAGGAGGCATCCAGAAATCCGGATGGGAATCGAGTTGCTGATAAAGCCAGGTGGTTCCGGCCTTATGGGCTCCGATACAGAGAAAATCAGGCCCTGTACCGCGAGTAGGAGGCCTCCTTCCTTCCTCAAGCGATCCAATCACACCAGAATAGGATGTCGAAGTCGTCCACCAGCTGCAGAAAGAAGATCAACAGCGAAAAACCATATCGTGCGGGCCATTGTTTCGCCGGTCCGCCCAGTTCTGCAGCGCAGGCTTTCAATTCCTGTTCAAAAAACTGAGCTATCCTGGACCGCACCTTGTCGGTGAGCCGAAGTTTCTTCCTGTTGGCGTCCTGGTTGTCGTCCGCCTTCAATCGGCTGTCAGGCTTGTTTGGATCGGCGCCTAAAAAAAGAAGGATCGAGTGCCGCAGTTCTGCAGGGTTCTTCTCCAAGTCGTCAAAAAAGTAGATGCGGAAAAAATCTGGACGAACATAGCGCCCCCAGCGTGCGACGATCTTACTGGGATGTGAGCGCAGAAGCACCCCGGGATTCAGCAAATTTCGAATCACTTCGTCAGCATCGGTGGCATCGAAGGGACTAATCATTCCGAGACGAACGCCCATGGACAATTGTGACCACGCTCTCTCAACTGGGTCGCGAGCCAGGAAGATCACCTTCAAGTTCGGGAAGGAATTGACTACTCGCTGAATGATTTCATCGCTTACGATCGAATAAGCTGGCGAGATATCACCTGAGACAAGTGATCCCTTGTGCTCGAACAACCGGCCGTAATTCTCCAGATCGATGTAGGACAGGCCGCTCAGGTTTTTCATGCTATCGAGAAACGAGGCATCGCGCTGGTCTCGGCAGCGCGGAGGATGGAACCGTCTCGTTTTATTTAGACTGTTGAGGTAGTGCAGTTCTTTTACCGGAGGCATCCAGAAATCGGGGTGCGCCTCAAGCTGTCGATAAAGCCATGAAGTCCCGCCTTTCTGGGCCCCCACGCACAAGAAATCGGGACAGGCGTCGCCCGTTGCATGGTGACGACGTTCTCCGTTTCGATCGCCATTTACGGGAGCTTTGAATGGCCAGGCCAAACGCATGGCCGCATTATTTCCATCCAGCAGTCAAAAAGCAAGATCGAAGCCGCGTCGCCAGTTTGCGCCCGTTAAACTACGAAGCGTGAAGAGAGTTGCTTGCGCCGGTCGCCCTAAACCGGAAAATTGCCACCAATGAGCAGCAGCACTCGTCACCGCATTTTCCTTCTCTCACCCGCTTATGCCGGCGGTGAACGGGCGCGAATGATTCTGAGCGACCGCGCGGAATTCGAACTCGCGCAAAAATTACGCGACAAACGCGGCGCGCCAATCGCCGACGTGTTCACCTTTCTTAGCGGCCTCTACTTTCGCGGTAAGATCGCGTATGCGACTACGTTTGCGCGGTCCGCGACCGGAATGCCCGGTGTTTTTGTAATCACGCCCACTCGTGGGCTTGTCGACGCCAGCACGCGGATCCGCCTCGATGACCTGCGTGAATTCGCAACGGTCGATATTCGCTGTGACGATTCGCGTTTTCGAGCGCCGATTGAGCGAGACGCGCGTGTTCTCGCAAAAAAACTGTCAGCTCGGACCGAAATCATCCTGCTTGGCAGCATTGCTACGGGAAAATATGTAAACGTTTTGCTTGCGAGTTTTGGCGACCGCCTCCGATTTCCCGTTGACTTCGTCGGTCGCGGCGACATGAGCCGTGGTGGGTTGATGTTACGCTGCGCGGCAGATCGGCAGGAGCTTCCATACATCGCTGTGGCAGGCGCGATTGTTAATGGAAAACGACCGCCTAAGCTCCCTCCGAGGAAATACCGGTCCGTGTTTTGATACAGGCTTTTCTGGTTTATTTGTTTTGCGTCGCCGGCCGGTGTTGCCTTATGTTGAGTTGTTGTTCTTTTGGCGGCAAAATTTCTGAATGATATGGATGTTAGCGGCACAATCGGCGCGATTCTGAGTCAAAAAAGTAAAGATATTTTTTCCATTGCGTCCGACGCAACGGTTTCTGATGCGATTCGAATGATGGATGAAAAAAATGTCGGCGCCCTATTGGTGATCGATGGACAGCAGTTGAATGGCATCATTTCCGAACGCGATTACACCCGCAAGGTTTTCCTCCGCGGTAGACGTTCCCGGGAAACGAAAGTTTCCGAGATTATGTCAACCAATGTGACCGTTACGCACCCGCGTGAACCGGTGGAGAAATGTCTCCGTTTGATGACTGACAAACATATTCGGCATCTGCCCGTGGTCGAAGGTGATCAAGTGGTGGGCGTGATTTCGATCGGGGACCTCGTGAAGCACGTTATTTCCTGCCAGCAAGCAGCGATCGCACATTTGGAAAATTACATCCACGGCGGATTTGCAGCGGGGTAATTCAATTCGTCGAACGGATTGTCGCGGAATCGACGAATCCCGTGGGACGATCTCAATGTAACGCAGCGAGATTGCTCGACTTCGCTCGGAATGACGGCGTCGAGGGCTCTAGTTACAACTTCCAGACGGTTGTCCCGCCGACAATTGTTCGCACTGCGCGGCCTTTCAATTTCCAGCCGTCGAACGGCGAATTGCGTGAGGCCGATTGGAATTCATCGACGTTAACAGTCCATGTCAAGGCTGGATCGATCAGCGTGACATCGGCGCGGGACCCGGGCGACAGGGTGCCCGCATCCAGCTTTAACAAGCGCGCGGGCTCGACCGTGTACATCTCGATCAAACGCACGATGTCGATCTTGGCATGTTTATGTACAAGCAGATCGATAAAAAGAGCAAGCTCGGTCTCCAATCCAATGATCCCGAATGGCGCGACATCGAATTCAACTTCCTTTTCGAAATCCGCGTGCGGCGCGTGATCAGAACACAAGATCGATATGGTTCCATCCGCGACGCCCTCCAGCAGCGCATCGACATCGGTTTGCGAGCGCAGCGGTGGATTCACTTTGTGGTTCGTGTCGAAATTTTGAACCGCCTCGTCCGTTAACGCGATGTGATGCGGACAAACTTCGCCGCTTATCTTTACTCCTCGCGACCGGGCTTCACGAAGCAATCGCACACTTCCAGCTGTACTGATGTGCTGACAATGAATCGGATGATTGCATAGTTCCGCGAGCAAAATGTTGCGCATAACAATCGCTTCTTCGCCCGCTGCTGGCCAGCCGGGTAAACCAAGCAGCGTGCTCCAATAACCCTCATGTACAACTCCGTTACCGACCAGATTGTAATCCTGGCAATGATCCAGCACTGGCACACCAACCATGCGCGCATATTCGACGGCGCGCCGCATGACCTCATGATTTTGAATGCAATGACCGTCATCTGTGATCGCCACGATGCCCGCCTGTGCAAGCGAGCCGATTGGCGCGAGTTCTTCGCCCGCGAGACCTTTTGAAATTGCGCCGGTAGGCAAAACATTGACACGCGCGATGGCAGAGGCCCGATCTCTGATCCACGCAATCGTGCTCGCGTTGTCCGGAACAGGCGAAGTATTCGGCATGCAAACAATAGTGGTGAACCCGCCGGCCGCTGCAGCGCGTGCGCCCGACTCGATCGTTTCCTTGTGACTGAATCCCGGCTCGCGCAGATGCACGTGCATGTCGATCAAACCAGGTGCAACGATCAACCCCTTCGCGTCAATCTCCTCGATATCGGATTTCTGATCTCTGATATCTGACTTCTGGGCGATTCGTTGGTCGACGATGTAAAGATCAGCGATTTCATCCCGCTTGTTTGCGGGGTCGACCACGCGGCCGTTTCGAATGGTTGTCGTGCTCACGCTGAGATCCCTCCGCACAGATAGAGAACAGCCATGCGGACGGCGAGACCATTGGTGACTTGATCGAGAATCACGCTTTGCAAGCCATCGGCGACTGCGCTGTCTATCTCTACACCGCGGTTGATCGGGCCAGGATGCATGATCAGACAATCGGGCTTCAAAAGCTTTGCGCGCTCTTTGGTCAAACCGAACAAGCGAATGTATTCGCCGATGCCGGGAAAATATTCTCTGCGCTGGCGTTCGTGCTGGATGCGCAACAGGTTCACCACATCGGCTTTTGGCAGCACATCATCGATCTTGTGCGAAATCTCGACGCCAAGTTTCTCAAACTCGCGCGGCACAAGCGTGCTTGGCCCGACCAATGTCACGTGCGCACCAAGCTTGAGCAGGCCGAAAATATTCGAGCGCGCAACGCGACTGAACAGAATGTCGCCGACGATCGCCACGCGTAGTCCTGCAATTTTTCCTCTGCGTTCGCGGATAGTGTAAAGGTCGAGAAGCGCCTGCGTCGGATGCTCGTGCGCGCCGTCCCCGGCATTGATCACGCTGGCTTTAAGCCGATTTGCCAGGAACTGCGGTGCTCCCGCGGAGCTGTGACGCAAAACAAGAATGTCGGCGTGCAATGCTTCCAGGTTGCGCGCAGTGTCTTTGAGCGTTTCGCCTTTGGTCAGGCTGGACGTAGTTGCCGAGATGTTGATCACATCCGCGCTCAATCGAAGCGCGGCCAGCTCAAAAGATGTCCGCGTTCGCGTGCTTGGCTCAACGAAGAAGTTCATCAGTGTTTTTCCACGTAGAGCGGGCACCTTCTTGATCTCGCGGGTACCGACTTGTTTGAATGCGTCGGCGGTTTCGAGTACGAAATTGATTTCTTCTGCCGGTAGCTCGCGCAGACCGAGTAAATCTTTTTGTGTCCAGCGCGTCGTCATGTCTGGGGAGCGCACCGGTCTCGCGTGCTGGCGAGTGCGTCCTCGCGATCGCGGACTCTTTCCGAACATTCGTAAAAGGCGCTGTGACAATGCACAGGGAAACATTGTTTCGGCGTGGCGCCGAAAGTCCGGGCCGGGCTGGCGTTAATACGCAAGACGTGTGCGCTATCCAGAATTCTAGTTTGCGCGTTCATGAGTTTCCAAGTGTACTTCGTCCGCCACACCGTCGGTTTGTTCCAGCCGTACCTGGACATTTTCGCTGCCGGAGGTTGGCAAATTCTTTCCGACGTAATCCGGTCGAATCGGCAGCTCGCGATGGCCGCGGTCGATTAGTACTGCCAGCTGAATCCGCGCAGGCCGTCCGAATGAGTTGATGGCGTCCATGGCGGCTCGAACGGTGCGGCCGGTGTAAAGAACGTCATCGACAACGATGACGGTGCGCTCCTCCAGTGGCAGTGGAAGTTTCGATTCGCGCACGATCGGCAATTCAGAGCGCGTTCCCACGTCATCGCGATGCATCGCCACATCGATGATGCCGGTCTCAACGTTGATCTTCCGGATCTGGTGAATGAAAGCCGCGATGCGGTGGGCGATTTCTACTCCGCGCGATGGAATTCCCGCTAGCACGACATGCGTCAGTTGCGGATTTCGCTCGATAATTTCGTGCGCAATTCGTTGAAGCGCTCGACGAATTGCCTCCGCGTCCATTGTTGGGATCGCGGCGCCGGATGTCTTTTGTTTTGTTTGTTTCATGCGTTTCCTTTGCGATCTCGCGGGATCGCATTAAAGGAACAAAAAAATCAGGAGGCGAACTTTTGGGTGCGCGCCTCCTTTCTTCGTCGCTCGCGCCAGTTGGAGCGATGTTTCACGATCCAATCCAGCAGAGCCTTTTCAAAGCCGATATCTCTTCCGGCCTTTTCGCTTTCGATCCACTTGTGTTTCAGGATCTCGGCACGCTCCGCCAGAAACTCCTTGTACAAGACCGAATTCTTAACGAATTGAGAGTGATCTTCTTCTGAAGATGGCATCTCAGGATTTTCTTTCATAAAATTCCACTGGAGTCAACACAATCGAACCAATCAAATTCGACGTGCGAACCGCCCTTTTTATTTAACTCTCCATTCTAATCACGGTTGCGGACGCGTTCTATGGTAGCGTCTTACGAAGATTTTCGGCAATTTTTTTGAACTCCGCTGCTACGGGAGACTTTCGATCTTCTCCCACAATCGGAATCCCGCGATCCCCCGATTCGCGCGTTGGGATATCGATCGGAATCTGCCCAAGTAATGGAACCCGGAGTCGTTTCGCCTCGCGTTCGCCGCCCCCGCTACCAAAAATATGATAGCGTTTCCCGTCGGACGGAGAGGCGAAATAACTCATGTTCTCGATGAGCCCGAGCACAGGGACATTGACCTTCTCGAACATGGTAGCGGCTTTGCGAGCATCGATGAGCGCAACTTCCTGAGGCGTGGTTACCACAATCGCGCCTGAAAGCGCGACCGTCTGGACAATCGTGAGTTGAATGTCACCAGTGCCAGGAGGCAGATCGAGCACCAGATAATCCAGTTCGCCCCATTCCACCTGTCGCAGAAATTGCTGGGTATAACGGGTGACCATTGGTCCGCGCAAAATCGCCGGCGAAGTGTCGTCGAGCAGAAATCCCATCGACATGAGCCGCAATCCGTATTGTTCAATCGGGACGATTTTGTTTTCTTCCGTCGCCATTGGCCTCTCACGCGTCCCGAACATCAACGAAATGCTCGGCCCGTAGATGTCGCAATCGCATAAGCCGACGCGCGCGCCGGTATGTTCCAGGGCGACCGCCAGATTTGCCGCGACCGTCGATTTGCCCACACCGCCTTTTCCGCTTGCTACCGCGATCACGTGACTGATTCCGGGGATTCGGGTCGCTCCCATGCCGGTGCCTGCGCCTGCGGGCGGCGCGTGAATATCGATGAGGACCTTTGCGCTCTGAACACCGTCGATGGTTCGCAGTGCTTTTTCGGCCTCGTTCTTAATTGTCGCCGGAACGTTTGGATCATTGGTCGCCAGGGCGACTTGTATTTTGACTTCGCCATTCTCGATCTGGACCGATTTCACAAGCCCGAATGAAACAATATCGCGTGTGAAGCCGGGATATTTCACCGACTTCAAAGCGTTCTTTACCTGTTCCTCAGAAACCGACATATGTTCAACTTAGCTGCCGAGCGCCATCCGTAAACGCGGTATGTTTCAGTGATAGTTCTGAGCAGCACAGGCTGGCAGCCTGCCGTGAACTACCTCGAAAGCTTTCGGGGTGATTTGCGGACACAGAGCATCGCGCTCATCGGTCCTGATAATCCATTTTGTAGCGGATCTGATACTCGTTTCCGCCAGAGGGACGGGAAGGTTGCTGGCCCGTTCTCGCTACAAAGTCCGGGTTTTGCCAGTCGGACCAGGCGCGGTATTTCTCCCTCATTGGATTGGCCGGCAGCTTGAGCCGGAAAATTTTGTCCTCCTGACCAGGAAATTTTAGAACGAAGAGGCGCTGCGAAGTTCGGAAATAAAGTTCTACATAACCCGCGCGCACTCCCGGGTCTTGAGGCGTGTCGGTATGCCAGTAACCTGGCATCGCATTGCGATCTGTATCGAGTTCAGGTTGAACGTCGGCCAAACTTTGGACGGACTGACCGACCGGTGGTTTCACCTCAAACTCCAGTTGCGGCGTCGGCCCATTGATATTCAGAACATGCGGTTGACCGGCATACCAAATTCCAAACCCTGACACCGCCATAATACAGAGAGATACGCAAACGGTTACCAAACCGACGAAAAGCCAAAGTCCCCGTGTGCCGCGCCAATAAAGCGTCAGAAGAATCAGGCCCGGTGCGACGATGCCCGTCACAATAAGGGCGATTGCAGCGGCAAAATAACCGGCCTCGCCTTCAAACCTGGAGACGTGAAACGCGGCGGCCAGTGCAGCGCCCAAAGCGAAGCCAAGAAATAATCCCGCCGCGATGCCAATGATTCCCGCGAGAATTCCGAAAAGAATTGCGCTGACGGAAGGTTTCTTCGTAGCGAGCTGCACGAGAACGATCAGGGCGAATTTGCCGAAACGGGGCTCTGTAGGAGGTCGATTCGCTGATGTGTTTTCGCGATTTCAACAATGAGGCCAGAATAGTTCCATCGGCCAAGCGATTTGTTTGCTGCCACGTAGATCGTTCCTTTTCCTTTCGGCCCGGAGATGGGTATGGATAGGTTCGCTTCACCGGACGCACCGTTAACGTTCGTGTTTCCAGAAACAAGAAATCCCTCTTTGATTGGCGAACCGATCATTTCGATCACGGAAGGATGCACCCTGGCTCGAGCCAAAGCGTCTTTGTAAACGTCAGTCGATTTCACCGCGCTGAACACGAACAGCGCGATCGAGACAACAAAAGCGATCGACAATATTAACGTGCCGAAACAGCCAACCGGCACGAACCATTTCCAATTTCGATTCCACCAGGTCGGTCTCGGCGTTAACGGACCTGTGGATGGATTTTGCTCCATGAAGTCTTTCTACTTCAGTCCCGAAGCCTTGTGCAATCATTCCCTCAAAGCAGTAGAGACAACGAATCAGTTCCTTCGGCTGGCGTTTTGCACGCTATGTGCCCTTGCCGCGGCGGCGGTCGCTGGACATTAATCTGGCACGCCAATCCCGACTAACAGACCGGGCATTCTGGGCAATCGCTGCTGTGTGGAACTTGCAGTGTTTAAACTCGGTCCTTCAACGTTGTTTTGCCGGCGGTACGCGCGCAATGAACGCAGCAATAGATTTGCCCATCGGCTTCCACACCGTGTCCCAGAATCCGGCAGTTGCAGTGCGGGCACACCGGCGCCAGCGCGTGGATGGCGCATTCGAAACTATCGAAGGTGTGATGTTTTCCGGCTACGACCACTTCAAACGCCTTGTCATACTCATTTTCGCAAACTTCACATGTACCCATACATAATCCTTTCGCGCCTCGGCAGCTTTGCGGCGGTGTCCACTTGCTTTTCGAGAGAGTAGAGATCACACGGGAAAGTGATACTTTCTTTCGGAGGCGGTTATGGAAATACCAAAGCAGCTGATCGATTGTTTGGCCGGAAACAAAGTGGCGTACGAGGTTCTGCATCATCCGGAGGCCGTCACTGCGCAACGAATCGCCCAAGCGGAGCATGTGAAGGGCCGGCATCATGCCAAAGTTGTCATGGTCAAATCGGGCGATCAGCATTTAATGATGGTTTTGCCAGCGGACCACCATATTGATCTGGAGAAAGTCGAGAAAGCGATCGGGAAGGCTGTCTCACTCGGTAGGGAGCAGGAATTCAAGGCGCTGTTTTCTGACTGCGCGATTGGAGCGATGCCGCCCTTTGGCAATCTCTATGGTCTGCCAACATATGTAGAGCAGACTCTGGCGGAGCAAGACTACATCGTGTTTGAAGCGGGCACGCACACGGACGCGATCAAGATGAGTTATCGCGATTACGAGAAGATCGTGAAGCCAAATGTGAACGACCTGTCAATCAAGCTGCAGCCGATGAAAGGAGCCTGAACTTACGCACCGTCGAGCAGCGCACCGCGAAAGACAGACAAACGTAGAGGGCGGAGCTCCGCGACGCTCAACCAGCGATTCGAGACGCACAACCGGTGCTTGGGCTTGCGGAGTTCGCCCCTCCATCTGCGTTACCGCGCTCGTCCTTTGGCTTGCTTGGACGTCCGTCGCTTTTCCAGCAGAGAAAGTTTCTCTTATCAAGATCGACGGAGCCATTGGGCCGGCGACAGCAAGTTACATCTCGCGCAGCATTGAGGAAGCACAGTCGCAAAATGCTCAGTGTCTGATTATTCAGCTCAACACACCTGGCGGCTTGCTCGATTCGACGCAGAAGATTGTGCAAAGCTTTCTGGGCTCCCCGGTGCCGATCGTGGTTTATGTCGCTCCCACGGGCGCGACAGCAACCAGCGCAGGTTGTTTCATCACCATTGCGGCGAGCGTTGCGGCGATGGCTCCGGCCACGACAATCGGCGCCGCGCATCCTGTCTCGATAGGCGGTTTTCCGAGTGGGGGAGAGGAAAAGACCGACGAAACGATGAAACAGAAGTTGGAGAATTTTTCGGTGAGTTATATCGAGACGATCGCTGGGAAGCGCCAGCGTAACGTGGAGTGGGCCAAGTCCGCGGTAAAGGAAAGCGCATCGATTACCGCGGAGAAAGCGCTTCAATTAAAAGTAATTGATCTAATCGCCTCCGATATTTCCGATCTGTTACAAAAATTGAACGGACGGGTCGTGGATGGAAAGACACTAAAGACTGCCGGCGGGGACATTTCTGAAATCAAGATGTCGGCGTCGGAACACGTTTTTCAAAAACTTTGGCGCCCAGAAGTAATGTTCATTCTCATGTTGATCGCGATCTATGGAATCATTGGAGAGCTGACCACGCCGGGGGCGATCCTTCCCGGAGTCGTTGGGGCGATCGCGTTGATCCTCGCGCTTTATCTCGCGGCAATTCTACCCGTCAACGTGACCGGTCTCGTTTTGATCGCACTGGCCTTGATGCTCTTTATCTTTGACGTTTATGCGACAACGCACGGCGTTTTGACCGTCGGCGGCGTCATAGCGTTTCTCATCGGTTCGCTCATGCTCTTCAACCGTGGCGACCCGCTTTTTCGTTTATCGTTAAACTACATAATTCCTGCGACATTGGTTACTGCGGCATTCTTTATTTTCGTCATCGGAAAAGGCCTGCGCGCGCAACGATTGCCGGTAAGAGTGGGAAAGGAAACGCTGATCGGGAAAACAGTAACGGCGTTGACTCCGATCGACTCGCGCAGTGGCCGCATTTTCGTCGAGGGAGAATACTGGAACGCAGTCAGCGACACCCCTATCGGAAAAGATGAACAGGCCGAGATTGCGGGAGTGCAAGGATTAACTGTAAAACTGGAAGCTAAACAAAAACAAAGCCATGGAACTAATTGAAGCACTGCCGCGGTTGGTCAGCTGGGCGATCCCGATCATTATTCTCGCCGTTATTATTTTTCCGCAGGCGATTCGGATCCTGCGGGAATATGAGCGCGGCGTCATTTTTCGTCTTGGAAAGTTGCTCGGCGCAAAAGGACCCGGATTGATCTTTCTCATTCCGATTGTCGATCGGATGGTGCGAATGGATCTGCGTGTCGTGACCATCGACGTGCCACGGCAGGAAGTGATGACACGCGACAATGTGCCGGTCAGCGTCGATGCCGTGCTCTACTTTCGCGTCATCGATCCGCAATCGGCGGTTGTGAAAGTGGAGAATTTTCTGAAGGCGACTTCACTTATCGCCCAGACCACGCTGCGCAGCGTGCTCGGACAAGCGGAGCTGGACGAACTTCTGGCGCACCGCGATAAAATCAATCAAACCCTGCAGGAAATCATCGATAGGCAGACGGATCCCTGGGGAATCAAGGTCACCGCGGTTGAGGTCAAGGATGTTGCGCTGCCAGACACGATGAAGCGGGCCATGGCCAGGCAAGCCGAGGCTGAACGCGAGCGCCGGGCGAAGATAGTTAATGCGGAGGGCGAATTTCAGGCTGCCGAAAAAATGGTGCAGGCCGCTGCGACGATGAGCAGGGAGCCAATGGCGCTGCAATTGCGTTTTCTGCAAACCATGCGGGAAATTTCCAGCGAACATAACACCACGACGTTTCTTCCCGTCCCGCTCGACCTCTTTACATCATTGATTAAAAAGAGCGAGTCACCGAAGTCGTAGCACGCTCAAGGTCCGCAAACGGGAGATCAATCCGTGTCCGATACTCAAGAACGGCTAATTGCTTTTCTTGAATCGCCTGAGTCGTATCCACATAAGCCGGCAGAAGTTCGCGCGATTCAAACTCACATCTCAAGGGTGTTCATTGCCTCGCCGTTTGTGTTCAAAGTCAAGAAGCCGGTGAATCTCGGCTTTCTCGATTTCAGCACGCTGGAGAAACGCCATTACTTTTGCCAGCGCGAGATTGCATTGAATCGACGACTCGCTCCCGAGGTCTACCTGGAAGTTGTCCCGCTCTACAACACAACATCCGGTTTTTCCTTCAACGGCAAATGCGAGATCGTCGAGTACGCCGTCAAAATGAAAGAACTGCCGCACGGCTACTTCTTGAATGAATTGCTCGAGAAAAATTTGGTAGGCGAAAAGGAAATCAATCGAGTGATCTCAGTCCTGCGTCGATTTTACGAGGCGGAAACCCCGACACCTGAGATTGAGCAGTGGGGCACACCGGAAAAGTTAAAAATCAGCACGGACGAGAATTTCACGCAGGCCGAGCGTTTTGTTGGCAAAACAGTTTCAGCCGCCGCCTTCGAGGCGATCCGTCATTACACAAACCAATTCTATGTGGTGAATGAGAACCTGTTTCGCAAGCGCATCCAGCAGCGCCACATTCTCGATTGCCATGGCGATTTGCGTCTCGATCACGTCCATCTCACTCCGGAAGCAACGACCATTTTCGATTGCATTGAGTTCAACGACCGATTTCGCTTCATCGATATCGCCAACGATCTGGCCTTTCTGGCGATGGATTTTGATTTCAAGGGTCGAAGCGATCTGGCAAATATGTTTCTCCGAAATGCTGCGTGCGAATTGGGCGATGCAGGCGTTTTAAAGATTGCGAATTTCTACAAGTGCTATCGCGCCTTTGTCCGTGGGAAGGTCGAAAGCATTCAAGCAAATTCGGAGGAACACCAAGAACAAGCGGCGCGTTATTTTCGTCTCGCGCTTAGATATGCCATCGCCGGCGTCGAGCCATTGATCCTTGTCGTAATGGGCCGGGTTGGCACGGGCAAGAGCACTATTGCGAAACGACTAGCCAGCGAGTTGGATTGGCCAGTCTTTTCTTCTGATGAAACTCGGAAGACACTTACCGGCGTTCCGCTGACTCAACGAACGCCGTCAGAATTGCGTGCCAAAACCTATTCGGCGCGAATGACGCAAAAAACTTATAGGAAGCTTCTGGAAGACGGGTTTGCTGCGATCGGTTCCTGGCTTCATCTGCGCAAGGGCGTCATTCTCGATGCCACATTCTCAACGCGCGCTCTCCGTAAGTTTCTCCGCGACGAATGCAAGAAAGCGAACATAGCAATTCAGTTCGTGGAACTAGAGATCGGTGCCGATGAAATCAAAAATCGGCTTAAGCTTCGGGATGCAAACACAGTTGAAACGTCCGACGCTCGTCTCGAAGACTTCGAGAAGTTGAATAGTGCTTATGAGCCACCATCTGAACTCGCGCCCGCCTTGATCAGGGTTTCTACAAAAACGTCAGTCTCCGAGGCTGTGAACGGAATTCTTCTCCGCTTGGCCGAGAAGCAATCAATGGTGACCACCAACACAGGCTCTCCTGAATCCCTCTAGCCGACGTCCTTGACGACCGTTCCGATCCCCTTGCGAAAGAGTCTGGCGCCACCGGAAGCGGGATGACGAACACGATGGGATTCGACGTTCAGTTCTTTCAGTTGCGAGGCAGCGATGTTGCCAAGCGCGATGATTTCCTCGCATGGGAAAAGATCGAGGAAGGCTTCGAGCACTGAGAGGCCTGCGGATCGTTCTTTCTTCGTAGGCATCCGGTTGCTCAGCATGCCGCGGCGCGGATCAAATGAATGCCACGGGAACGCATTCCACAGCACAAATTGCTCCGGCTTTAGGCCAAGCCTAAGCAACGTGCTCCAGACAATCGTTGCTGTCGGCTCGGAAAAACCATTCGGCCACGGTTCACGCTTGCTTGTTCGCCTTGCCTTGAAGCTGGAAAAAACATGCTCCGGTCTTATTCCGGCATTTTTCTTTTTTCCCAGCAGGATCCGCTCGGAGGTCATGGGGATTCCGGTGAAATGCCCGCCCCGATAACCGAGCGCTTCACCAATCACAGCAAGTCGCACCTTGCCGAGCCGTTCGTGAAGATAGGCACCTAAATGTCTTCGTCGGATGGCGGGCGCGTTGCGGTCGATGTCGTTTTGCCTATCCACCTCCCACCACGGATTAAAAACAGCGCCGTCCGGCGACTGTTTCAACAATCTGACGAACTTCTCAAGCGACTCTACCGACATAACGTTCCAAATTCCAACCTGCCGGATCCAAGTCCAACACAAGGTCGCAAATTGTTTATGGGACACCTCTGAATTAGTCGTATCTAACACCGATGCCAGAGTTGCCCGAGGTTGAAATTTTCAAGCAATATCTTGATGCCACGTCATTGCATCAGCGTATCGACGACGTCCATGTGCGTGGCACATACATCTTGAAACAGATTTCAGCGCGAGAGCTCGCGCGCAGATTGAAAGGACGCCGCTTCGAATCAAGTCGCCGTTATGGCAAACATCTTTTTGTGCGCTCTGATGGCGAGCTCTGGTTGCGACTGCACTTCGGCATGACCGGCTCGCTGTACTATTTCAAAAACGACGAAGAAGTCCCGCGACATGGGCGAGTGCTCTTCGTTTTCGCCAACAACCATCGCCTCGCGTTCGACGATCAACGGCAGTTTGGCCAGATCGGTTTGCTAAAGGATGTCGACGAATTTCTAAAAAAGCACGCTCTGGGCCCGGACGCACTTAATCTCGATCTCGAAGAGTTCAGAAAAATCCTAAGCAAACGCCGCGGCACGCTGAAAGCGATCCTGTTGAATCAGCAACTCATCGCGGGCATCGGCAATATTTACGCGGACGAAATTCTTTTCCACGCGCGCCTGCATCCCGCGACAGAAGTCTCCCGGTTAGATGGAAAAGCCCTGATCAAACTGTTCCGCGCTACCCGCTACGTCCTGGAAAAAGCCATTGCGGCAAAGGCTGATGTAAAGCATTTGCCAAGATCATGGCTGCTGCCGCATCGGGGAAAAGGCGGGAAATGTCCCCGCTGCGGGAGAGGACTTAAATCGGCGACCGTCGGCGGACGCACCGCGTGGTTTTGTCCGCATTGTCAGAGGAAACGCTCGTGAAGTGAGCATAAAGTGTTGGTGACTGGCCGCCCATGAACGCGCGACCATTTCCATTCACCGACAAATCAAAAAGGGCGGCGATATCAGTTTGGTCCAAGTTCGGGCGGACAATCGGGAATAGCATTACTCCGAATATCAGACCACTTCACGGACTGGTTATCCTAACATTTCTAAAAGTGTAAGCGCGTTTTTTGGAGCCGCGCCTTCGGCACATTATCGAAGTATGCATGGACGGCACGGTTTTCGTCCAGCCAATGGCGGATACGTGCGGCCCATTTTCTCAGTGACGGCTTGCTGTAGTTCGAGGCGTATTTCCGAGTGTGACCATGCAGGCGGATGTAAACGAGGTCTGTCGTGACTTCCTCCCACATCGGCCAGTCCGGCGCGTCTGACATGCAGGCGGCGACCGCGTGGCGCTCAAGACATTCGGCTACTTCGTCATCAAACCAGGATTTGTGACGAAACTCGATAGCGTGCCGCGTGCTCTTCCAGTGGCGCAGAGTGTTTAAGAACTTCTCCAGCCGGTCTGCGTCCTTTTTCAGAAATGCCGGTAGCTGCCAGATCACAGCAGCGAGACTTTTGCCAAGCGGCGACGCCGATTCGCGACAACGAATCACCGATTCTTCCACATCGATCAGCTTTTTGTTGTGCGTGACGTAGCGGTGACCTTTTATCGCGAATGAAAAATTTCCTGGCGTTGTATCACGCCACTTCTTGAACGTGCTTTGCTCCTGCAGCCTGTAAAAAGTTCCGTTGACCTCAATGCCGGTAAAATGCTCTGCGCAAAATCTGAGCCATTGCTTCTGCGGCGTGTTGCCGTAGAAATCCTTGCGCCGGCTTTTGTAATTCCAGCCACTGGTACCGATGTGTGCTCTGCCGCGCATTGCGTCTCATAAACGATTTCGAATGCCGACATCAACACACGTGCGGCGATCTTGACGGCATGACTTGCGGTGTTTTCCCCGAATCGTTACTCTGGCTACATGAGAGGAAGCCACGCTATATCTTTAGCGGTCGTCCTTGTGATCGCATCGAACGGATTCTGTGCGGGGCCAAGTTGGGTTGGTGAGTATGCGAGCGAGAACTTTCTCAATGGCCAGGCAGGATTTCAATT
>Ga0081540_1000030_pt1 | contig 148780 bp, 123 predicted proteins | sample TabmetS2T1R1_FD_71024 | JGI IMG/M metagenome (GOLD analysis project Ga0081540, IMG submission 71024) | Tabebuia heterophylla rhizosphere microbial communities from the University of Puerto Rico - S2T1R1 | ecosystem: Host-associated > Plants > Roots > Rhizosphere ... | reverse complement strand
CGGTAGTCGTCGGGGAGGAAGACGATTCCGGACGGGGGCGGCTTGCTGGGGGCGTGCGACGGCGCGGCGGCCGGCGTCGCGAGGATGGTGAGGCTCATCAGGACGGAGAGCATGGGGCCGACAAGCTAACCCGCCAGACCCAGGCCCGCCGCGCGCGATTCAGTGAACCCCCCCAAATCTGGCCGCTTGCTGCAGTCCGGGTTCACTCATGGTCCTGACCGTTTGAATCAAAGTGGCGGCCGGTGCGTCCAAGTGGTTGAGGATGCAACGATGAAGAGATTACTCGCAGTAGCACTGTTGATGGGCCCGCTGGTGGCCGGCGCGCAGGTTGTGTCGACCACGCCGCCCGCGGACCAGCCGCCCGCGCCGCAACCGCAGGCCGTTCCCCCTCCCCCGCCCGCGACCCCGCCGGCTCCCTCCAGCAACGCGCCGCAGGAGGCGCTGCCGCCGCAGTCGGATGACTCGTTCGGCGGGACGGCGAGCTCGTACATCTCGACGGAGGAGGTGCCGCCCCAGCCGGTGGCCCCCGAGACGGCGACCGGACAGTGGGTCTACACCAACCAGTACGGCTGGGTCTGGATGCCCTACGGGGCCGCGTACACGTACGTCGCCGCCGGCGCGTACCCGGACATGTACCTCTACGTTCCTGCGTACGGCTGGCGCTGGGTGGTTGCGCCCTGGGTCTGGGGCATCGGCCCTCATCCGTACTTCGGCGTGTACGGGTGGGCGCGCTACCCGTGGTACGGACACGGGTTCGGGCGCTGGTACGGCTTCCGCGGCGGGCCCGTCTGGGCGGCTCCTCGCTGGGGTCACCCCGGCTGGGGCATCCGGCCCGTTCCCCACGTCGTGCGGCCCGGCCCGTCGGGCATCGTGCACTCCCGGCCTGGCCCGCCGCATGGGTTCTCCGGTCCGCATCCGGGCGGCTTCCACGGTGGAAATCCGGGTGGCTTCCACGGCGGGCATTCCGGCGGCTTCGGCCGGCACTGACCGAGGAGAAGTCGATTCCTCCGAGCGGCTCCGCGCCGGGGCCGCTCAGCCGAGGCGTGGGGTGCTTGGCCCGGCGTAGGCCGGGTGACGCCCCATGAGCGCCCGGTGGCAGAGCGGGCAGTAGAAGGTCGCGTCGCTCCCCGCGACGCGGCCGTCGTACTCCTCGAACCGGATGAACTCGGGCAGGCCGAGACGCGTCCGGAGCGGCCCCGCATCGAAGGTGCAGTCCACCTCCGACCAGAGGCCCCACTCGGGTCCGTACGGGCTCGGCATCGGCTCGCCGATCTTCACTCCCCTGCGCTCCAGCTCCGCCTCGAGCGGCGCGAGGTGAACGCAGCTGACGGGCATGAAGGACCTCCGGACCGGAGCATGCCACCGGGCGCAGCGGCACGTCGCACCGAGGGGCTCACGTCACCCAGGCTGGGACCCTTCAAGCGTCTTGCGTCGCCGCGCCCCGCAACCGATCCTGCCGCTCGGGTGAGCCCATGGCCCGGGTAGAGATCAGCGACGGAGGCCGAGCCGGGAACATCACCTACCGGGAGGGGCCGCACACCGCCTCGTTCTACTGGGAGTTCGCCATCTCCCCCGCCCTGGCCATCCTGACCGGAACCCCGACACGAGACTGGGACAGGCTCTGTCCCTGGGCCGCGGGACGCCAGGAGGAGATCTTCGAGCACGTGGCGCATGAGGTCATCCGGCAGAAGGCCCCCGGTTGCAGGCCGGAGATCGATCTCGCGACCGGCACCATCACCCTCCGCGAGCCGAGGTCCACCGCGAAGGGACGGAAGCGCCGGGGCAGCTCGCCGCGCGGCCCGCTCGACGCCGTGGGTGAGCTCGCGGAGGACGAGATCGAGCAGCTCATCGACCTCATGCTCCGCGACGAGATGACCGGGCCCACCGTCGACGGGCTCGCGCAGATCGATCACCCGAAAGCCCGCGCCGCGGTGGACGAGGCCGCGCACCACCACCTGTCGGTCGACGTCCGGCTCGCCGCGGCCGAGGCCCTCCACGCCCGCGGCGCGTTCCCCGACCTCGAGGCGGTGCTCGTCCGGGAGCTCAAGATCTTGAACCGCCGAGCAGATGGGCTCGCCCGGGCGCTCCGGCTCGCGGAGGAGCACCCCACCCCAGCGGTGAAGCAGGCGCTCCTCTGGGCCAGCTGGAACCAGACCGAGTGCGCCACCGACTGCGCGCGTCTGCTGCTGAAGCTCGTGGGAGGCGCCCGGGCGGTCGCCGCCATGGCCGACGTGCTCCCCGGGCTGGGCCTCCACACCAGCTTCTTCCAGCGGAAAGCGGCCTTCGAGGCGCTCTGTCAGAAGGTCGGAATGTCGCTCGATCCGAGCTGACCGCGGCGCTCCGATGAGTTCTGCTGCGCACGCCGTCCAACGTCTCGACACGGCCGGCAGCGGCGCCGGCACTCTCGAGGAGCCCCATGTCTCGCCTTCGCGTCGAAGCATTCTCCCTCTCCCTCGACGGCTTCGGAGCCGGTCCCGCTCAGACTCTCGAGAATCCGCTCGGGGTGGGCGGCGAGGCACTGCATGGCTGGGCGCGTCCCACCCGGACCTTCCGCCGGATGTTCGAGGGGAAGGACGGGACCACCGGCGTGGACGACCGGTTCGCGGTTCGCAGCTTCGAGGGCGTCGGAGCGTGGATCCTCGGGCGAAACATGTTCGGCCCGATCCGCGGCGAGTGGCCAGACGAGTCCTGGAGGGGATGGTGGGGAGAGGAGCCGCCGTACCACGTTCCGGTGTTCGTGCTCACCCACCATGCCCGCCGCGACCTGCCGATGAAGGGTGGGACCACCTTCCACTTCGTGACCGGCGGGATCCAGGAAGCGCTCGCCCGCGCCCGCGAGGCCGCTGGTCCCCGCGACGTCCGGATCGGCGGCGGCGCCTCCACCATCCGGCAGTACCTCCAGGCCGGGCTCGTGGACTCGATGCACCTCGCCTTCTCGCCGGTCCTCCTCGGGAGCGGCGAGAGCCTGCTGTCGGGCCTCGACCTGCTCCGCCTGGGCTTCCGGGTCACAGAGCACGTGCCCGGCGAGAACGCGACCCACGTCGTGCTGACCCGCGGCTGAGCCCGCGCGCGTCCTCAGAAGCGGTGCAGGAACAGCGACGCGTACGACGGCACGGCGTCACGCCAGAACCGGATCTTCTTTCCCTCGGCGAAGCCGCGCGCCACGTAGTTGACCGGAACCTCCATCGGCGAGTGGCCGTTCCGGGCCAGCTTGCAGGCGAGCTCGATGTCGAGCTCGAAGCCGTTGGACTTCAGATCCAGGCCGTCGAGGCACTCGGCGCGGAACACCTTGAACATGGTGTTCACGTCGGTCACGCGCTGCTGATAGAGCGCGCTGTAGGTCCGGGCGAAGACCAGCTGGGCGAAGTTCAGCAGGAGTCCCCGGACCGGCGTCGCGTCATACCGGCGGACCTTCCAGTCATCGAGGCCGAGGCTCCGTGAGCCGAGCACGAAGCTCGCCTTGTTCTGGAGCAGCGGCTCGATCAGCGCGTCGTAGTCCTCGATGTCGTACTCGAAGTCCGCGTCCTGGATGAGCACGATGGTCCCGCTGACGTGAGCGAGGCCAGTCCGCACCGCGTGGCCCTTGCCGCGAGGGCGGTCCTCGAGCACCACCCGCACCCCCGGGCGGCCCTCGTAGCTCTGCACGACGGCCCGGGTCCCGTCGGTCGAGTTGCTCTCCACGATGATCAGCTCGCGGTCGATCTTCAGCGGCTTGGCGAGCACAGCGTCGATGACCTCGGCCGCGTACCGGGCCTCGTTGTAGATCGGCATCACGATCGACAGCTTCTCGCGTGCCGCGGTCTCGTCCTTCCGGTGGCTGAACACCGCCACCCGATTTCCAGCACGCACCGGCATCTCCACCGCCCCGAGTGGTGTCGCGGCGACCACCTTGGAGAGCGCCGGCCGGTCCGCCGCGCGGGCGAGGATGTCGCCGACGTAGCGCGCGGTGCGGTTGAGAGGGAGCGGGTACTGGGTCCTCAGGAGCAACCCCGAGCGCGCCGCCAGCGCGGTGAGGTTGCCCGTGCTGAGGAACGCCGACTTGTGATCGAACAGCTGCGCCCAGTGCCTCCGCATGAGGCGCGCCGGGATCGAGTCGGCGTTGGTGTAGGTGACCACGAAGAGCGTCTCGGGCGGCAGCGCAGCGACGAGGTGCGAGAGCACGGCGTGAGGATCGGCGAGGCTCTCCAGCAGCTCGGCGAGGACGACCACCTGTGGCCCGCGCGCCAGGAGAGGCTTGGCCCACTCCATGTCGGAGTCGAGCGCCACGCGAGCGAAGCGCGCATCGTCGAACTCGGCGAGCTCCAGGCCGAGGCGCTCCGCCGACGGGACCCGGACGAACTCCGGCAAGTACCGGCCGAGGAGCAGCGTCCGCCGCAGCGACGCTCCGGCGATGCGCTGGTGGTCCTCCTCCACCCGCAGGAGCAGGCGCTCGAAGTCCTCGGACATCAGCTCCCGGTCGCGGGGATGCTGGAATGTCTGGATCCGCTCGATGTCCAGGTCGTTGAAGGGCCGCTCGCGGGTCGGGTTCACGTAGACCGCCCCGCACGCCGTGCAGCGAACGAACCGCACGCCGGCACGGTGGAAGAGGTACGCCGGCCGGTCCGACTGGCAGGCCGGACAGTCGACGAACCGATTGTGGGCCCGCGCGGCTCGTACCGCGGGGGTCGCCCTGAACTGGAACGAGCGCACCGAGCCGTTCGTCCCGGTCATCGGACCTGCCCCTCGGGCGGGGCCTGGCGGTCGTTGACGAAGGGGCTGGCCTCGAGGAAGGCCAGCGTGTCGACGATGCTCTCGGGGATGGTCCGCGTCGGAGCCCAGCCGAGAGCACGCAGGCGCGCCGCATCGAGGAGCACCCGCGGGGAGTCTCCCACCCACCCGCGCTCACCTCCGGCGTGAATGATTCGGGGCTTCACGCCCAGCGTGGTGGTGATGACCGCGATGCTCTCGTCGACCTCGAGCCACTCGTTGTGCCCGATGTTGAAGACGTTGATCGGCTCGCCCGAGCCTCGGATCGCCACCATCATCCCGGACACGCAATCCGCGACGTGGATGTAGCTCTTCTTCTGCCGGCCGTTGCCGAGCACATCGAGGCGGGTCGGGTCACGCCTCAAGCGCCGCCAGAAGTCGATGACGTGGCCGTGCGTGTAGCGAGGGCCCAGGAGCGACACGAAGCGGAAGATCCACACCCGGAAGCCGTAGCCCAGCGCATAGGAGGTCAGCAGACCCTCGGCGGCGAGCTTGGAGGTGCCGTAGATCGACGTCTGCACCGGGAAGGGAGCTTGCTCGGGCGTGGGCACGATCGTGGCCTCGCCGTACACCGCGCCGGTCGAGGCGAAGGCCACCTCGCGGACTCCGGCTGCGCGCATGCCCTCGAGGAGGTTCTGGGTGGCCACCACGTTCTGCTCGATGCACTTGCGCGGCTCGAGGAGGTTGTCCTTCACGTCGGCGTTGGCCGCGAGGTGAAACACGAATTCGCAGCCCTCCAGCGCGCGCCGCACGGCGGCCGGATCGAGCAGGTCCCCCTCGACGACGCGGGCGCCGGCGGGGACGAACTGCCTCCAGCCGGTGGAAAAGTTGTCGAGGATCGTGACCTCGGCACCCTCCGACAGCAGCCGGTCTGCGACGTGGCTGCCGACGAAGCCGGCACCCCCGGTCACCAGCACCCGACGCCCGGAGAAGGTTTCGATGGACGCCGCGGACATCAGTCCCTCCTAATACATCCGGAGGCCGATCGCCGAAGGGATCTCGAGCCCGGCACGGACAGCCCGACCTCACTGCACTCGCCGGATGACCCAGGGATGCTTCCAGGGATTCGAGCCGTGCGGCTCGAACGCCTCGTACACCGGCTGACCCGGGAAGCGGGCCACCACCTCGGCCGCCAGGACGTTCGCGGGCACGGACAGCAGAATCGGCGGGTGGTCGAAGAACATGCCGTTCCTCGCGTAGCGGCTGGGCCACTCGGCGCGGAGGATCACCACCCCGGAATTCACGCCCTGTCGCGCCAGCTCCTTCCGGAGCCCGGTGTGCACCTCCACCTCGGGGACCCGCTTCTCGAGGTACGAGGCGATGAGGAACGCCGGGGCGATCCAGATCGCAATTCCGACCAGCCAGGCCGCGCGCCGTCCGAGCTTCTCCCGGACGAAGGCCGCGGCGTTGCTCCAGCCGACCGCGGCCAGGAACGCGACCGGAAGGAGGACCAGGGAGAGGTAGCGCGGTCGGGGGCTGTCGTCGGGCTCGTTGAAGGTCAGGACCAGCCCGACCATGAACAGGAGGATCATCATCCCGAAGAAACGCTGCAGCGGGGCCGTCCGCGCATCGCCTGCGGCCTGCTCCTTCCGGAGCGCCACCCACCCCAGGCAGGCCAGGAGCACCGCCCCCGGAACGGTCCACTGGAAGAAGAACGTCTCCAGCTCGGCGAGGTGGTGGAAGATCTCCAGCGGAGCGAAGACGTGGCGCAAGCTGATGTTGCTGGCCGCGCCGCTCTCTCCGTAGATGGCGACGAAGGTCGGCTTTCCCGCCACGTACCCGTCGATGAACGGGGAGCCGAACTGGAGCTTGTTGTACCAGAGGGTGAGCGCCAGGGCGGGGCTCGCGCTCGCTCCCGCGATGAGCAGCGCTCGAAGGCTGCGAAAGGCGATCAGCGCCACTCCGAGGAGCACCCCGTCCACCGGACGGATGAGGAACACGCAGCCGACACAGACGCCGAAGAGCACCAGCCAGCCGTCGCGACGTGATTGCCCCCAGTGCGCCACCGCCAGCATCGCCAGCGCGCAGAACAGCAGCGTCGCGATGTGGGAGAGGAAGGTGGCTGACTGGTAGGCGAAGAGCGGCATCGCCGCCAGGAACGCCAGGGCGAGGAACGAACGCCGCTGGTCGAGCACCACCCGGCACGCGAACCAGAACGCGATCAGCGCCAGCACTCCCTCGAGTGGGGTCACGAGCCAGGCGACTCCGGCCCGAACGCCCAGTGAGAGGAGCGCGGCCGTGCCCGGCGGATACTTGCTCCGGACGAACTCGTCCATGACCAGGTGATCGGCGATGGCCCAGTCCGCGTAAGGCGGCGCTTTGGCCTTGAGCGCGCCGCGGGCGAACCCCTCGGCCTGGAGCATCGTGGAGTACTCGTCGCCGGAGAACGGGTAGCCCTGGAGGGCGATCCGGGCCAGCGAGGCGTAGAAGACACCGGCGACGACGATGAGCAGCGCCGCGCGGCGCCCGTACCGCGGAGCGGCCTTCCGGGTCGGCGTCGGGACGGCGGTGGCGAGCTCGGCGGAGGAGGACTCCGTACCGGACGAGTGCATCACGGGGTGGGCAGGAGAGTGCGCGGGCACAGGCCCTCCTCTGGCCTGCGACTCATCCGTCGATTCCCCCGGGGGGCAAGCGCATCGGGTCACTCTGACCTCGGCCACCGCCCACCGTCAACGGCGTCTTGCGCTCTCGCCGTTTCTGCAGATAGTCCACTCCGGCGCATCGGAGGCGGGCCGCGACCGACGATGCGTTCCACGACAAAGCGATGAGACTCCCCTCCCCGCTGCGCCGCCTCCCCCACGCCGGCGACGACACCGCGGAGGCGCGCACGCAGGTCACGAGACGACGGGCGACCGCGTGGCCGTGGGTCGTCTGGGTCCTCCTCACCTGCGGCCTCTGGAACAGCTGCGCCTCCCACGCCGGTGCCCGCTGGAGCGATGGCCTGCTGTCCAAGGGCACCTTCCCCCGCACCCCGGCCTTCGCGCTGGCAGCTCTGCGAGGTGCCGGCACCGACGACGGCGACATCAGCCGCTACCTGGCGTACGCCAACGCCGCCCTCGGCCGCCCCTACCAGGGGTTCTACGTTCGGCCGCTGGAGGGCTGGACCGGTCCTCAGCCCGACAGGGGCGCCGGACCGGACCCCGACGACCCGAAGGAGACGCCGCCCGTCCGTCCGGAGCGGACGCTCCGCCCCTACCGCGACTTCTCCGTCGAGTACCCGCCGGGCTTCTTCCTCCTCGCGGTGCCCCCTGCGCTGCTCGGGCTCGATCTCGACGGCTACCGGCTGGTGTTCTCGCTGTGGATGGCGCTGCTCCTGAGCGTGGCGCTGCTGGGCGCCGTCCGCATCGGCCGGGTGCTTCGCCCGGCGGGACTGGAGACGTCGCCGGTCGCGGTGGCGGCGCTCCTCGCGTTCGCGCTGGGAACCATCGCCGTGCGCCGCTTCGACGCGATCGTCTCCCTGGCCCTGTGCCTCTTCCTCGACGGATGCCTGCGGCGGAGGCCGGTGCTCTCCGGGCTCGCGCTCGGGGTGGGCGTGGTGACCAAGATCGTCCCCCTGCTCCTCGTCCCCCTCGCCGTCGTCTACTGGGCAGCGCAGCGGCGATGGCGGGAGCTGGCCGTGACGGCGCTGCTGTCCGGCGTGGTCGTGGTGGCGGTCGGAGTTCCCTTCGCGGGCGAGCACCTCCTGGACCTGGTGCGCTACCACGGACAGCGACCCCTGGAGATCGAGAGCACGGGAGCCGCGCTGCTCACCATCGGCCGGTTCTTCGATCCGGCGTCGGCATGGCGGTTCGATGCCTACGGCTTCGACAACGTGGTCGGGCCCGCCGATCGCTTCCTGCTCCCCGCGGCCAGTCTCGGTCCGCTGCTCTCCACCGCGGCCATCCTCGCCTGGAGCGTGGCGCAGACGCGGGCCGCGCTCCGGGGACCCGACGGCGAGCGGCTCGCCGGCGAGGTGCTGGTGCGCGCCTGCTGCGCGACGCTGGCGGCGAGCATGGCGCTGGGCAAGGTCTTCAGCGCCCAGTACCTGACCTGGCTGCTCCCCGCGGGCGCGCTGGTGGCGGTCCTCGACGTCGGCAGCCGCCGGCGCACGGCCATCTCCCTCCTCCTGGGGGCCATGCTGCTCACGCAGCTCAACCAGCACATCTTCTACGGGATGCTGGGCAAGGGTCCGGACCCGCTCATGGGCGTGCTCTTCCTCCTCAGGAACGGGCTGGTCCTGGCCTGGGCGGTGTGGATCCTCGTGCCGGATCCCCGCAGGCGGCTGGAGGACCGGCGAGCACCGGCGGCAGCCCAGCTCGTTCCCACGGGTTGACGCTAGCCAGGACCGCGCCGCAGCTCCTCCACCGCGTGGCTGCACGCGCGCGCGGTGACCGCCATCTCGGTGAGCGTCGGGTTCTGCCACCCCGAGGTGGGCCAGCAGGCCCCGTCGGTGACGAGGAGGTTCGGCAGGTCCCAGGCGCGGCAGAACGGGTCCACCACCGAGTCTCGGGGATCGGTCCCCATCCGCGCACCGCCGACCTCGTGGACGAACATGCCCGGTGTGGAGAGCGTCCACTCCTTCTGCATCTTCCGGATGTGCCCGGTGACGAAGGGAGTGTGGAAGAGCTCGGTCACCTCGGCGCAGACACCGCCGCCGGCCTCCACGATCTCCCGTGCCGCCGCCCGCGCAGCCTGCGCCAGCCGGAGGTCCTCCTCCTTCCACTCGCAGACGATGTGCGCGGCGGGGATGCCCCAGCGGTCCTTCAGCGCGGGATCGATCTCGATGCGGTTGTCACGGTGGGGAAGCGTCTCCGAGCGCGCGCAGAGGAACCCGAACGCGACGTCCTTGTGCTTGCGGAGGAAGTTCGGCACCGGCAACCGCTGGATCCCGCCCCAGAGCCCGAAGCCGCGCAGGTACGGCTCCCGGCGCTCGCCCAGGTTCTGGTAGCGCGGGATCATGATGCTGTCGCTGCCCAGCAGCTCGAACGGCCCACCGGTGTCCGGCACGTCGGGGAGGTAGAAGTAGACGTTGCCCGCGCTGTGGTCCATCACGTAGCGCCCGAGCACTCCGGAGGAGGCGCCGATGCCCTCGGGGTGCGCGGTGCTGCGGGAGTTCTTGAGGATGCGGACGCTCTCCAGCGTCGAGGCGCAGAGGACGATCAGCTTCGCCCGCACCTCCTCGGTCTGCCCGGTCACGGCGTCGACCAGGGTCACCCCCGTCGCCCGCCGGCCGTCCGCGCCGACCAGCACCTGGGCCACCACGGCCCCGCTCCGGACCGTGAGACGGCCGGTCTCCTGCGCGGCCCGGAGCGTGGTGGCGGGACTGGAGATGCGCGACAGCGCCTCGCCCTTCTCCGGGGGCCGGCGCGCGAAGAGCCCGCGGGAGATGATGACCCGCCGCTCGGGGAACACCCGCGCCACGCGCTCCTTGAAGAGCCGCTCCGCCGGCGTCATCGGCCTCGGCTCGAGGAACTCGCCGTCCGGGAGCTGGGGCAGGCCCTCCCGCGACCCGTGCACGCCGAGGAGGCGCTCCAGCTCGGCGTAGTGCGGCGCCAGCTCGGCGTGGGTGAGCGGCCAGTCCGGGCCGAAGCCGTCGCGGCTCGCCGCCTTGAAGTCGAAGTCCGAGAAGCGAGGGGTGACCGCGTCCCAGACGAGGGAGCGGCCCCCCACGCGGCGAGAGCGGATCCACCGGAACGGTCGGTCCGGCGGCGTGGAGTATGGGTTGTCCACGTCGTCCACGAAGAAGTCGGGGTTGGTGGCCCACCAGGTGGGGTGGCTCTTCTGCACGTCCTGCCGATGAGAGACGAGGTGGCGCCAGAGCTGCCTCGCCGCATTGCTCGCGAACGAGCCGTGGTCGCGCCGCCGGGTGACCGGATCTCCCGCCTCCAGCACCAGGACGCGGAGGCCGGCGCGGGTGAGCGCCCAGGCAGCGGTTCCGCCCGTCGCGCCCGACCCGACGACGATGGCGTCCCACTCCTCGGCTTTCCGGAGGACCTCCATGGCTCCCTTCTACGCGAGGAGCCTAACGCCGAGACCATCTGGATTGACCGGATGATCGCGCCGCAATCGCGGCCCAGGCCAAGGAGCGACGACGGAGCGTGGCCGTCGTCACGTGACGGAGGAGCGACGCCGGGATGGGGCGCGAGGGCAAGCGAGGGACGGATCGATCCAGGTGGTTTCGGCGTTCAAGCCTCGAGCGCCTCGACCTCGCGCGCCGTGAGCCGGAGCGAGGCCGCCGCGACGTTCTCCCGCATCTTCGCCCCGGTGCTCGCGGCCACCACCGCCGAGACGGGGAAGGGCTGGGAGAAGAGGTACGCGAGCGCCACCTGGGCCACCGTCCAGCCCCGCGCTGCCCCCAGGGCCCGGGCGCGCTCCCGCCGGGCGGCGTTGGCCGGGCTGCCATAGCAGCCGCCGGTCTCGTCCGAGGTGAGGAACCCCGCGCCGAGCGGAGACCAGGCCAGCACCGGAAGCCCCGTCCGCGCATGGAAGGCGCGGGCGCCACGCCCGGCCGGGCCGGCGATGCTCACCGACCCCGTCCAGGGCGAGCGCGCCCAGTCGACCAGCGAGAAGTGGGGGCTGCTGGCGGCCATCGGCGGGAGGCCTTCCTGCCGGGCCGCGGAGTCGATGGCCTCGATCCGCTCCACGCTCCAGTTCGACACGCCCCAGGCGCCGATCTTCCCCTCCCGGTGCGCGGCGCCGAGCGTCCGGACCATCGGCTCGAGCGGCGCGGCCGGGAAGTCGCGGTGGAGGAGATACAGGTCGAGCTGCTCGATCCGCAGCCGGCGGAGGCTCGCGTGCAGGTCCGCGGAGAGCGCGGCCGCGGTCAGCCGGTTCGGGCGCAACCCCGGGTAGGGATGCCCGCCCTTGCCGATGAGGAACAGGCGGTCCCGAAGACCGCGAGAGGCCATCCACCGCCCGAACAGCCGCTCGGTTCCACCGAGCTGATACGAGGCGGCGAGGTCGAAGGCGCTGCAGCCCGCCTCCACCAGCGCATCGAGCGAGCGGAGCTCCTGCTCGCGCCGCGACCGCCCCGCGAGGGGATCGGGGAGCACGAAGCCCAGGCGCGCCGCGCCCGCGACGACCGGGGGGATCGCCGTCATGCCGTCGGCGTCACGGCGCGCTCTCCACCGGAGCCCGCGGACGTCCCCTGCGGGCCGGGGAGCGCGACGGTGAGACCGGCGCAGAGGAGCCCGAGGAGGATCTGCGCCGCGTGAATGAGCAGGGCGAGCGTCGCCGCCGAGGCCGCGGTGAGCCCGAGCGCACCGGCGCCCACCACCATCATGGCCTCGGTCGCTCCGAGCTGCCCGGGGATGAAGTCGCCGATGGCGCTCCCGAGGATGAGCGCGCCGCGGGTGACCAGCACCCGCCCGATCTCCGTGTGCTCGCCGATGGCCGCGAGCGCGACCCCGCACTGGACCACCTGGGCCACGCGGCCGAGGGACTCCCAGGCCAGCGAACGCGTGAGGTCGCCCCGGGAGGCGCCGGCCACCGCGTCGAAGGCCAGCCCGAAGCTCTCCAGCCGCTTCACGAGACCGCCGAGGAGCCTTCCCAGCCGTGCCCGCTCGCGCACCAGCAGGATGCTGATCCCGATTGCTCCGGCGACCAGCCCGTTGGCGAGGAGAAGGCCCGCCGGCACGCCCGGGCCGAGCAGCGCCACCGTGGCCACCAGCACGGGAACGGTGATCACCGTGGTGGAGAGCAGGACCACGCCCTGCATCTGCACCGCCGCCACCGCCGCCCGCGCGCCGCCGGTGTCCCGGGAGAGCAGGACTGCGCGCGCGGCCTCTCCGGCGCCCCGCCCCATCGGCAGCACCAGGCCGAGCGCATAGCCCAGCGCCCCGGCCCGGACCCACTGCCGCGGCGGCACGCGCGCCCCGACCTCGCCGTACAGCGACCGGAGCGCCAGGGTGCTGCAGCCGACCATCACCGCCTCGAGCAGCGCGAGCAGGGGCAACGCGTACGCGCTGCTCCCCAGCGACTCCAGCACCGCCCGCGCGCCCGCGGCCCACACCGAGGCCACCAGCACGGCGGTCCCGAGGACCGCGCACGCGATGCGCACCAGCGGTCGCGCGAGGAGCCCCGGTCCTCGCTCGCTCACCGCGAGAGCACCTCGGGCAGACGGGTCCAGACCCGGGCGAACGCCTCGGCGTAGGCCTCCACCACCGGACGCGGCTGAGGCGCGAGGGGATAGGTCTGGGAGAAGAGCACCAGCGACCGATCGAGGATGGCTCGGGTCACCGGAAACCGGGCGAGGTCGTGGGAGGGTGTTCCCATCCTCCGGAAGAGCGTCTGCCCGGGGACCGGCTGCGTCTGCCAGAGCACGACCTCGCACCCCTCGGCCCGCAGCGCCCGGAGCATCGCGTCCCGCACCGTTGCCGGCGGCGCGTCCACCCCGACCTTCGTCGCGTCCAGCTGCACCCGGTACTTGTGGAAGGCGGGGACCCGGTCCGGCGGCACCTCGGGCGGCGTCACGCCGGGCAGCTCCCGCAGCCTCCGGCCGAGGAGCTCGGCGCTGGCCAGCGTCTGGGCGTTCCAGTGATCGACCCGCCGCAGCTGTGCCCGGGCCACTGCTGCGGACAGCTCGGTGGTGCGGTAGTTCCACCCCACCGCCGCCGAGTCGTAAGCACGGTTCCCGTCCAGGGCGTGGTCGAGCGAGTAGGTCGCCTCGTCCTCGGGACGGCTGTCCTCGCCGAACATCCGGGCGGCGTGCGCCTTGCGGTACAGGTCCTCGTCGTCGGTGACCAGGAGACCGCCCTCACCCGAGGCCATGCTCTTGCTGGACTGGAGGCTGTAGCAGCCGGCGGCGCCAATCGTCCCCGCCATGCGCCCGCGGTACCGCGCGCCGATGGCCTGGGCCGAGTCCTCGATGAGCACCAGCCTCCGCCGCGCGGCGAGCTCCGCGATCGGCTGCAGCTCGCACGGTACGCCGTGCAGGTGGACCGGGATGATGGCCCGCGTCCGGGGCGTGATGGCCGCCTCCACCTTCGCCGGGTCCATTCCGAAGAGCTGCGGCTCGACGTCCACGAACACCGGCGTCGCTCCCTGGTGGAGCACCGCCATCGCCGTGGCCACGAAGGTGAAGGCCGGGACGATCACCTCGTCGCCCGCCTGGATGCCGGCGCCGATCAGCGCCAGGTGCAGCGCCGAGGTGCCGCTGTTGGTGGCCAGGCAGAAGCGCGAGCCGATGAAGGCAGCGAACTCCCGTTCCAGTCCCCGGACCTCGGGGGCGAGCTGTCCGGAGAGGACTCCCCGGTCCAGGACGCCGAGCACGGCGCGGCGCTCCTCTTCCCCGAGCACAGGCCAGCGCACGTGCGACCCCGCCGGAATGGCCGGGGTGCCGCCCTGGATGGCCAGCCGTTTCACGCTAGACCGCGGCGCGAACGCTGGAGCGGGCCACCTTCTCCACCCACTCCAGGAGGAGCGCGTTCTGCTTGAACAGGTCGTTCACCGCGCGCTCGCCCTCCCGGTGGTAGGGGGCCTTGAAGAAGAGGGAGAGCTGGCGCTGGATGCCGCGCTCCCCGCACCGCTGGGCCACATCCATCAGCCGCACCAGGTCCAGGACCAGCGGGGCAGCGAGGATCGAGTCCTTGCAGAGGAAGTTGACCTTGATCTGCATCCGCTCGCCGAGGAACCCGAGGACGTCGATGTTGTCCCAGGCCTCCTTCTCGTCTCCGCGCGGGCGGTAGTAGTTGATGTGCACCTGGTGGTCGCTGACCTCGTAGCCGAGGATCTCGTCGAGCACCGAGAGCTTGCTGGCGACCTTGGTCTTGTTGCTCTCCGGATCGTCCAGCACCCGGCCGTCGTTGTTGCCGAGGATGTTGGTGGAGAACCAGCCTTCGACCTTGAGCTGCCGCACGGCGAACGCCGGGGCGAGCGCGGTCTTGAGCAGGGTCTGACCGGTCTTCCCGTCCTCGCCCGCGATGGGGATGCCCGAGGACTCGGCCAGCGCCTCCAGCGCCGGGACCGCGGTGAGGCTGGGAGTGAAGTTCACGTGCCCCGCGCCGAGCTTGCAGGCCAGGTACAGGTACTTCATCGCCGGGCTGATGCGCTCGTCGTTCCGGGTGAGGCCCGCCTCGAAGGCGGCCACGGTGCGGTGGACGTCGGCGACCTCGGTGTGACGCTCCGTCGAGCCGAGGTTCACGATGATGAGCCGGTCCACCTTGTTGGCTGCCTTGAACTCCTTGACGTTCCGGGTGAGGAGCTCCAGCTCCTCGCGGTGTCCCTTGGCGGTGACGACGTGGTTCGCGTCGGCGCTGCCGAGGAACTTCGGTGACACCACCCCGGGCCAGGGCTTGATCGCCCGGAGCTCCGGCTCGACCTTGCGGAGGAGCTGCTCGGGGACGATGCGCTCACGGATCGCCGCCTCGAAGATGTTCGCGTCCCGGATGTCCCAGCCTCCGAAGACCAGGTTGTCCAGCGGCACGCAGCCGAGGGTCTGCGGCAGACCTCCGGTCTCCGTGACCATGCCGATGCGCGGAGACAGCCCTCGCTTCATCAGGGCGACGCCCGCGATCGCCGTGCTGGCCACGGCTCCTCCCGCGCCCACGAAGCAGACTCCCAACCGGCTCATGCACGCTCCCAGGGGATCAATGTCGCATATTTTACGAGGATGTCCCGCTTAGAATTCTCCACAACTCTCGGGAACTTCTGCTGCGGGCTCCTCCGGCCAATGTCTTCCATGAAGCGCCGTGCGCCACCGGGCGGCAGGGCGAACAGGGCGGGGGGCAGGATGGCCACGTCCGCCGTTCGGTGCTCGCGGTAAACGCGGTTCTGCGCGCACAGGGCCTCGTCGAAGGCACGGGCGAACCGATGCGGATCCGCTGGCGGCTGATCGAACTCCACGAAGATCTGGTACCGGCCTTTGCCGGTCCCCTCCACGCCCACCTCGGCCCCGGCGGAGAACTCCACCACAGAGCATGACGCCGCGCGAACCGCCGCGTCCATGGCGCGCTCGATCTCCACGAAAGAGGTCAGCTCCTGGGTGAGGGAAAGAACGCCCGAGGTGCGGCCCACGAACTCCAGCCGGTGCGGGAACACGCTCTGGAACTGCACCAGGTCGCCAATGAGATACCCGAAGAGCCCCGACGAAGTGCTGACCGCAATCGAATAGTCGACCCCCGGCTCCACGTCCCAGAGCGGATAGCGGGGCGCGTCAGGCGTGCCGTGCTCCGCCGCGGGGATGAACTCGTAGAAGACGCCACGGTCGGGCACGGCCAGCATCCCCGGCTCGCCGATCCGATCGGTCACCGCGAAGATGCCGCCCTCTGTGGCGTTGTAGTTGTCCATGACCACCAGCGGGCGGCCGACTCTCTTCTCGATGACAGGGCGATAGGGCTCGGGGTTGATGCCGCCGCCGAAGAGGACCTCGAGATTCGGCCAGAGCTCGGACACGGTGCTCACCGGGCGACCACGCGCGGCCGCGGCCCGAAGCAGCTTGTCGAAGAACACCGAGAACCAGCAGGTGGTCCCGGACATGGCCCGGACGTCGTGATCGAGGTAGGCCGCAGCCATTTTTTCCAGCTTTTCATCGTAATCTTGGATGTCTCGAAGGTCTGGTTTTGGAAGGACCCCCTCTCGGATCGGCCAGGGGACGTTCCGCTGCATCAGCCCGGGGTTGTTCGTGTTGCTCACCGGACCGTCGGGCTTGAGGGTGGATGGCGGGAAGAGCCCCAGGGCGAAGCCGCCCAGGAAGCGAGCATGCCCGGCGTGCACCACGTACCGGGCCACCACGTCGAAGGCGGCCTTCTGCTGCCACCGGATCTGCCGGTCGGAGATGGGCAGGAACTTGTGCTGCGCGAGCGTCTGTGAGCTGCCCGACGACTGGCCGTAGTGACGGATGAGCCCTGGCCAGAGCACGTCCCGCGCGCCCTTGCGCATCCGCACGAGGTACGGCTCGAAGTCGGCATAGGTGCGCAGCGGAACCCGGTCCACGAAGTCCTCGTGGCTCGACACCTCGCCCAGCCGGTGAGCCCGGCCGAACTCCGTCCGCGCCGCTTCGCGACAGTTCTCCTGAAGTGCTTTGACCTGGGCTTGCCGGAGTTGTTTCCGGTCAGCGGCAAGGCGGTCCCAGGCCATGACCCGTGCCGTAGCCGCCGTCCAGGCCAGCGGGCCGATGACCCTTCCGCCGCGACGAACTTTCATGAATCGTGTGAGGCGCCTGCGTAACATCCGATGACTGCTCTGGCAACGGGCAAGCGGGCCGGCCCCCGATCTCCCCGGGTTGCGCTGGGAGCATGTTAAATCCGGGTTTTCGATGGTGCCGTCCGAACCACCCCTGACCGAGGCGGTACCCCCGGAAGCCCCGGAGCCGCTCGTCGCCAAGGTGGCGCGGGCCCGCGACGCCCAGGAGTCGTGGGCACACACCCCGTTCAACGAGCGCGTCGCCTGCCTGCTCCGGGCGGCGAAGGACATGCTCGCCCGCCGCTCCGAGGCCATCGCGGTGGTCGAGGAGGAGATCGGCAAGGTGCACGCCGAGGCGCTCTTCAACGAGGCGCTCGGACCGCTCGACGCGGTGAAGGGGTGGGCGGCTGTGCTCGAGCCGGCGCTCGCCCGGCGAAGGGTACCGCTCAACCCCCTCGGCTTCCCCGGCAAGCGCGCCTACATCGAGGCGGTGCCGCGTGGCGTGGTCGCGATCATCGCGCCCTGGAACTTTCCGGTGGCCGGGCTGTACCGCGCGGTGTTCCCCGCGCTCCTGTCGGGCAACGCGATCGTGCTGAAGCCGAGCGAGTACTCGCCGCGCTCCAGCGGCTGGCTCGCGGCGCGCCTCGCCGCGCACCTCCCCGCGGGCGTGGTGCAGGTCGCGGCGGGGGACGGCACGGTGGGCGCGGCGCTGCTCGACGCCCGGCCGGACGCGTGCGTGTTCACCGGCTCGACCACCACCGGACGCCGGGTGGCCATCCGGTGCGCCGAGCTGGGCATCCCTTGCAGCGCGGAGATGGGCGGCAAGGACCCGGCCATCGTCCTCGCCGACTGCGACCTCGACCGCACCGTGGCCGGCATCACGCACTGGACGCTGTGCAACGCCGGCCAGGCCTGCGGGGCGATCGAGATCGTCTACGCCGAGCGCGCCATCGCCGACCAGCTGGTGGCGCGGCTGGGGAACGCCTTCACCCGCCTTCGCGCCGGGCCGAGCCACGGCGCCGCCGCCGACGTCGCTCCGCTGGCCAACGCGCGCCAGCTCGAGGTGGTGAAGCAGCACGTCGAGGATGCGCGGGCGCAGGGCGCGACGGTGGTGTGCGGCGGCACGCCGCTGGGCGAGGGGCTCTGGTTCGCTCCCACGCTGCTCGACCATTGCACCGAGTCCATGGCGGTCGTTCGCGACGAGACCTTCGGCCCGGTCCTGGCGGTGGTGCGCGTCGATGGGCCAGCCGAGGCGATCCGCGCGGCGAACCGCCTCCGGTACGGGCTCGGAGCGTCCATCTGGACGCGCGACCTCCACCGGGGAGAGCGCCTCGCGGAGCGGCTCGACTACGGTGTGGTGAGCGTGAACAACCACTCCTTCACCGGCGCGGTGCCGAGCCTCCCCTGGTCGGGGACGCGGGCCACCGGGTTCGGGGTGGCCAACAGCGCGCTGGCCCTCTCCACCTTCGTCCGTCCCCGGGCGCTCGTGGTGGACCGTCGCAAGGACCCCGAGCTCTACTGGATGCCGTACGACGACACGCTGATCGAGCTGGGCGATGTGCTGGCCGACCTCCAGCGCAGCCGTCTGGACCGGGCCTGGAAGCTGCCGGCGCTCATGCGGCGGCGCATGCGGGCCCTGCGGGCCTTCTTCGCCAAGCGCTCACCCGAGCAGGGGTGAGATCTGGTCCGCGGCCCGCGCGGCCACGGCCATGATCGTCAGCTGCGGATTCACCCCGAGCGGCCCGCGCACCGCGCTGCCGTCCACCACGAACAGCCCTGGGAGGTCGTGCGCCTGGTGGTCCAGCCCGACCACGCTGGTCCTCGGATCCGTCCCCATCTGGCAGGTGCCGAGCGGGTGGTAGCTGGCCAGGATGAAGTCCGAGGCGGAGAGGTCCATCTTCCGGAAGTCGTCCAGCTGGCTCGGCGTGAGGGGTCCCAGCCCCATCACCCCTGGATAGAGCCGCCGGGCGCCCGCGGCGATCAGCAGCTGCATGGACAGCTCGAGCCCGCGCTTGAGCCGGGCCACGTCCTCGGCGGACATCGTGTACCGCATGAGCGGCACCCCGCGGACCTCCCTCCACACCCGCCCGTCTCGGGTGGCGTCCGCGGCGAGTGGCCCGACGCCGGTGACGTGCCTCAGCTGGGCGAGGGGCTCCATCAGGCGGCGTCCGATGAGAGGAAGCATGGAGGGTTCCACGTTGTGGGTTCCCTGCGCCGACACCAGCAGCAGGCCCTCCTCGAGGAACTGCTCCGAGCCGTAGCCCTGCGGGATGTGATCGAAGGGGCGCATCTCCTCGTCGAAGAGCGCGTTCACCAGCGCGCTCGGATGCACCGTGAGGTTCCGGCCCACCTGTCCGCTGGAATTGGCGAGGCCCTGCCGGAGAAGGAACAGGGGCGTGGAGATGGCTCCTCCGGCGAGGATCACCGCCCGCGCCCGGATGCGAATCCGTTTCCCGTTCGGCGCGACGCCCTCGATGCCGGAGGCCCGGCCGTTCTCCACGATGAGCTGCTCGGCCTTGAGCCCGGTGAAGAGCAGCGCCCCACGCTCGATCGCCGGGGGGAGGTACGAGAGGTTGGTGCTCTTCCGGGCGTCGCTGCGGCAGCCGAGATGGCAGAACCCGGAGGCCTCGCATCCCGGAGCGTTTCTCAGGAGGAGGCCGTGCTTCCATCCGAGCGCGTCGCACCCGCGCTGCATCGCCTCCGCGGCAGGGCCCACGTGGCGGCGCGAGGACGGCCCGACCCCGAGGTGAGCTTCCACCCGATCGAAGTACGGGGCCATCCGCGACGCGGAGAGCGCGTCGGTGCCGGTCTCCTCGCACCAGCGGTCCAGCACCCAGGTCGGGGTGCGGAAGGCGGTCCCTCCGTTCACCGCAGTCGACCCCCCCACCATCCGCCCCAGGAACACCGGGAAGCTCGCGTTCCCCAGCGCGAACGCCGGGCGGTAGAAGCGCTCGTAGGCGCGCACCGTGCTGCCGTCGAAGCTGTGACGGTGGTAGAGCTGACCCTCTTCGACGAAGACCACCGCGTGGCCGCGCGCGGCCAGATCGTGACCCACCACCGCGCCACCGGCTCCGGTGCCGATGACCACCACCTCGCACTCGATGTCGCCCCCGGTCCACGACTCCGCGGCCTTTACTTGTTCCGCCCACCGCGGCTCGGTCACCGGGAGCGGCGGCTTGGGACGGGCGCCCATCGCCCGCTGGACGTGCGGCGCGTCGAAATGGACGATCTTGTAGACGTTGGAGATGAGCGCCAGCGGTGTGCGGAAAACCGGGTCGCGCTCCCACCGCCGGAGCAATGCCTGCTGGCGGGCGACCGAGAGGGCGTGGAAGGGCCGGCCGGTGCGCAGCCGGGCTCCGGCGTCGAGCGCCCGGTGCGCCGCGGACCACACCGTGGCCAGCCTGGGCGAGATCCGGGCCACCAGCGCGGCCACCTCGCGCACCGTGGTGTCGTCCGCGGAGGGAATGGTGCTGGTCCCGGGGATGATGGCCTCGGCGAGCGCGAGCATCGCCCGGTCCACGCCGGAGACGGACGAGGGCGCGGTGCCGGGGCTGGGCGAGGTATCCACCGGTGCCATTTTTGACATGCGCGCACCGAGTAACGTCAAGTGGGCGGCACGACATGTTCTTCTCGATGGCTGCTGTTCTGCTCGTGGCGATCGCCGCGGGCGACGGCGGGGTCGTGCCCGCGTCCCCTGCCCCCCACCGGGCGGTCATCCCCCCGAGGGACTTCACCGTCTTCAAGGAGGATTCCGGCCCGGTGAACTACTACTCGGTGGCGGAGGACGAGGGGACGCCCATCCTCCGTGCCGTCTATCGCCCGGGGCTGCGGAACGTGGTGCTGAGTGCGCGTGTTCCTGAGGCGGCGCGCCAGACGGTGCGCTCGGTGGGCTGGCGCTGGCGGGCGCACGTGCTGCCGAAGGAGGCGAACGACTGCGGGCCGGGCGCGTCGGACGCGGCGGCGTCGGTCTTCCTGGCCTTCAAGGCCGGGCTGAAGCTGATGGTGATCAAGTACGTCTGGAGCACGGTGGGAACGGTGGGGGCGGCCTGTCAGTCGAACCGGGGCTGGTTCTTCGACCGCGACACCACCCTGGTACAGGTCGGTGGTCCGCTGGACGTCTGGACCTCGTACACCATGGATCCGAGAAGAGAGTTCGTGAAGTACTACGGCGGAAAGCTCGAGGACGTGCCCGACTTCGTGGCCATCGGGGTGATGACCGACGGCGACAACTCGCAGTCGCCGGCCGCGGCCGACTACGCGGATTTCGTGGTCGAGTGGTGAGCAGTGCGCATGGCTGACGCGATGGTCTCGGTATCCGCCCGGCAGGGCGAGCGGGAGTGGGCCACCCGGACCGCCTTGCTGATCGCCGTCGCGACGGCAGTGCGCCTGCTCTTCGTCGCGACCACCGACATCGCCAACGGCGAGGCCTACTACTACGTCTGGTCGCGCTTTCCGTCACTGAGCTACTACGACCACCCGCCGCTGGTGGCGTGGATGACCTGGCTCACCACCCGCGCCTCGCACGGCTCGCTCGCGGTCCGCGCAGGCCCGCTCCTCTGCGCGGTCCTGTTCGGCGCCGGGGTCTACGTCCTCGCACGGCGCCTCTTCTCGCCCCGGGCCGGATTTCTGGCCGTGGCCACGGTCACGATCATCCCGGTCTTCTTCGCCACGAGCTATGCCCTCAACCCCGAGGCGCCGCTCGCCCCGCTGTGGGTGCTCGGTTTGATTCTCCTCGAGGGGATGCGCGAGCACGACGAGCCGTGGCGGCCCCTCGCCGCCGGGGCCGTCGCCGGCCTCGCCTTCCTGGCCAAGTACTCGGGCGTTCTCCTGCTCGGGGTGGGCCTGCTCTACGTCCTCCTTTCGCCCCGTGGCCGCCGCTGGCTGCGGCGCCCCGCGCTGTACCTGGGGAGCCTCGTGGCGCTCGCGGTGGCCACGCCGGTCCTGGTGTGGAACCAGCAGCGCGGCTGGCCTTCTCTGGTGCTGCACTTCGTGGAGCGTCGCTCGCCGGCCGATGCGGGCGCGATGGCCCTCAACGCCTGGCACGCGCTGGTGGGACAGCTTGGACCGCTCCACCCCCTCATCTTCCCCGCGCTGCTGGTCGTGCTCGTGATCTGCATCCGCCGCTCGGCGACCGACGACCGCTACCGCTTCCTCGCTCTCGCCAGCTGGCCGGTGCTCCTCTTCTTCTGGGTGATGATGGCCCGCGTCCGCGACGCCGAGTCCCACTGGACCATGGTGGGCTACATCCCCCTGGCGGTGGCCGCGGGCGGGCTCCTGGACGAGCGCGCCGGACGCCTGCCTGCGGCGCTCCGGTGGTACATCGGTGCCTGCATCGCCATCACTCTCGCCGGCCTCACCGTGTTCTACGCCTACGCCCGTGACCCTTCGCTCCGCCGCTTCCTCCCCGCCGGCGCCTACGACCCCGACCGCGACTTCTTCAACGAGATGAGCGGCTGGCCGGAGGTCCGCGCGGCGGTGGCGCAGGAGGCGGGGGCGCTCGGGCCGGACACCGTGGTGGCGAGCAGCCAGTACGCCCTCTGCGCCCACGTCCTGACCGCCGTCGACGACCGGCCACCGGTCTACTGCCCCGGGACACGGAGGACGGAGTTCGACTTCCTCGGCCGGCGAGACCCGCCCGCGTCGGCGCCGGTGCTGTACCTGCACGACGACCACTACCGGGAGGCGCCGGCGACGCTGTTGCCGGACCGTGACTGCCGGGCGATCCGCACGCTGGGCGTCGAGCGGGCGGGCGTGGTGGTGCAGCGCTACCACTTCTGGGCGTGCTCGCCCGCGGAGGCCCGGTGACCGCCGGCTCCACCTCTCCCCGGCCGGCGGCCCTTCGCGCGCTCGATCGCCTCGTGGGCTGGCAGCTCCGGTATCCGTTCCGGGTGCTCGGGGTGATCGCCGCGCTCACCGCCGTCTCCCTCTTCCTCGCCACCCGGCTCCGGGTGGAGACCGGTTTCGAGAGCCTGCTCCCCGAGTCGCGGCCCAGCGTGGTGGAGCTCCGCCGGGTCTCGGCGAGGACCTCGAGCCAGTCCACCATCTTCGTGGTGCTGGAAGGGCAGGACCCGGCGGGCCTCCGCCGCGCTGCAGATGCGCTCGTGCCGGCCCTCCGCGACATCGGACCGCCCTGGGTGGGGAGCGTGGAGAACGGCGTGCACGACGCGCTCGCCTTCCTCCGGCCGCGCACCGGGCTCTACACGGATCTGGCGACGCTGAAGCGGCTCCGGGACGACGTGGAGGCCCGCTACGCCTACGAGGTGGGCAAGGAGACCGGGCTGCAGCTCGGGCTCGAGGACGAGGAGGAGGCACCTCCGCCGCCCATCGCTCCGGACACGGTCAAGTCGCGGCTGGGAGTGAAGGCCGAAGACGAGCGCCGGCTCCCTGCCGACGGGCGATTCCAGAGCGCGGACGGGAAGAAGGCGGTGGTGGTCATCCGCAGCGGCATCGTCGGCGCCGACTTCCACAAGGCCGAGGAGGCGGTGGCGAAGGTCTCCGAGGTGGTGAGGCGAGTGAACCCTGCCTCGTTCGATCCCGCGGCCAAATGGGACCTGAGCGGAGATCTCCTCATCGGGCTCGCCGAGTACCGGCTCATCAACCGGGACCTGACCGAGGTGGGGCTGGCCGGGACGGTGCTCATCCTCGGCATCGTCTTCCTCTACTACCTGCGGATCCGGACCGTCATCTCGATGGGGCTGGCCATCGGCATCGGGGTGGCCTGGACGTTCGCGCTCACCGAGCTGCTCATCGGGCGGCTGAACCTCGCCACCGGGTTCCTGTTCACGATCATCGCCGGCAACGGGATCAACGTCTCCATCATCCTGATGGCCCGGTACCTCGAGGAGCGCCGCCACGGGACGCCGACCGAGCCGGCCATCGTGGAGGCGATGCGCCAGACCTGGCGTCCGACCCTCACCGCGGCGGCCACCGCCTCGGCAGCCTACGGCGCCCTGGTGGTCACCGAGTTCAAGGGCTTCCGCGAGTTCGGGTGGATCGGCGGGATGGGCATGCTGGTCTGCTGGGCCGCGGCCTTCCTGGCGCTCCCACCGATGCTCCTCCTGATCGATCGGTTCGTCCCGCTGGAGCGCCTCTCCTGGTGGCGCCGGGCGCTCAGGGTGAACGGCGAGGGCATCCCCTTCGGCTTGCCCTTCGCGCGGATGGTGGCGGCTGCACCGCGCACCATCACCATCGTGGGCACGGTGCTGGCCATCGCCGGGGCAGTGCTCACGGTCGTCTACATCCGCTCGGATCCGATGGAGTACGACACCAACCGGATCCAGAGCGATCGCTCCGCCGTCGAAGAGGTGCACCGGCTGTTCCACGTGGCCTCCGAGCTCACCGGCTTCGTGGGCGTGGACGGGATGGCGGTGATGACCGACCGCCTCGACCAGGTGGCGCCGCTGAAGACCGCGCTCGAGGCCCGCCGCGACGCCTCCCCGCCGGACGCCAGGCCCTTCAAGGATGTGCACACCCTCCAGGACTTCGTGCCCAGGGACCAGGAGGAGAAGATCCCCATCCTGATGCAGCTCCGGCGGCGCATCCTGAAGGCGCACCGGATGGGGCTGGTGAAGGACTGGGAGAAGCTCGAGCCCTACGTCCCGCCGGAAGACCTCCAGCCCTTCGGCATCGAGCAGCTGCCCGACGCCATCGCCCGTCCGTACACCGAGAAGGACGGCACGCGCGGTCGCATCGTCTACATCAGCCCCGCCGACGGGAGCGATACGGCCGACGCGCACTACCTCCTGCGCTGGGCCGACTCCTACCGGAGCACGGTGCTTCCCGACGGGACGGAGATTCGCGGCTCGGGGCGGGCGGTCATCTATGCCGACATGTGGGCCGCGATCCTCAAGGACGTTCCACGGGCGGTGACGGCATCCCTGGCCGCGACACTGCTCATCATCGCCCTCAGCTTCCGCAGGAGCCGGCCGATGGTGCAGGTCATGCTCTCCTTGATGGTGGGCGTCTTCTGGACGGTGGGGATCCTGGCGCTCTGGAAGTTCAAGCTGAACTTCCTGAACTTCATCGCCCTTCCCGTCACCTTCGGCATCGGGGCCGACTACGCGGTGAACATCGTCCAGCGCGACCTCGAGCTGGGGGACCCGGTGGAGGTGCTCCGGCGCACCGGCGGCGCGGTCGTTCTCTGCAGCCTGACGACCCTGCTCGGGTACCTGGCGCTGGCGCGCTCGCTCAACTACGGCGTGCGGAGCCTGGGAATCACCGCGGTCATCGGGGAAGCGGCGTGCCTCGTGGCGGCGGCGCTGGTGCTCCCTGCGGCGCTGGTCTGGATGCGGCGACGACGGCGACGCGCGCCGGAACCGGCGGTGCCGAGCGGTGAGGCGGCCACCGGCTGACGTTCGCGCGGCGCGGGGGATGAGGCTGCCCGTGGGGACGAGGAGGCTCGAGGATCGAGCGCATCGCCCGGCTGGATCGGCCTGCGCGGCACCGGCCGCTCCGGCGAGGCGCGGAACCGCGGTCTCGGCCGATCAGCCCGGAGCGGTCCGACAGTCAGGCACGGGCCCGCGGGCGGGCGCACCCACGCGCTACCAGAGGCTAAAGCAAAAACTGGGACCAAGAGTGGAAGGCCTCGACGACTGCTCAGTGAGTTACGCGGACGGGTGACGCACTCTCCGTCCGAGTTCCTGCTTTAGCCTCTGGTAGCGCGAGCAGGGTCCGGCCGGGGCGGACTGGCCACGGTGGCACCGATCAACGCCGGGGCCCAGCGCCCGCGTCGGCACGGACCGTTCCCGCTGATCGCCCGCGCGCACCTGGGAAACCGGCGCGGCCAGCGGACCCGTGCAGGATCGGCCGCGTCTCCCCGGAGTGGTGGAGGCCGCGCAAGCCGGTGGGAACGGGCGATGAGCGCGCGCCTCGACAAGTCATCGCGTCCTCGAGGCAAGCCAGATCGCGGCCTCGGAAGATCGAGCCGGACCGTGGAGGACTATCGCGCCGCCCTGCGCCGCGCGGCCTCGAGCGCGTCGTCGAGGCGGTCGTTCCCCCAGTACATCTCGCCGTCGACGAAGAAGGTGGGGGCGCCGAAGATGCCCAGCGCGCGCGCCCGCTCCACCTGCGCCCGCAGCTTCGGCTTCTCCTCCGGAGATTGAGCCCGGGCCAGGATGTCTGCCGCCGGGAGCGCGAGAGACTCGAGCACCTCGCGCACCGTCTCGACGGTGGAGATGTCCCGGTCCTCCGCAAAGTTCGCGAGGGCCATCGCCTTGCAGAAGGCGTGCGTCCACGGCTCATCGCGGCCGAGCAACGCCACCCGAACCGGAAGGACCGAGTTCTGCGGGAAGCGCGAAGGCTTCTTCCAGGGCACGCCGTACTTCGTGGCCTGCCGCTCCATGTCCTTCCAGACGTAGGCGCCCTTCTCCTTCTGGATGACGAAGGGCGAGCTCTTCCAGCCGAAGGCCTCGAAGATCGGCCCCAGCAGGAAAGGCTCCCAGCGCACTGCCACCCCGGCTTCCTGGGCCAGCCGGTCGATGCGCATCAGGGTGAGGTAGCTGTAGTTGCTGGCCAGGTCGAACCAGAGCTCCATCCGGGCCCTCCTCGCTCCTCAACGATAGGTCACCAGCACGCGCGCTTCGATGCTCTGCCGGGGTGGTGCATCGGCCGGCATCGCGGGATGGTCGAACGCGGCGTGCGGCACGAAGCGCGCCACCGCGAGATCCGAATCGTACTGCTTGAAGAGCAGCACCTCGTCCCGCCGCACCTCGGACACGTACGACCACCGATGCTCGGGGCGGTAGCGGACCAGGGAGATCTCCCCGGTGCGCTCGGGGTACCGGAGCTCGGTCGCGACCAGGTCCTCCGGAGGCACGCTCCGCGCATCGCAGAGCGCCAGTGGCGTGTCGAGCACCGGCGCCGCGCCGATGGACCTCCACACGTTCACGATGGCGAAGCGACGGGGCTCGGCCCGCCCCTGGAGCACCTTCCCGAGCCGCCGCGCCCCGGAGGCCTCGGTGTAGTCGACGTGAACCCGGCCCGCCGGCCCGGCGAAGGGACCTCTCCGGCCACCGAGCGTCATCGGAGGTCGCCCGAACTCGCGCCGGCGGAGCAGGGTGTCGAAGACGTGGGCCGTCTCGGCGCCGGTGGCCCGGAGGACCAGCTCCACCAGCTCGGGAACATATCGGCCCTCCACCTCCTCCTCGTCGAGGAAGTCCCCCACCGAGGTCGGGGCATGCCACAGCTCGAATCCGTTCCGGTCCAGGTCGAGGAAGCCGGCGGCGTCCCGGGCATCGTGGATGAGGACCGGGAGGGCGACGTACTCGCAGCTGTCGGCCGGCATCCCCGGCGGAGGCTGGCCTACGTAGCTGAACGGGATGTCCGGACAGCTGCCGAGATAGAGGAGCGACGCGACGACCGAGGCCGGACGGGGCCGCTCTCCCTTCGTGAATTGCGCGATGCTCGGGTCCATGGGTCTCTTCACTACGGAGCCGGCGGGCCGGGCTCCAATGCCGTGTCGGCCCGGTTCGCATGCGGAGCGGGAATGCCACCCCGTCTCCTGAACCTTCCGCCGCTGGAGCTGTTCCGGGGCTTCGTCGCCGTGGGCCGGACCCTGAACGTCACCGCAGCGGCCCGCGAGCTGGCCATCACCCAGCCGGCCCTCAGCCGCCAGATCCATGCCCTGGAGGATGCGCTGGGCTGCGCGCTGTTCGAGCGCCGGCACCGAAGCCTCGAGATGACGCCGGAGGGAACGCGACTCTTCCGCACCGCGGATGCCTGGCTCGATCAGCTCGGAGAGGCCGTCGAGGCGCTCCGGCCGGTGGACCCGAGCTCGGTGGCCGTCACCACCTCCACCGGCTTCGCCTCCCTCTGGCTCCTGCCCCGGCTCGGCGAGCTCCAGTCCCACCTCCCCGAGGTGGACTTGCGCGTCGTGGCCAGCAACCGCGTGCTCGACCTGGAGCGCGAGGCCATCGACCTCTCGGTGCGCTACTGCCCCGCGGAGCGCGCCCCTTCGGGAGCGGTGCGGCTGTTCGGCGAGGAGCTGCTTCCGGTGTCCAGCGTCCCACTGGACCTCGACGACCCGGCGCAGCTCGAGAAGGCGGTCCTCCTCGACCTCGACGACCCGGCGCACCCGCTCCTCCACTGGGCCCACTGGCTCAAGGCCGCGGGCGCGTCGAGGCCGAGGCCCGGCCGTGTCGTGCGCTTCACGCAGTACGAGCAGGCGGTCCACGCGGCGCTCGCGGGTCACGGGGTGGCGCTGGGGCGACTGGCGCTGGTGCGGTCGTTCCTCGACTCCGGACAGCTGGTGACGGCGAGCCGCCGGCGCCCGCTCCCCATCGCGTACGGGTACTGGCTGGTGTCGCGGAGCCGGCCCCTGGGCCGGAACGCAGGAAAGGTGCGTTCGTGGATCCTCTCCCGGGCGTCGGAGGAGGCGAAGGACTGACCGCCAGCTCCGAGGGGGATGGGCCTCCGGGTCTTGATAAAAAGGCGGCTCGCCTACGAGTTGGGGGGGACCCCCGCGGCGAGCCAGCCTGTGACGGGCGGTTGCTTTCCCACTTTCCGGCCGTCGACACTGGGTCCTAACGCCCGGGCCGCGCGAAGGTTAGAGGATCACGCAGAGGAGCATCCGGATGGCGCGAACCGCGAATCATGGTGCATTCGATGCGAATGCACCGGTTTTCGCCGAGCACGCGACGGAGCCCCTGGTGCGACGCGGGTGCGCGTTCCACCGTGACGCAGGCAGCCGGGCCCTCTTCAGACCGGTTGCATGTGGCGGACGCTTCGCGGTCGGCTTCCGGCCGGCGATCCGCGCCGCTCTGGGCTCGCTGGTGCTCGCCGTCGCCGGCTGCGCGAGCACGAACGCGACCGGGCCGGCTGCGGCCGCCGTGCTGCTGGAGGCGCCCGGCGAGACCTGCGAGCCGCTCGGCGCGATGGCGGTGCGGATGTCGTCCGAGCTACTCCTGTCCGAGGACGCGCGTCACGCCTCGGCGGTGAGCGAGCTTCGCCAGCGCGCGGCGGTGCGCGGCGCCACGCATCTGGTCGTCGCCCGGCCCGCGACCGCCGCCAGCGTTGCCTACGGCACCACCGCGGCCGCCTCCGGCCTCGCGTACCGCTGCCCCGAGCAACGCTGAGGCCCGCATCCCGAACGCCTTGACGGCGAATTCATCGCCTCAGCCGTGCGCACCGCTCGCCACTCGACCACACCACGCACGACTCGACCGACCTCGCATGGGCCGCTGAGACATTTGTAAACACTTTGTCACTGAAGAAATCCGCTCGCGGCGGCGAGTGTGCTCGCTCGGCCTCAGGCCTGGGGCACGAGCCACATCTGCGCACATTGCGATGATTCCTTCGTGCTTCGCGCCACGCGTGTGAGGGTCCGCGCTCCACAACGAACCCCGGGCGGTTCCCACGGCCGTCCGAACGCGGAAAGGCATGACCACACCACGATCCTCAACGACGATCGCTGCCGTTTTCTCCTCGCTCCTCGTCGCGGCCTCGGGCTGCGGCCCCTCCGGCGCGGAAGATGGTCCGGAGGCCTCGGAGCTCGGAACTGACACTGCAGCGATCGATTCCACGTTCCTTCCCAAGCAGTTCCAGACTCGCTGGTCACCAGGCATTCCGGGTGGCGTCCCCAGGGACAATGACCCGGTCCGTCCGGCGACCGTGTGGCTCCCATCGGGGAATCCGTACGGGGGCTACTCGGTGAACCCAGCTCTCGCCGGCCAGGGAAATGCAGCGGCATTCACCAGCGCCATGCAGGCGGCAATCAACTCCGCGGGCGCGGCGGCCACTCCGAGCAGCCGGAAGATCGTCCTCCTCAAGGCCGGGACCTACTACGTCAATCCGCAGAACCTTCCGAACAAGGGCGGCCAGGTCGGCCTCTACGTCACCGTGGACAACGTGACCATCCGCGGTGAGGGCGCCGACCGGACTCGCCTGGTCGCCAACGGCACCATCCCCGACTACGGCACGGTGGTGCTCTTCGGTCACCGCGGCGGCTTCTCCGACGCCGATTTTCGCGTGACCGCCGTCACCGCGAACGCCTGGATGAGCACCAACACCATCCAGGTGGCGGACGCGAGCCGCTTCGTGGTGGGCGACGTCATCACCATCGACATGCTCGACGGTCCGGCGACGGCGAACGGGAGCGTCCAGCTCAACGCCACCTTCCTCTGGTTCTACGACGGCCAGTACTTCAAGCGGCAGCCCTCCTTCTCCTGGGCGGGGCCGAGCACCGGGGCGCCGGGAGTCAACGTGAACGACCTCTCGAGCGCGAACGCCGCCGCAGTGAACGCCGTCCCGCGGTGGCGCTCGCTGGCGCAGGTCAGCGAGATCACCGGCATCAGCGGAAACACCCTCTTCCTGAAGGAACCGCTGACGAAGGACTTCATGCAGTCGCGCTCCCCGCAGGTCTGGCGGACCGTGGCCAAGGACAACCGTTCGGTGTTCCTCGGCAACCGGTGGTCGGGGATCGAGAACATCGCCGTCGCGGGCGGAAACAACCAGTGGGGCTTCCCGGGCGGGACCATCGCCTTCAGCTACATGTCCTACGCCTGGGCGAAGAACGTGGAGGCGGACGGCTCCCGGGGGGGCGACTCCGCGCACCCGGGCAAGGACGGCTACAACATCGGCCTCGGGCGCTGCTATCGCTGCGTCATCCGGGACTCGTACGTGCACGAGTCCCGAGATCAGAACCCCGGTGGCCAGGCCTACGGCATCGCGATCGGCACCGGGACCTCGGCGAGCCTGGTGGAGAACAACATCTCCATCAACAACAACAAGCCGATCGTCTCCATCGCCAGCGGCGGCGGGAACGTCATCGCCTACAACTACGTGGACAACGCGGTCATCTGGAACTCGCCGGGCTGGCAGGAGAACGCGATCGATGACAGCCATGGCGCGTTCACCCACCACGACCTGATCGAGGGGAACTGGACGCCCAACATCGGCTCGGCCACCACGCACGGCAACTCCGGCTGGCACGTCCACTTCCGCAACTACGCCACCGGGAGGAACTCTTCGGGGAACGTCACCGGCAACCTCCGCGCCGTGGGCGTGGACGCCTGGACCCACGACAGCGCCTTCGTCGGGAACGTGCTCCGCGGGGGCAACGTCTACGAGACCAACCCCTCCTCCCGGAACGGGACGCCCATCTTCCAGCTCGGCAACAACTTCATGTTCGGCGGGAACTGGGACAACGGCTACGCCAAGGCCCACATCTGGCGGGATGGGAACTGGGACTCGGTGAACGGCCGCACCGTCTGGGCGAGCGGGGCGAGGACGCTGCCGCCCTCGCTCTATCTGAGCAGCAAGCCGGCCTTCTTCGGGTCGCGGACCTGGCCCTGGGTGGATCCGGTCAGCGGCTCGGTGGGAACGCTTCCCGCCAAGGCGCGGTACGACTCGGGCACCCCGAACGTCGTGCCCTGATCCGCACGAGCGGAGCGACCGGAGCAATCGCCTCCGGTCGCTCCACCACGTCTCAGGGGCTGGGAAGCCGCGCCAGCTCAGCCCGGTGGCGGCGGACCGCCGAGCTCCTGGCGGAGGGCCGCGCGCACGTCCTCGATCTGCACCCGGTGGTCGGCGGCCTTGAAGACCACCCGATCACCGCGACGGATGACCAGCCCGTGACTCTCGAAGCCGAGCGAGCGCACTTGCTCCGGAGCCCCCGGAGCGAGGTGCTCCACGGTGCTCACCTGCACCCTCGGACCGAACTCGCTCGGAAGCCCGCTCACGGCGGACCGCACCTGCGCGCAGACGCCTCAGTCGCGCAGGTACCAGTACGTCACCTCCAGCGGAGGCTCGGGACGGGTACAGCCCAGCGCCAGCAAGAGCAGGAGCCCCGCCCGCAACGTCAGTTCTGCGTGGCGTAGAGGTAGTTGAGACACATCTCGTCCGTTGTCTTCTCGCCCCAGACAACCGTGGTGCCGGTGGGGTTGTCCCAGGTGCAGCTCAGGCTGAGCTGGGTTCCCACGGTGAGCGGGAGCGGCGCGCTGAAGAAGTACGACTGTTGCCAGTGGAAATCCCAGGCCGGGATGTCGACCAGGCAGCTGTTCCCGGCGTTCACCGTCACCCGCCTTCCCTTGGTGTGCATGTGCGGGATGACTCCCCAGAGGACGCCGCTCGCCGGCGAGGGGATCTGGAAGCTGGAGGTGTAGCCGCTCGCGCCCGCCGGGATGCTGAAGCCGAGGTTCGCCAGCGGCAGGATGGCCGCGGGCTTCGCGACCGGCCCGGTCGCGAGCTGCATCCGGACCTCGGTGGTGTCCGGAGCGGGCGAGCCCGCCAGGAGGTTGTAGTGCACCTGCATCACCACCGCCTCACCGGCCTTCATCACGATGCCGGTCCCCTCGGGGAAGCGGGTGGCCTGCGTTCCGGGGACCCAGCCCCCGAGCATGCGGGGCGTGCCGCTCGTTCCCGGGCCGCCGAAGCAGGTCCAGCCCGGCTCCGGGTCCGCGGCGTCAGCGGTCAGCGCATCGAGCGAGCTGGCCGCGAAGAGGAGCACGTGATGCACCAGCTTCCGTTGCCCGGGGGCAACGTCCACGCCGATCAGGAACCGGTCTTCGGTCAGGCCCGGGCTCAGCCTGAAGCAGTGGTAGTCGTCGGTCAGCGAGGACTTGGGCGTGTACGGCTGATCAGGAGCCAGGGTGAGGTCCACCCACGGAAGACCGACGGCCGGTGGGACGTAGGCGACGGACTTCGCCGGGTCGCCCTCGGGCGTTCCTCCGGTCGCCCAGGCCACGAGAATGGCCACCTCGTCGTCGGACAGGCGGCGGCTGTTCTCGAGCTCCCGGCAGCCCTCGGCCGGCTTCCAGGGCGGCATGCGCCGCTTCTGCACCGCATCGGCGATGTACGCGGCATGCGACCGCGCATCCTCGTAACTCTCGAGGGGGAAGGGCGCGACACCGCCGGTCACGTGGCAGCCCTCGCAGTTCTGCTGGATGAGGGTCTGCACCTGCGCGTAGTACGGCAGCACCGGAGCGCTCCCGTTCTCGTCGGAGCCGCTGCACGCCGCCGACATCGCGAGCGCGGCGGCGCTGCAGCCCATGAGCCGGAGGCGGGACATCGCAGTCGGCAGACTAGCCGAGCTGGCGACCTGCGCGCGCCGCGCGTCCCCGGAGAGTGTCCGGGCCCCAAATGACCCGCCGGCGCGGACCGGGAGTGGCGCAGCCCCTGGGGGGAGCGGACGTCAGCGGACGAGGAAGAGCCGCTGCTGCTGCTCGACGAAGAAGTGGTAGCCGTCCGCGTCGAGCCAGGCCGGATCCTCCTCCATCATGAAGACCTCCTGGCCTCCCCACTCGGGGACCGCGGTCCGGGAGTTGAGCTCGACGGAGAGGTACGAGCCGTTCCGGAGCGGGCGGGAGGGCTCCTTCCGCGCCGCGGAGCGCATGTCGATGTTCGGGCCCAGCGCGTGGCCCTGGAAGCCGAGCGGGTGCGAGTAGATCTGCGCGTTGATGCCCCGGGCGTTCATCTTGGCCATCGTGCCGTCGTAGACGTCGGCCGACGGCCGCCCCGGCCGGGACTCCTCGCGCATCAGCACGTTCTGGAGGGCATTGGTGTTGGCCAGCGCCGCCTCCAGTCCCGCCGGAGCCGCCGACTCGCCCTCACGCAGCACGTAGGCCATCCGCTGGAAGTCGGTGTTCAGCCCCATGAAGGTGAAGCCGAAGTCGAGATGGAGCACGTCGCCGCGCTCGATGACCACGTCCTCCTCGGAGACGGCCAGGAAACCGCGGGACATGTCCGGCGCCTTTCCCTTCCGCTGCACCCGGAGATCAGGCTGGAACCAGAGGCTCACTCCGAGGTCCCAGGCGCGATCGAACAGCCAGCGCCGGACGTCCCCGACCCGGGTGCTCCCCGGGCGGATCACCTCGGAGGACAGCGCGCGCCGGGTGAGCATCTCGGTGAGCTCGACCAGCTTCCGGTACACCGGCGCCTCCTCGGGAAGCCGGGTGTCGGAGTACTCCTCGATGAGCGGACCGGCGGGGACGAAGCGGGACTTCGCCTCCGGGCCCATGGCCTCGCCCAGCGCATCGTAGGTCGTCTTGGTCAAGCTCCGGGTCACGCCCCGCTTGCCGTCGATGGAGAGGGCGATGGTCTTCGGCCGGTACTTCTCGTAAAGCGCCTTCATCCCCTGGTCCCAGGGCTTCGGGTCGCGGTCGGTCTCGAAGTAGCGGGAGAGCGCCTCCTCCCAGAACCCGGTGACCGCGTGCCGCTTCAGGCCGGCGGGGCCCGCATCGACGAAGACGAAGAGGTCGCGGTTCCCGGCGTAGGGCCGCGGGGGAGCCACGAACTGGGTCAGCGGGTCGTCGTGGAACTCCTCGTTGACCACGATCCACATCGCCACGCCGTGTCGCCGCATCATCTCCAGAAGGAGCGCGTGCCGGCGGGTGAGCCAATCCTCCCGGACCCGGGTCTGCTCGCTCCAGGTCGGTAGCGCGGTCCGATCGAGCGGCGGTGCGCTCGGCGGGGGGGCGCTGTGAGCACAGGCGCAGGCGAGCAGGAGCAGCGAGCCAGGAGCGACGGGACGCATGGCTCCCGGTTCTTACGCGGGTCGCCCTTCACGCCGGGAACGAATTTCCGCCTCTGGAGGGCCATGTCGGACGGCCCGCCCGTCGCCTGGCGACGCGGCGCAGCGTTCCGGGCTTCACCCCCGGGCCGCCGCTGGTGATAGTCACCATCCTACAACCCGATGGAATCCCCCGTTCTCTCCGTGTCCGACGCCCTCGCCGGAAAGCGCATCTTGCTGACCGGCAGCACCGGATTTCTGGGGAAGGTCACCCTCTCCATGCTCCTCCATCGCTACGGCGAGGTGCTGGGGCGGGTCTGGGCCGTGGTCCGGCGCGGCTCGGCCACCAGCGCCGAGGCCCGGTTCGTGGAGAAGGTGGTCCGGAGCGAGCCCTTCCAGCCCCTTCGCGACCACCGCGGCGACGAGCAGGCCGAGGCCTTCGTCCTCGACCGCTGCCGGGTCCTGGACGGAGACATCACCGACGCGCTCTTCGGGCTCTCGGAGGAACAGCTCCAGGCCCTCGCCGGCCAGGTGGACGTGGTCGTCAACTGCGCGGGCCTCGTCTCCTTCAATCCGCCGCTCGAGGTGGGGCTGAAGATCAACACCTACGGGGTCCGGAACGCGGTCGAGCTCTGCCGCCGGCTCGGTGTTCCGCTGGTGCACGTGTCCACGGCTTTCGTGGTGGGCAACAAGAGCGGTCTGGTGTTCGAGGACGAGGAGATCGTCGGCTACTTCCCCCGGAAGTGCGAGCTGGACGGCCGGGACTTCTCTCTGAAGAACGAGCTCGACGATGCGGCCCGTCTGGTCAAGCGGCTGCGGGAACAGGCCGAGGACAACGCGCTCACCTCCGAGTTCCGGACCCGCGCGCTCGAGCGACTGGAGGAGGACGGCCGCGACGGGCGGGACGAGCGGACGCTGCGCCTCGCGGTCGGCAGAGAGCGCAAGCTCTGGCTGACCCAGAAGCTCACCGATGCGGGCATGGACCGCGCCCGGAGCTGGGGTTGGCCCAACACGTACACCTATACCAAGTCGCTCGGCGAGCAGGTCATCGCCGGCACGCCTGATCTGCACTACGCCATCGTCCGGCCAAGCATCGTGGAGAGCGCTCTGCGCTTCCCCTTCCCCGGGTGGAACGAAGGGTTCACCACCTCGGCGCCGCTGGCCTTCGCCGGCATCAAGGGGCACCGCCTCATTCCCGCCGCCGAGCGCAGCATCCTGGACATCATCCCGGTGGACCTGGTGGCCGGGTCACTCATCGCCATCACCGCCCGGGCGGTCACGCACCCCGAGCGGCGCGTGTACCAGCAGGCCTCCGGCGACTCGAACCCGTTCTACGCTCCGCGCTCGGTCGAGCTGGTGGGCCTGTACCGCCGCCGGCACTACCGCGAGCGCGAGACCGGGAGCGCGCTGCTGAACGACGTGTGGAGCCGGCTGGAACCGCAACCGGTCTCGAAGCGCAGCTTCCTGTCCCGCTCCGCACCGCTCTTCGCCACCGGCGCGCGCCTGCTCCGCAAGGGCATCGAGGACCACGGTCCGCGGTGGGGAGCCCCGCGGGTCTCGGCGATGCTGGAGCGGGCGAAGGAGCAGCTGGAGCGGGTGGAGGAGCAGGCCGGCTCGCTGTCCGCGCTCATCGATCTGTTCCTCCCCTTCCTCTGGGAGAACCGCTACGTCTTCCGCTGCGACAACACGCGGGCGCTCTACGCCGCGATGGATCCCGTGGACGCGGCGAAGATTCCCTGGGACCCGCACGCCATCGACTGGCGGCGGTACTTCCTCGAGGTCCACCTCCCTGGCCTGGAGAAGTGGGTGTTCCCCGGCCTCGAGGAGGAGCGGGAGCGGCGCAAGGCGATCCACGCCCACCGCGATCTGCTCGAGCTGTTCGACGCCGCCGTGCATGGCTACCGGCACCGGGTGGCCTTCCGCCGGGTGGAGGGCGAGCGCGAGGAGCGCTTCACCTACGGCGAGGTGCATCGCTGGGCATCCCGGGTGGGGAGCTTCCTCCTCCGGAGCGGAGTGAAGCCCGGAGACCGGGTGCTGCTGATCTCCGAGAACCGTCCGGAATGGGCGATCGCCTACTTCGGCGTCCTTCGCGCCGGCGGGACCGTGGTGCCCGTGGACCCCTCCTCGAGCGAGGCGGAGGTGGTCAACATCATCCGCCGGAGCCAGGCAAAGGTGGTGCTGCTCTCCGAGGAGGCGGCGCAGGACCTCGCCGGGCTGTGGCGCACGCTGTCGGATCAGTCGCTGTCGGTGAGCCTGGCGACGCTGGCCCAGGCCATGGAGGGTGACCCATCGCAGCCCGAAAGGATCGGCGCGGTCCGCAAGAGCGCCGCCCCGGACGACGTGGCCTCGCTCATCTTCACCTCCGGAACCACGGGCACGCCGAAGGGCGTGATGCTCACCCACCGGAACTTCGCCTCGCTGGTGCCGAAGCTCGCCGCCTCGTTCGACTTCGGGGTGGGTGATGGGCTGCTCTCGGTGCTGCCGCTCCACCACACCTTCGAGTTCTCCGCCGGGATGCTGACCCCCTTCAGCCGCGGCGCAGAGGTGACCTACCTCGACGAGCTCACCACCGACCGGCTGGGAGAGGTGCTCGAGTCGGGGCACGTGACGGCGATGATCGGCGTTCCCGCGCTCTGGACGCTCTTCCACCGGAAGATCACCCAGGAGCTCACCGCGAAGCCGGCCATCGTCGAGCAGGGCATCCGCGCGCTGATGTCCGCGCACGGAACGCTCCGGAACCGGAAGAACCTGAACCTGGGCAAGATCCTCTTCTGGCCGGTGCACAGGAGGTTCGGCGGCCGGATCAAGTTCCTGGTGTCGGGAGGCTCGGCGCTGGCCGAGGACGTGCACCGCGCCTTCCATGACCTGGGGTTCGACCTGGCGGAGGGGTACGGGCTCACCGAGGCCGCGCCGGTGCTGAGCGTGCAGAGCCCGGGCAACAAGCGCATTGCGGGAAGCGTGGGCAAGGCGCTGCCGGGCATCGAGCTGCGCATCGAGAACCCCGACAACGACGGCATCGGCGAGGTGTGCGCCCGCGGGCCCAACGTGATGGCCGGCTACTTCGCGGATCGCGAGGCCACCGATGCCAGCCTCCGCGATGGCTGGCTGTACACCGGAGACCTCGGACGGCTCGACGCCGAGGGGCAGCTCTTCCTGGTAGGCCGGAAGAAGGACGTCATCATCGACGCCAACGGGAAGAACGCGTACCCGGACGAGCTGGAGGAGGTGTACGGGGACCACCCGTCGATCAAGGAGCTCTCCGTGGTCGGCCTCCCGGACGAGGCCGGCGGTGAGATCGTCGCCTGCCTCTGCGTGCCGGACTACGCCGAGCGTCGTCGCGAGGAGGTCCGGGCCGAGCTGGAGGGGCACTTCCGCCGGGTGTCCGCGGAGCTCGCCTTCCACCGGCGGATCAAGGTGCTGCGCTTCTGGGACGCCGACCTGCCGAAGACCAGCACCCGCAAGGTGAAGCGCAAGGGGGTCGTGGACGAGCTCCGGAAGCTGGAGAAGCTCGCGGCCACCGGAGAGAAGGTCCGTCCCGCCGCGCATGGAAGCTCCACCGAGTGGCTGCAGCGCCTCGTCGCCGAGGTCATCGGCAAGCCGGTGAGCGAGGTGCGTCCCGACTCGCGGCTGTCGGCGGACCTGGGCTTCGACTCGCTGATGCTCACCGAGCTCTCGGTCGCGCTGGAGGCGGCAGGCATCGCCCTGCCCGAGGCCGGTGACCTCTCCGGCGTGGAGACGGTGAAGGACCTCGCGCGCCTCCTGGGAAGCGCGTCGCGGCGTCTGGCCGAGCCGGCCGAGGGCGTGCAGCGCGCCACCACCGAGGCCGAGCCTGGCGACCGCGAGATCCCGGTGCCGGCCCCGGTCGCGACCCTCGGCCGGACGGTGGTCGACCTCTGGCAGAAGGTGATGTTCGGCGGGGTCTTCGACGTGAAGGTGACCGGTCAGGCCTACGTGCCGCAGAGCGGGAACTTCCTGGTCATCGCCAACCACAGCTCGCACCTGGACATGGGCCTGGTGAAGTACGCGCTCGGGGAGCAGGGCAACCGGATGGCCTCGCTCGCCGCGCGCGACTACTTCTTCGACACCCCGCTCAAGCGGGCGTGGTTCGAGAACTTCACCAACCTCATCCCCATGGACCGCCACGGAAGCCTGCGCGAGTCGCTGCGGCTGGCGGGGGACGCGCTCCAGAACGGGTACCACCTCCTCATCTTCCCCGAGGGGACACGCTCGCCGGACGGGCAGATGCGGGAGTTCTTCCCGACGCTCGGCTACCTCGCGCTGACCTACGGCGTGGACATCCTGCCCCTGTACATCCAGGGCGCGTTCGAGGCGCTGCCCAAGGGGAGCGTGGTTCCCAAGCAGACCGAGATCTCGGTCCGCATCGGCCCGGCGCTGAGCATCGGTGAGCTCCGGCGGCGGGCACAGGGGCTGGCCCGCAGCGAGAGCTACCGGCTGGTGACCCGCGTCACCGAGGAAGCGGTGAAGCACCTGCGCGACGGCGGGGTGTTCTGGCTCGAGCCGGACGTGGAGCTCGCGCCCGCTCCGGTGCGTCCACGGAAGAGCTCGGGCGGGGGCCCGAGGTGAGCTCCGGCCGGAGCATCCTGGTCACCGGGGCGACGGGCTTTCTCGGCAAGGCGATCGTCCCCAGGCTGGCGGCGGCAGGGCATCGAGTCCGGATGCTGGGCCGCAGCGCGCCCGGCCCGGAGCTGCTCGCGCAGGGCGAGTTCGTGCAGGGCGATCTGGCCGAGCGTTCCCTCGTGAAGCGGGCACTCGCCGGAGTGGACGTGCTGTACCACCTCGCCGGGCTGGTCTCCTTCGACCCCGCGGATGGGCCTGCGATGTACCGGCTGCACGTCGCGGGAACCCGAGGGCTCCTGGAGGAGGTGCGGGCCCGCGGCGGCCTCCAGCGGATGGTGCTCGCCTCGACCAGCGGCACCACCGCGGCCTCGCGCACCGAGCGGACAGCGACCGAGGAGGACCTGCCACCCGTGGAGGTCGTCGGCCGCTGGCCGTACTACCTCTCGAAGATCTACGAGGAGAAGCTGGTCCTCGAGTTCGCCGCCAAGCACTCTCTCCCGGTGGTGGTGCTGAACCCGAGCCTGCTGCTCGGACCTGGGGACGAACGTCTCTCGTCCACCTGGACGGTGATGAAGTTCCTCCAGCGCGACCTCCCCGCCATGCCCAACGGAGGCATCAGCTTCGTGGACGTGCGTGACACCGCCGACGCCTTCATCGCCGCGCTGGATCGGGGCGAGGTCGGCGGTAAGCACCTGATGGGCGTGAACATGCCCATGTCCGAGTTCTTCGGACGCCTGGAGCGGATCTCCGGAGTCCCCGCGCCCCGGCTGCGGTTGCCCTCGAAGGTGAACGTCGCCGGGGCGAAGCTGCTGGAGAAGCTGGCCGAGGCGCGCGGGCGGGAACCGGCACTGGACGCCGCGAGCGTGGAGATCGGCGAGCACTGGTTCTGGGTCGATTCACGGAAGGCCGAACGAGAGCTGGGCTTCGCGCCCCGCGATCCGCAGGAGACGCTCCAGGACACCGTGCTGGATCTGCTCTCGCGAATGCCGGAGAAGCAGTGGCCGGGGACGAAGGGGCGGCTGGCGAGCCTCCGGCGCGACTGAATCCATCGGCATCGAATCAACGCTGACGGGTCCGGCGACCCGCGCGCACACCGGTGTCATCCCCTCGGGGGACGATGGCACCAGCGGTGCAGTCTCGATGCGTCACACCGACTCGATCAGGGTCGGAGGGGAGGCGCCCATGCAGGTCCAGCTCTTCGTCGCACCCCGCTCGGTGCCCTCCAGTGAGCCGGGGCTGTTCCTCGGCGCTGCGCTCATCGTTGCGTACTTCCTGCTGTCGAGCGCGATGGTGCAGGACTTCCGTCGCTCGGCGCCGCCGCCCCTCGTGGGGCAGACCACCATCCTGGTGCGCTCGAGGTAGTCGCGGCGCCCATGGGTCGAGGAGCGCTGGCCGGGTCACGGCCGACGCCCCTCGTGTGTCACTTCGCGGCTGCGACCAGCGTCGCGGGCGCGTGCGTCGCGGTGGTGCGGTAGGCGCCGTACAGCGCGCCGTGGCCACCCACCCAGAAGGCCACCAGCAGCCCGCCGATGACGAGCGAGCCCAGCCCGTTGGTCCGGGCGATCTGTTCGAACGACTTCAACGAGGCCTGCGAGTTCGTGGTCTTCATGATGGTCTCCGGTCGAAGGGTCGGCCGGTGAAGCCCGGCCACGGGCGGGCTGAATTGCACCGCCGGGGCCAGCGCCCTGGGCCGCCAAGCTGCTGATTTCACTGATGTCTCTGCCCGGATGGGTTGCATCCGGCGCCACGCGGGTGGGATCGGACGTTGCGCGGACGGTCACGCCGTCGCCTTGTCAGTGGGGTCCAGGTAGGTTCGCGATGCGGATGCCGGTACGCGACAGAGAAGGTCCAGACGACATGATGACTGGTGAGCCGGCTCCTCCGGGCGCTCCGGAGCGCGACGCGCACGCCACTGCGACCTTCGGCGTCAGCCGCCCCAGCCTGGTCCCCGACGTCCGGCGGTTCCGCCTCCGGGTGGTCGACGGCCCCGGCGCCGGACAGTCCTTCGAATCCACCGGCGAGCGCACCTCGATCGGGAGCCATCCGCTCAACGACGTGCTGCTCGATGAGCGCACCGTGTCCCGCTTCCACTGCGAGCTCCTGGTGGACGACAGGGGCGTCTGGGCGAAGGACCTCGGGAGCCGCAACGGCACCGTGCTCGATGGCGTCCTGGTGAAGGAGGCCGCGGTCCGCAACGGCAGCCTGCTGCAGCTGGGACGCGTGGGCCTGCGCTTCGAGCTCTCCGGAGAGAAGACCAAGCTCCAGCTCTCGGAGCACCCGCGCTTCGGCTCGCTCGTCGGCAGCTCGGTGGCGGCGCGGATGAGCTTTGCGCTGATGGAGCGCGCTGCGGCGTCGGACGTCACCGTGCTCCTCGAGGGCGAGACCGGTACCGGGAAGAGCCAGGCCGCGGAGTCCGTCCACCGCCAGTCGAGCCGCCGCGATCACCAGTTCCTGGTGGTGGACTGCGGCGCGCTGCCGCCCAACCTCCTCGAGTCGGAGCTCTTCGGCCACGAGAAGGGCGCGTTCACCGGCGCGGTCACCCGACGGGTGGGGGTGTTCGAGGAGGCCCGTGGCGGCACCGTCTTCCTCGACGAGATCGGCGAGCTGCCGCTCGAGCTTCAGCCCAAGCTGCTGAGAGTCCTCGAGGCGCGGGAGATCCGCCGGCTGGGAACGAACACCTACACTCCGGTGGACGTCCGGATCATCACCGCGACGAACCGCGACCTCCGCGCCGAGGTGAACGCGGGGCGCTTCCGCTCCGATCTCTACTTCCGCCTGGCGGTGGTGAAGATCCCCCTTCCGCCGCTGCGCCAGCGGACGGAGGACGTGCCGCTCATCGTGGAGAAGCTGATCAGCGGGCTGGGTGCCGATACCCGGGTGAAGGCCACCCTGCTGGATCCAGGCTTCGTCGCCCAGCTCCAGCGGGCCGCGTGGCCGGGGAACATTCGCGAGCTCCGGAATCACCTCGAGCGCTGCGTGGTCCTCCAGGAGACGCTGCTTCCAGGCGAGGGAGAGGAGACGAGCCGGCCGCCCGGGGACGCGACGACGCAGATCGATCCGCGCGTTCCGTATCCGGAAGCACGGCGCCGCGCGCTCGATGCCTTCGAGCGCCAGTACGTCGAGGCACTGCTCCACCTCCACGGGGGAAAGGTGTCGCAGGCGGCGGCGTCAGCGGACATCGACCGCGTCCACCTGTACCGGTTGATCAAGCGTCACCGCGTGCGGGACTGAGCGGCGCTCCCGGAAACCACCTCCGCATTTCCGACGTCACCGCATGCGGGATCGAGCGTCCCACGCGTGGGCCGAGTCCAGCATCACCGCATACGGGAGTGAGCGCCCACTCGCAGACCGCATCGCAGGTCATGCGCCAGGCTGCGTGTCGCGCGTTCCCACTTTCGGAACGTCCGTCGCCACCGCCGCAACGAGGCCGGACCACCGGCCCTCGGCGAAGTCCCCGCAAGCACGGCCTCTGACGCCCCGGCACGCACGCTGCACAGGACCCGCTCCGTGCAGCGACTGCCGCCGCCATCAGGAGAACCGACCATGAACGCCCGCACCGTGACCACTTCCGCGCCTCTCTTCGAGACCTCCCGCCGCCGCTCGCATGGGCTCGTGGTGGGCATCCTCCTCGTGCTCGGCTACTTCGGGACCGCCGCGGTCCTGATCAGGGATTACTCGGCCGCGCCTTCGCCTTCGAACGTGGAGCAGGGCGCGTAGCGCATCCGAAGGACGCACAGCGGCGGTAGGCAGCTTTTACGAGCGGTCCGGGGCAAGCATCGCCCCGGGCCGCTCGCTGCTTTCCCGCCCCCCCCATCGCCCCTGGGGGCATCTGGGGAGACACCCGACACCGGTCACGTTGCGCCCGGGGCCACAGGCGGAACTGGTATGTCACTTCCGGAGCAATCGGGCGCCGGCGGCGAACGCGCCAAGCATCCGGAACTCCGGGGGGAAGGCACTCGGGCCGGACTGGCATTCGCGCTGCACAGGTCCCTGTCCGTCGAAGATTTCGGAGGACGCCATGAAGCCCGAGACCAGCAGCTCCAATCCCCAGCTGTTCCGTTCCTCCCGCAAGTGGAGCCCCCTCCCCTTCATCCTCAGCGGTGTGCTGCTGGTGGCGGGGTACGTCGGGGCCAGCGCCGTGCTGATCGACAACTACTCGAATCACACCGCCCAGGTGGGCGGACCGAGGGCCTGAACGGAGAGCGGGAACCTCGGGGGGAACCCCGGAGACGGCGGCACGTGGCGCAGAACCCCTGTCCCCTCCTGCGCCCCTGACTCGTGGGGAGACCGCCGTCCTCCGGGACCCCATTTTTCAAGCAGCGGCCGGACGACGGCTGCCACACGAAGCCCGGGGCACGACCGCGACCGTCCCCGGGCTTCGGCGTCTTCTGAGACCTAGAGATGGACGCGGATCTCGTAGCGGCGGTTCTTCTGCTTCTTGGCCGCCGTGTCGTCCGGCTTGACCAGCATCGCCTCGCTGCCGCGGCCCACGGCGAGGATCTCTCCCTTGCCGATGCCCCGCGCCACCAGCTCGTTGACGATGGTCTGTGCGCGCTGCTCGCTCAGCACCTTGTTCTTCGCCGCGTCGCCGGTCGAGTCCGTGTGGCCGCTCACCTCGAACTTGTAGGCGTGCACCCCCGTCGTGTCGAGCTGCTTCTTGGCATCGACCAGGGCGGAGGTGAGCTTCTTCAGCTTCGCATCGCAGCCGGGCGCGAGATCCGCGGTGCCGGTCTTGAAGCTGCACTGGTTCTTGCGTGCCTCCTGGAGCAGCTTCTCGTTCACCCGCTTCTCGACCTCGCCCTTGCCGGTATCGGCCGCAGCCTTGGAGATCGCATCGAACGGGCTCTGGGCGAGCCCGACGGTGGGGAAGAGCAACGCCGCCGCGAGGAACATCAGGGACCTGTTCATGCCCCGGGTTCATAGAACGCGAGATCCCGGCGCAGACAGGACGGGCACGTGGGGACGTGTACGGACGCCGAGGCGCGAGGCGGACTCCCTGCGCCATCCTCGCCTCGGCCCGGCGATCACTTCGCGGGGACGGTGCCACGCCCGCCCGGATCTCGACCGTTCCGCTCCTCGACGTCGCCGGCCCGGACCGCGCCCGCCTCCGAGGAAGCGGCCGTCTCAGCTCGTCGCCGCGGCCACGAACTGACTCGCCCAGCGGGCAATCCCGTAGATCGACTCCTGCGGATTCACACCCAGGGACGTGGGGAACACAGATCCGTCCACCACGAAGAGGTTGTCCATCCCGTGGTAGCGGAGCGTGCTGTCCACCACCGAGGTCCGCGGGTCGCTGCCCATCGCGCACCCACCCATCTGGTGCGCGGTGGCCACGCGCACCCGCCCTGCCTCCCAGGGAGCGGAGTCCAGCGCGGCGTCGACGTCCGCCACCCTCTGGATGCGGACCGGCCGGCCGTGGAGCGAGCGGACCTCGCGCGCGCCGGCGGCGAACTGGATACGGGCCATCACCTTGCACGCCTCGCGGAAGGCCTCGAAGTGGAAGGGCCGCAGCGGGTACTCGATGGAGACCCGGCGCTCGGCGGGATCGCGGAGCTTCACCGTCCCCCCGGTGTCCTCGGGCAAGTGCCCATCCCGGCAGATGGCGATGGTGGTCTGGGTGAACGGCAGCTGCTCCATCAACGCCTGGTGCTCCTCTCCGAAACCCGGAAACACCGTGGAACCCAGGAGCGGCATCACCGGCGGGACCTCCAGGAGGAACCCCAGCTTCCCTGGACCACGCTCGATGAAGTGGTGGGAGTACGCGGACTGCGGCGCGCCGCTCCAGGGCGCCACCGGCTCCGGCATGAGCGCGCTCATGATGACCACCGGGTGGAGGAAGAAGCGCTTCCCCACGTTTCCGTTTCCGTCCAGGCCGGAGCGGAGGAGCAGCGCCGGAGAGTTGATCGCCCCCCCGCACACCGCCGTCGTCTTCGCCGTCACGGTGAGGGTCACGCCGGTGGGTCGATCCGTCTCGGGGTCCAGCAGCTGCGCCTCCACCCCGGTCACACGTCGGCCCGCGACCAGGAGGCGGCGCACCGAGGCGTTGGCCTGCACCGTCATCCCCCGCTCCACCGCATCGGGGATGAGCGTCACCAGCATCGACATCTTCGCGTCCAGCGGACAGCCGAGGCCGCAGTACCCGAGGTTGGCGCAGTTGTTCACGTTGCGGCGGATGAGTCCGCGCGAGTAGCCGAGCTTGCCGCAACCGTCCCAGAGGACCTGGTTGTTCGCGTTCATCCGGTCCAGCGGCCACTCGGCGATGTGCAGCCGCTTCTCGATGGCCTCCCAGTGTGGGACCAGCGCCTCCTCGGTCAGCCCCTTCACGCCGTGGTGGTCTCGCCAGTGGTCCAGCACCGCGCGTGGAGTGCGGAAGGAGGTGCACCAGTTCACCGTGGTGCCGCCGCCGACGTTCCGCCCCTGGAGAATGAGCACCGACTGGTCGTCCGTCGCCCGGTTCCCCATCTCCTGGTACAGCCGCGGATAGGAGTGGTCCTCGCGTCCGTCGAAGCTGCGCCGGGTCCAGTAGCCCCCCTCCTCGAGCATCACCACCGCGAGCCCGCGGGCGGTGAGGCGCTCCGCCAGCACCGAGCCACCCGCGCCCGAGCCGACCACCACCACGTCGCAGTGGAGCGTGGTGTTTTCGGTGAGGTCGCGGCCGGTGAGGATGCGGCCCGCCTTGCTCATGGCAAGGCCTCCCCGTGCCAGACCCCGTTACCGTCGGGCCTCGGCTCGTCGCCACCCCGCCACTCGGGGTGAGAGGGGCCGTCCTGGAAGATGCCCGGGGGCCCGCCGTAGCCCACCGCGGGCCAGACGCTCGGCGACTGGTAGTAGGCGGCGATCACCAGCGTCCGGAGGGCGGCGTATCCGGTCCGGAGGACCGCGAGGCGGCTGTCCCGCCACCCGGCGAGGACGGCGTCCTGCTCCGGGCCCTCCAGCCGGGTGAAGGGCCGCGTTCGCCCACCGAGGAGCAAGCCGGCGAGACTGTTCTCGAAGAGACCGAGGAGCTGACGGAGCTCCTTCTGGGCGCTCGGCTCCACCCGCGCGGCGATGCGGTCCGCGGCCCGGGCGACCCCCACCTCATCCACGGTCGGCCAGCCCGGCCGCGGGCGCACGAACCGCCGGGCCAGCGCGTCCAGCACGGCGAACTGCGCAGGGCTGAACACCAGGAGCCCATCCGGCGGGAGCGCCACGGTGGCTCCTCCGCGGAGGGCGAGGAAGCCGGCCCCACCGGCGGCGAGCAGCGCCCCCCCGAGCAGCCCTCGCTTCAGGAGGGAACGGCGGCTGAGGCCGGTGGGAACGGGCCGCGGGTGGGGGACGTCCATGTCCGGCTCGCGACTCTAGGCGCAGCCGTCACTCCGCTGCCACGAACGCGGCGCGGGTGCCTGCCCTCACCACGGTGCTGACCGTGCCGGGGACGTCGCGCCTGCCCCCCTTCTCGACACCCACCTGCTCCACGTCTAAATGACCGGACCATGGGCAAGACGCTCGCGATGATCCTGGCCGGAGGCGCGGGAACCCGGCTCGAACCGCTCACTCGCGAGCGCGCCAAGCCGGCGGTTCCCTTCGGCGGGCGCTTCCGGATCGTCGACTTCGTCCTCTCGAACTTCGCGAACTCGGGTGTGCTGAAGATGAAGGTGCTCACCCAGTACAAGTCCGACTCGCTCAACAACCACCTGACACGCGCCTGGCGGCTGAGCAGCTTCCTCGGCCAGTTCGTGGACGTGGTTCCTGCGCAGATGCGGACCGGGCTCGATTGGTACAAGGGCAGCGCCGACGCGATCTACCAGAACCTCAACCTCATCACCGACGAGGAGCCGGACCAGATCTTCGTCTTCGGCGCGGACCACGTGTACCGCATGGACGTGTCGAAGATGCTCGAGTACCACGTCGAGCAGAAGGCCGAGTGCACCGTGGCGGCCATTCCGGTCCCCATCGAGGAAGGCCACGACTTCGGCATCGTCGACGTGGGGCCGGATGGCCGGATGCGGGGGTTCCTCGAGAAGCCGAAGAACCCGCCCCCGATGCCGGGGAACCCCAGGATGTGCCTCGCCTCGATGGGGAATTACCTCTTCGAGACCGAGACCCTGGTCCAGGAGGTGGTTCGCGACGCGGCCAACGACCTGAGCCCGCACGACTTCGGCAAGAGCATCCTCGGCGAGCTCTACAAGCACTCCCGGGTCTACGTGTACGACTTCGCCGACAACAGCTACGCGGGGCAGGAGGAGAAGGAGCGTGGCTACTGGCGGGACGTGGGGAACATCGACGTCTACTACCGCGCCAACATGGACCTGGTGGACGTCGACCCGGTCTTCAACCTCTACAACGACCGCTGGCCCATCTACACCCAGACGCGGTCCTATCCCCCGGCAAAGTTCGTGTTCAACGACGAGGAGAACGAGCGGGTGGGCTACGCCACCGACAGCCTGGTCTGCGACGGATGCATCATCTCCGGCGGCCACGTGCACCGGAGCGTCCTCAGCCCCAAGGTGCGCATCAACTCCTTCTCGGAGGTGAGCGAGAGCATCCTCTTCGAGAACGTCAACGTGGGCCGGCGTTGCCGGATCCGTCGCGCCATCGTGGACAAGAACGTGGAGATCCCCGCCGGGATGACCATCGGCTACGACCCGGCCGAGGACCGCCGACGGTTCCACGTCACCCACGAGGGCGTGGTGGTGATTCCCAAGGGGATGAAGGTCGCCTGAGCCTGGACGCTGGCGCGGCCCTATCGCTGCCGGAAGATCCAGGCGAGCACCGAGAGGACGACCGACACCACGATCATCGACACCAGCGGGATGTAGACCCGGGTTCGCCCGGTCTCCCAGCGGATGTCGCCTGGCAGCCGCCCGAACCAGGACAGCCACCCGCTCCACACCAGCAGACCGACCACCACCAGGCCCAACCCGAGGACGATCAGCACCAGACCAGGACCGCGGTCGCTCACGACCGTTCTGGTCTAGCGTGACCGCACGTGCCTCCGCCAGCGCCGGCTGAGCCTCCCGAGCCCGATTGCCCGCCGCGCGGCCCGGCGCGGCCCCGACCACCATCCCGGTGGGCGCTGCTCGCGGTGCTGTTCACGGCGTGCAGCGCACCGCTGGTCCCGGTCTTCACCAGCTCCGGCGACGCGCCCAGCCGCAGCGGACTGACTGCGCTCGGAGAGGGCGCGGTGTTCGGCAACGATGCCGGGCGGGTGATCTGCCTCGACGGAGCTGGGCGAGTCCTCTGGACCGTCGAGACCGGTGCCGAGATCGAGCTCCCGCTGGTGGTCAGTGAGGACGGCGTGGTGGGCGCGGTCAGTGGAGGCGACACCCTGGTCGCGCTCGACGCGGAGACCGGACACGAGCGCTGGCGCGCGGGTGGGCAGCCTCCGGTGGCGGCGATTGCCGCGGCCGGGACGCGGCTGCTCCTGCTGGGGAAGGAGGGCGAGCTGCGCTCTTTTCCCGCACGCGCCGGGGGGATGCCGCTGCGGCGAGGATGGAACGCCTCGCTGGGCCTCAGGGGACGCGCCTCACCCCGTGCTCTGCTCTCGCTCGAGCGCGGAGTGCTGGCCATCGGGCCCTCGGCGGTGCTCCTCCTTTCGCCGGAGGATGGTGCGCTTCGCTGGAAGGCGCCCGCTCACGAAGCGACAGGAGCGGTGCAGGAGGGCGATGCGCTCTGGGTCGCCGAGCAGTCCGGCCGCCTCCTGGTGCTGGACGCGCGCACGGGTACGCAGCGGCGAGTGGTGCCGGCCGGGCAGAGGATCATCTCGCCGCCCAGCGCGGCGCTGGGGCGCGTCTGGGTCGGCACCGAGGATCGCTCGCTCGTCGGCATCGACGCGCACGGGCAGCAACCGCCGTTCCGTGCCTCACTTCCCGCGGCGCTGCTGGGCGGCGTGGCCGAGTGGCAGGACCGGGTCCTGGTCCCCACCGCGGGGCGAGAGGGACGGCTCCTCGCCATCGACCTCGCGCGGCCCGGCTCGCCGGCGACCGCTCGCCTGGACAGCGCGCTCCGCACCCGGCCGCTGGTCCGCGGCGGCGTGGCCTGGGTGCTGGCCGCCGATGGCCGGGTGGTCGGCTTCCGGTTCCGGTGAGGCGGGGCGCTCGCTCCATCGGCGCTCGAACACGAGCCGGACACCCAGCGCGACGAGAGCTCCACCAGGAAAGCGCTCCCGCCCGAAGGTGTCTGACACCTTCGTGTCAAGTGGACACGACACCGAGGTGCCAGACACCTCGTTCCTGGGAAACCTGGTTCCTGGGTTCGGGTGGCTGAGCATCGAGGTCCCCCTGGAAATCGAGCAGGGGGTCTGGCGTCCTTTGGCGCATGAACCTGGTCATCGAGCGTCTCTCGAAGCGGTACCCCAATGGCGTGCAGGCGCTGCTCGACGTGACCCTCACCGTGGGCCCGGGAATGTTCGGGCTGCTGGGCCCGAACGGCGCGGGCAAGTCGACCCTGATGCGCACCCTGGCCACGCTCCAGGATCCCGACACCGGCTCGATCCGCCTCGGCGACCTCGACCTCCTCCGCGACAAGCAGGAGATCCGGAAGCTCCTCGGCTACCTTCCTCAGGAGTTCGGCGTCTACCCGAAGGTCACGGCCGTCGATCTCCTGGATCACCTGGGCCGCCTGAAGGGGCTGGCGGACCGAGCGCTCCGGCGACAGACGGTGGAGGCGCTGCTCCACCGGACCAACCTCTGGGAGGCGCGGAACCGCGCGCTCGGCACGTTCTCCGGCGGGATGAAGCAGCGGTTCGGCATCGCCCAGGCGCTGATCGGCGACCCGCGCCTGATCATCGTCGACGAGCCAACCGCCGGCCTCGATCCCGAGGAGCGGGTGCGGTTCCACGACCTTCTCTCCGAGATCAGCGAGAACGTCATCGTCCTGCTCTCGACGCACATCGTGAGCGACGTCTCCGATCTCTGTAGCCGCATGGCGATCATGCACCAGGGTCAGCTGCGGCTGGTGCAGCAGCCCGCCGAGGCCGTGGCCGGCCTCCGGGGCCGTCTCTGGGAGCGCACGGTGGAGAAGGCCGAGGTGGCGAGGGTCTCCGAGTCGCTCGCCCTGGTCTCCACCCGTCTCGTCGCCGGAAGGACCCGAGTCCGGGTGCTGGCCGACGCGATTCCGGGAGCCGGCTTCATCCCGGCCGAGCCCGAGCTGGAGGACGTCTACTTCGCCGTCCGGCGCGGCGCGGACATGCAGTCGAGGGCGGCCTGACGATGCTCCTGGCAATCGCCGGCTTCGAGATGCGACAGCGGCTGCACCGCGTCTCCACCTACGTCTACTTCGCGGTGTTCCTGGTCCTGGCCGCGTTCTTCATCCTCGCCGCGGGAGGCGCCATCCCCAGCGCCCAGGTGGACTTCGGCACCGGGGGGAAGGTGAACATCAACTCGCCCTGGTCACTGGCATCGCTGATGACCCTCATCGCCAGCTTCACGGTGGTGATCAACGCTGCCATCGCCGGGCGGGCCACCCACCAGGACGTCGACGCCAACATCACCCCGCTGCTGTTCACCCGCCCCATCACCCGCGCTCAGTACCTGGGCGGGCGATTCCTCGGCGCGCTCGGGGTGCTGGTCCTCCTGTCCCTGGCCATCGGGCTCGGGGCCTTCCTGGCGACGAAGCTCCCCTGGATGCCCGACTCGCGGCTCGGCCCGCAGCGGTTCGCGGCCTACGCCGTCCCCTATCTCCTGGTCGTCCTTCCGGATCTCGTGTTGATGGCCTCGGTGTTCTTCGCCCTGGCCGTGCTCACCCGGCGCATGCTGCCGGTCTACGTGGGCGCGGTGGTGGCCCTGCTGGGCTACTTCATCGGCGTCAACCTGACCGGTGACGTCGAGAGAAGGACCCTGGCCGCGCTGGTGGACCCCTTCGGCCTCATGGCCATCGACAGCGTGACCCACTACTGGTCCATCGCCGAGAAGAACACGCGGCTCCTGGGCCTCCAGGGCGACTTCCTCTGGAACCGCCTGCTCTGGACCGCCCTCGCGGCCGCAATCTTCGGCTACACCTATCGGCGGTTTTCCTTCTCCTCACCCTTGGCTCCCGCGGCGCGCGCGGCTGCGGAGGTCCTCCCCGAGGACCGCACCCGGGTGGCAGTCCCTCGCGCCCGGCTGGACTTCTCCTTCCGCGCCTCCCGCGGCGTGTTCGCGGGATTGGTCGGGCTCCAGCTGCGGGAGACGATCAAGAGCGTCTTCTTCGGGGTCATCCTCCTGGCGGGGGTGCTGTTCATCGCCTCCACCGCACCTGCCATCGGCAAGCTCTACGGGACTCCCACCTATCCGGTGACCCGTCAGGTCATCACCGCGGTGACCCAATCCTTCGCCATCTTCATCCTGGTGGTGCTCGCGCTCTACGCCGGCGAGCTGGTCTGGCGCGAGCGTGACGCGGGGATGGCGCAGATCTACGACGCGCTTCCCACCCCGCGCTGGTCGGTGATGTCCGCCAAGCTCACCGCGCTGCTGGGCATCGTGGCCATCCTCCTCGCGGTGGTCGTTGCCGCGGGCGTGACCATCCAGGCGGCGAAGGCGTACTTCCACTTCGAGCTCGGGCTCTACCTGCGCTCGCTCTACGGCATCTCCTTCGTGCTCTTCGCCTGCCTCTGCGCGCTGGCAGTGCTGGTGCACGTGCTCGTCGACCAGAAGTACGTCGGCCACTTCGCGATGGTGGTGTTCCTCGCGCTCACCCAGCTCTTCCCGGTGATGGGCGTCGAGCATCACCTCCTTCGCTACGCGACCGTACCCTCGCACCCGTACTCGGACATGAACGGGTATGGGCACTTCGTCGCCCCACTCTTCTGGTTCGAGCTCTACTGGGTGGCGGTCGCGCTGGCGCTGGCGGTGGTGGCCCACCTCTTCTGGGTCCGGGGGACTCCGCAGACCTTCCGCGAGCGGTGGCGCGAGGCCCGGGCGCGGCTGGACCGGCGCTCCGGGGCGTTGCTCGGGGCGGCGCTGGCCGTCGTCGTCGGCGTGGGGGCGTTCATCTTCTGGAACACCAACGTCCGGAACAGCTACCGCACTCGCTTCTCACGCGACGAGGCCCAGGCCCAGTACGAGAAGCGCTACAAGGAGCGCTTCGGAGCGCTTTCCCAGCCGAAGGTCACCGCGGTGAAGACCCGGGTCGACATCTTCCCCGCCGAGCGGCGGGTGGAGATCGACGGGGTGGATACGCTCGTCAACCGCACCGACCGGCCTCTGGAGCAGATCGTGGTTCGCCTGAGCCCACGAGCCACCGTGCGTGTCATGAGCTTCCCGGGTGGCCAGGAGGCCCTGGTCTCCGACGCCGAGACCGGCGTGCACGCCTACCGGCTCAAGCAGCCGCTCGCGCCCGGGGCCAGCACCGAGCTCGCGTTCCGCGTCAGCTATCTCAACCCCGGCTTCGAGAACGACGGCAGCGACACCCGCGTCGTGGAGAACGGCACCTTCATCAACGGGGACTACCTCCCGGGCCTGGGCTACGTCCGGCAGCAGGAGCTGGCCGACGACGAGACCCGCCGCAAGCACGGGCTCGGCCCGCGAGAGCGCGCGCTGGACCTGGACGACCCGGCGGCGCCGGCCACCAACTACATCGCTCACGACGCGGACCGCATCCAGTTCGAGGCCACGGTGAGCACCAGCGCCGATCAGAGGGTCGTCGCCCCGGGCACACTGGAGCGGGAGTGGACCGAGAACGGCCGACGCTACTTCCACTTCGTCGAGCGGCGGCCGATCTTCCACTACCTGGCGTTCCTCTCCGCCCGGTACGTGGTGGACCACGATCGGTGGAACGACGTGGCCCTGGAGATCGCCCATCACCCGGACCACACCTACGACCTGCCGAGCATGCGAAAGGGCATGAAGGACTCGCTCGCCTACTTCACCCGCGCCTTCGGACCGTACCAGCACCCGGTGCTGCGCATCGTCGAGTTCCCCGGCTACGCCACCTTCGCCGAGTCGTTCTCCAGCACCATCCCCTTCTCCGAGTCCATCGGCTTCATCGCCCAGGTGGAGACGGACCGGCCCGACGCGATCGACTACCCGCTCTACGTGACGGCGCACGAGGTGGCACACCACTGGTGGGGGCATCAGGTCCTCAGCGCGGACTCGCAGGGGATGACGGTGCTGGTGGAGACCCTCGCCCAGTACTCGGCGTTGATGGTGATGAAGCAGACCTACGGACCCCGGGTCATGCGCCGGTTTCTGCGCTACGAGCTGGACCGCTACCTCTCGGGACGCAGCGGAGAGAAGAAGAAGGAGCTGCCGCTGCTACGCGTCGAGGACCAGGGATACATCCACTACTCCAAGGGGAGCCTGGTCATGTACGCGCTCCAGGACCTCATTGGCGAGGATGCCGTGAACCGGGCGCTCCGGGAGGTGGTGGAGGAATACGGCAACAAGGGTCCTCCCTACCCGACCTCGCGGGTGCTGCTCGCCGCGCTCCGCCGGCACACTCCGGAGCAGTTCCAGTACTACCTGACCGACCAGTTCGAGCAGATCACGCTCTACGAGAACCGGGTGAGATCGGCGAAGGCCAGCAAGCGCGCCGATGGCAAGTACGACGTCGCGCTGGAGCTCGAGACCCGCAAGCTGCAGGCCGACGCGCTGGGAGTGGAGCACGAGGTCCCGCTGCACGACTGGATCCCGGTGGGAGCTCTGGACGCCAAGGGCGAGGGGCTGGTGCTCGAGGCGAAGCGGATCGATCGACCCCGCTCGACCATCACCGTGGTGACCAGTGGGGTTCCGGCCCGGGCGGGCGTCGATCCGCTCAACGAGCTGATCGACCGCATCCCGGAGGACAACTTGATGCCGGTGACCGTCTCGCCGTGAGCGAAGCGCCGGCGGCGGGCTCCTACCGGCGGACGAGCGCCAGCCTGACACCAAGAGCGACCAGCACGCTCCCCGTGAGGCGCTCCCGCCAGGCGCCGGCGGCCATCCTCCGGCCGGTGCGTCCGGCGATCAGCGCGACGATCGAGTCGCCGATCACCCCGAGCGTGGCCAGCACCAGCCCCAGCACCGCGAACTGCACGAACACCCCGCCCCGCTCCGGACGCACGAACTGGGGCAGGAAGGCGAGGAAGAACACCGCCACCTTGGGGTTGAGCACCCCGGTGAGCATCCCGTGCGCGAGCAAACGCGAGTCGGGCAGGCGCGACGACTCCGGCGAAGGCAAGGCGGCCGCGGTCTGGGGGCGCCGGCCGAAGGTCCCGGCGATCATCCGTGCTCCGAGCACCACCAGGTAGACCGCGCCGACCAGCTTCACCACGGTGAAGGCCGTGGCCGAGGCCAGGAGCAGCGCGGAGAGCCCGAGCGCGGCGGCGATGGTGTGCACCACCGTCCCCAGGTTCAGCCCGACGCTGGTGAGCAGCCCGGCGCGCACTCCGCCCTGGAGCGTCCGTGCCATCACCAGGGCCTGGCCCGGCCCCGGGGCGGCCACCAGCGCCGCGGCCGCGCCGACGTAGGTCCCGAACGTCGCCGCATCGAACAGCTCCCAGGGGGCCCAGTGCATGGCCGGCCGCTGTAACTGGCGCGCTGCCCGGATGCATTCTCTCGTTCCAAACTGCGCACTTGCCGAGCGGTTCTGTGCCGGTGTCCTCGGCGACCGGTACAACGCGAGGGAGTGGCCCGCGTCCTCATCGTGTCCAACCGGCTTCCGGTGACGGTCCGCGCGGATGCGGGCGGGGTGGAGGTGCAGCCAAGCGTGGGCGGCCTGGCCACCGGGCTCTGGGGGCTGCACGAGCGCTCCGATGGGTTGTGGATCGGCTGGACGGGGCTGGTGGACCCGATCCCGGAGAATGACCGGGCCGAGCTCGCCGAGCGGCTCGAGGCGATGCGGCTGGTCCAGATGCCCCTCACTCGGGAGGAGGTGCAGCGGTACTACGAGTCGTACTCCAACGGCGTGCTCTGGCCTCTGTTCCACTACTTCGCCGACGCGCTGCCGCTGGAGGTCCAGGGGTTCGACGACTACGAGCGGGTGAACCGCCGGTTCGCCGACGCGGTCATCGCCCATCACCGCCCCGGCGACCTCGTCTGGATCCACGATTACCAGCTCATGCGCGTGCCGGCGCTGGTCCGCTCCCGGATTCCCGAGGCGCGCATCGGATTCTTCCTCCACATCCCCTTCCCCTCCTCGGAGACGTTCCGGATCCTTCCGCAGCGCGAGCAGATCCTAGAGGGCTTGCTGGGCGCCGACCTCGTCGGATTCCACACCGCGGCGTATGTCCGGCACTTCTCCTCGTCTGTGCTCCGGACGACCGGCGCCTGGACCGACGTGGACCGCATCCCCTGGCGCGGGCGCGAGGTGCGGCTGGGCGTCTTCCCCATGGGGGTGGACGCCGCGCGCTGGCGGGAGCTGGCCGGCGATCCGACGGCGGCGGAGGAGATCCACGCCCTCCGCTCCGGCTCGGAGCGGCTGCTGGTGGGCATCGACCGGCTCGACTACACCAAGGGCATCCCACGCCGGCTGCTCGCCTACGAGCAGCTGCTCCTCCGTCATCCCGAGCTCTGCGAGCACGTTCGCGCCGTGCAGCTCGCCGTGCCTTCGCGGACGGGGGTGGGGGCATATCAGGGGCTGCGCGAGACGGTGGAGGCGCTGGTCGGGCGCATCAACGGACGCTTCGCGACGCCCACCTGGTCCCCGGTGCGGTACCTGGCCCGCGGTCTTTCTCCTCCGGAGGTCGCCACGCTGTACCGGGCCGCCGACGTCCTGGTGGTCACCCCCATCCGCGACGGGATGAACCTGGTGGCCAAGGAGTTCATCGCCAGCCGCAGCGATGGCGACGGTGTGTTGGTGCTCTCCGAGTTCACCGGCGCCGCGGCAGAGCTCGCCGAGGCGCTGCTGGTCAACCCCTACGACGTCGAGGGAACCGCCGAGGTATTGTGGCGAGCGCTCCAGATGCCGCCCGAGGAGCGGCACATCCGGATGACGGCCCTGCGCGCCCGGGTGGAGACCTACGACGTGCATCGCTGGGCTCGGGAGTTCCTGGACCGGCTCGGGTCGGACCTCGAGCCGGCGCATGCGCTCCGCCCCTCACCGCCCTCGGTGCTGAGCGCCGCCCAGGCCCGGATCCGCTCGGCGCCCTCGGCGACGCTGCTCATCGACTACGACGGGACGCTGGTCGAGTTCGCGCCCACCCCGGATCTGGCGGTGCCCGACGCCACGTTGCTGAGGCTGCTGGACGCGCTGGCCCGGCGCTACGTGGTGCACGTGGTGAGTGGGCGGCGCCGGGACACGCTCGAGCGGTGGCTGGGGGCGCTCCCCGTCGGGCTTCATGCCGAGCACGGCTTCTGGTCACGCATGCCGGGCGAGCGCTGGAACGGGGCGATCATCGACCCGACCAGCTGGTTGCCCCAGGTCCGGAGAATTCTCGAGGAGTACGCGGCCCGGACGCCCGGCGCGCTGGTGGAGGAGAAGACCGCCGGTCTCGCCTGGCACTACCGCGCGGCGGACCCGGAGTTCGGCGCCGCGCAGGCCGGGGATCTCCTGCTCCACCTGGCGACGCTGCTCTCCAACGCCCCGGCCGAGGTGCTCACCGGCGACCACGTGGTCGAGATCCGCCCGCAGGGCGTGAACAAGGGTCAGGTGGTGCAGGCGGTGGTGGCCCGCTCCCCCCGGGGGGCGCTGGTCGCCGCCCTCGGCGACGACCGGACGGACGAGGACCTCTTCGCCGCGCTTCCGCCAGGGTCGATCTCCGTCCACGTCGGTCCCGCGGCGAGCCGGGCCGAGCTCCGCGTCCGCAACGTCACCGAGGCGCGGGCGTTTCTCCGGGGGCTGGTGGATCTTTCTCCCTGAGGAAGGCCAGGGACACCGCGCCAGCTCGGTGACCAGCTCCTCGACGAAGCCTCGCGCGAGGTATCCCTGCTGGGGGTCACCCGAGGGATTCTCGAAGGGAAGGACGGCGATGACCGCGGCGGCGCCCACGGCCCCCAGTCTGTCCTGCAATGTGGTTGCGAGAGAAGGGGGCTTCCGGCGGGGAAGTGCCGGACGCCGGCGAGAGCGCGGCAGTCCTCATTCCGGGGGAAGGTTGAGCTTCGCCAGGAATGCCCCGTAACGCGGATCGCCCCACAAGGGGCGGAGGAACCTGTCGGCCTTGATGAAGCACAGCCCGGTGTCACGGGTTTCATACGCCCGCTCGAGCCATTCGAGCGCGGTCTCACGCTCCCCTCGCCAGGCGTAGGCCTCGGCGATCTGGAACGCCGCGACCTGGCTGCTGCTCTCGATCAGCTCATCGAGCGCCCGGCGCGAGGCGACCTCGTCGCCCAGAGTGTGCTGCGCGACGGCAGTCCCGAACAAACGCGCCCATCGTGCGGGGAGGCGCTCGAAGATCGCCAGCGCCTTCGCCGGATGTCCGTCCAGGAGCTCGACGTGCCCGAGGAGGCGCTGCAGCGGATGCTGTGGAGCGAGCGAGACGGCCTTCTCCAGCGCTGTCCGTGCGGCGTCGTAGCGCTCCAGACGTGAATAGGCGAACCCGAGGAAGTAGTGAGCGTCAGCGGAGAGCGGGTCCAGCTCGACGGCCAGAAGGGAAGGGGCCACGGCATCCGATGCCCGTCCGATGCCCACCAGGAGCTGCGCGTAATACTGCAGGGCGACGGTGTCTCCGGGAGCGAGGGCCAGAGCATGTTCGTAATCGGCCCGGGCATTGGGCCAGTCCCAGTTCACGAAGGCACGCGCGCGCCCCCGGGCAAGGTAGGCGTCTGCGAGCCTGGGGTTCAGGGCAACGGCTTTGTCGGCTTCCTCGGCGGCGTGTCGCCGCCAATCCGCATCGAAGAGCCGAAGCTGCCCGGAGTCGGCATTCCCGCCGTACCAGACCAACGACTCCGCGAGCCAGGCGTGCGCAGGGGCATAGTCCGGCTCGAGGGCGATCGCCTTCCGGAACTCGCCGATGCTCTGGAGCACGTCGGCGAGGCCCCCCTTGCTCCTGAACTGCCGTCCGCGAAGGTACGTGGCGTACACCTCGGGGTTCGTCACCCGGAGCTGTGCGGCCTTGCCCATGTCCTCCGGGAGAACCTGCATCCTCAGGGCATCGACCACTGCGTGCGCGATCTCGTCCTGGACTCCGAAGACGTCGGCAACCTCCCGGTCGAAGCTCCGCGACCAGAGGCGATAGCCATCGGCGGTGCTCACCAGCTGGGCGCTGACCCGCAGCCGCCCGCCCGACTTCCGCACGCTCCCCTCGAGCACGTTCGCGACGTTCAGCTTCTGGCCCACCGAACGGAGATCCTCGTTCTTCCCCTTGAAGGAGAACGACGACGAGCGCGCGACGACGTGGAGCCCGGGGACCTGTGCCAGCGCGTCGATGATCTCCTGAGCGACTCCGTCGGAGAAGTACTCCTGGTCGTGCTCCGGACTCATGTCCGCGAACGGCAGCACGGCGATCGACCGCGTGGTGACCCGCGGGCTGCTCGCCGGCTTTCTGAGGAGAAAGATGGACGCGTTGACCAGGAGGAGAACCAGGGCGAGCGCCGCCCAGAGGAGCAGCCGCCCCCGCCTGCGGCTTCCGGTCAGCGCTGCTGCGACCTCGGCCGCCGTCTGGAATCGACGCTGGGGGTCTCGATCGAGGCAGCGGAGGATGGTCGAGCTCCAGCGCGGGTCCAGCCCGGGGGCGGCGAGCTCCGGTCTGGGTGGGGGCGTCTCGAGGCGGCGAGCGGCGGTGGCCAGCGGAGTCCCGCCAGCGAAGGGCAGCTGCCCGGTGACCATTTGATACATCACCACCCCGAGGGCGTAGACGTCGGTGGCCGGCGAGACCTCGCCGCCGGTGACCTGTTCCGGCGCCATGTACTCCGGGGTGCCGAGGACCGCCGCCTCTCCGGTGAGACCCTCGGTCTCGGGGTCGCCCCGCTCGAACGCCCGGGCGACACCGAAGTCGGTGATTGCCACTCGAGGCGGACCCTCGGGGTGGTCGCCGCTGCGGGGCACCAGCATCACGTTGCCGCTCTTGAAGTCTCGGTGGATGACGCCCTGGGCATGCGCTGCGCTCAACCCGTCGCACATCTGCTGGACGAGAGGCAGGGCCTCGGTCGTGGAGAGGCGGCCCCGGGTGAGGCGCGCGGCCACGGTCTCCCCTTCGAGGAACTCCATGGTCAGGAAGTGGAGCGGGGAACCGTCGGCGCCGCTCGTCCGGTACAACTCGTAGACCCGGCACACGTTGGGATGACTCACGCGGCGCGCGAGGAGCACCTCACGCCGGAACCTCTCCATCGCGGCCTCGTCCGAGGTGATCGGACCCTCGAGCGTCTTGAGAGCGACCCGGCTCCGCAGCACGAGGTCGGTGACCTCGTAGACGGCTCCCATTCCTCCCCGGGCGACGAAGCGGAGCACCCGGAAGCGCCCGGCGAGCTCTTCTCCGGGGAAGTGGTGCGGCCGCTCGCCCTGTCCGTCCCCCGAGGAAGGATCAAGGCCGACCGTGGGAAGCGCGTGCCTCGAGGGCTCGCCAACCCCCGGCTTCCCTTCTGCAGAGTCGGTTTCGCTGCTCACCCACTCCACCCCGTGATTGCCCGTGTGCGCTGACCGGTGCCGGGCAGCGTCGCACCAAGCGGGCGGATGCGGCAAACGTCACCACCGACCACGGTCTGGAGTGTCTTCCCTTCTTCGACCGGGTCACTCCGGCATCGTCTTGCCGGTCCCCCCCATGGGCGCAGGGAGGTCCTTCATCTTCGGGAGGCCGTCGTGGATCCGCACCGCGCGCTCGCCGTAGTTCATGTGGAACTGCGGATCGAAGGGGAAACCGGGGAGGACCGCCGCGTGGACGTTCACCAGTCCCCAGCGCGGGTGCTCGGTGAACAGGTGCCCGCCGCACCGGGTGCACCACTTGCGGACTGCACGCTCGCTCTTCGCGAAGCTACCGATCAGCATGGCGCCGCGGACGATGGTCACCGCGATGGGATGCCAGAGGGTGAAGGCGTTGACCGGGCTCGCCGACCACTGGCGGCAGGAGAGGCAGTGACAGAAGCCCATTGCCGCGGGCCTTCCTTCGATGCGCAGCTCGATGGCGCCACAGAAGCAGCCGCCCACGTACGCACGCTCGCTCATTGCGACCTTTCCGACCCCTCGTGACCAGAGATGCGGCGAGCTCCGCGCGTTGCGCCGGGCGGGCGCTGTGCACCGCCGCGCACGGGCAACTGTGCCGTCGCGTCAGGCTCAGCGCGCCTGGGCGGATGCGGTGGCGGCCGGAGGGCGCGGCTCGGGCACCAGCTCAGCTCAGCTCAGCTCAGGGGAATCTGCTTGGCGTGACGCGCGCACCACTGCCGGAAGGTCTGCAGTCCCGGGTACAGCGCACGGGCCTGGTCGATGGGCCGGGCGGCGCGGAACTCACGCTCGAAGTCGTGCTTGTACTGGAACATGTTTCCGAGATCGTCCGCTCCGGGGAAGCCGAGCTTCCGGTACGCATCGAAGGCCATGGCGTGGTAGCGCACCGGCTGACCCAGCGCCTCGGAGAGCTCCGCCGCCATCTGGGTGCCGGTCAGGTGCTCGCCGGCGATGCCGACGGTGCGACCGATCATCTCCTGGCCACGGAGAAAGACCCCCAAGGCGCAGTGACCGATGTCCTCCGCCGCGATGCCGGGGAGCTTCATGTTGCCCAGCGGAAGCGCGAGCACCAGCTGCCCCGAGGCGTCCTTCTTCGGGCCAACGCCGAAGTAGATGAAATTGTCCCAGTAGAAGGAGGTGACGAGCAGCGTGGTCGGCACCTTCGCCTCGGCGAAGACTGCGTCCGCCTCGCCCTTCCCATCGAAGTGGGGAACCTTGTACTTCCCATGAAGCGTCGGCATCCGGTCGTCCGAGAGCGGGACCCGGAGGCGCGTGTCCTCGAGGGTGGACCAGATCACGTGCCGCACGTCCGCGCGCGCCGCGGCGCCGGCCATGGCCCGGGCCTGCGCGATCTCGCGCTCGGCCGAGAAGTGCTCCCAGAAGTTGGTGATGCAGAACACGCCGGTGGCTCCGGCGAACGCACGGTCGAGGCTGGCGGGATCGTCGGCGTCGCCGGCCACGACCTCGGCGCCCTGCGCGGCGAGCGCGCGGGCCTTCTCCGAGTCGGGCTTCCGGGTGATCGCGCGGACCGTGAAGCGCCGCTGCGGGTCCTGAAGGATGGCGCGGACGAGTCCGCCGCCTTGAGCGCCGGTGGCGCCCACCACTGCGATGACTGGAGCCTTCGAGGCCATGACGCACGTCTCCTGCCCGGGGGGAACAGCGGACCCCGTCGTTTCACATCGACCAGGACGGGACAATCCCGCCGGCCGGCCGCTGTCGGTTGAGAGGCCGATATACGAGTGCCGGTCGAGGCCCGGAACCCTCGTCGACGCACAGGGGGGTGTGCGAATCTACGAGAGGCCCCATGGACTGGAATGATCTCAGGTACTTCCTGACAATCGCTCGGTCCGGGTCGCTGGCGAAGGCGGCGCGCGAGCTGTCGGTGGAGCACACCACGGTGAGCCGGCGGCTGGGGGCGCTCGAGGAGGACCTGGGCACCCGCCTCTTCGCCCGTGGTCCCGCGGGTCTGGTCCTCACCCCGGCGGGCAAGAGCATGCTGCCCATCGTCGAGCTCATCGCGGAGCAGATCTCGTCCATCGAGCGTCGCGTCACCGGGCTCGACGGCCGTGTGGCGGGCACCGTCCGCCTCACCATTCCCGAGTCGGGGAACAGCTACTTCATGCAGCGGCTCCGGGAGCTGCGGAGCCGGCATCCCGAGTTGTTGATCGAGCTCATCAGCGACAACCGGGCGCTCGACCTCCGCCGCGGCGAGGCGGACATCGCGGTGCGTTTTGCAGCCAGCCCGGACCAGGACCTCATCGTCCGCAAGTTGGGGAAGGCCGGCTGGTCGCTCTACGCCTCCGCGACATACCTCGCACGGAAGGGGCCGCTGGCCTCGGTGAACGACGTCAGCGGGCACGAGCTCATCGGCTACGCCGACCTTCTCGCGATGGTCGAGGGCGAGCGGTGGCTGCGGTCGCTCGAGCCCCCGCCGGTGGTGGTGATGCGCGGGAACAGCATCGTGGGGGTGGCCCGGGCCGCGGTGGAGGGGATCGGAATCGCTCCCCTGCCCTGCTTCGCGGCGGCGCAGGAGAGCGGCCTGCTTCGCCTCACCCCGGAGCTCATCGGCGAGCGGGACATCCTGGTGGTGGTGCACCCCGACCTGGTCCAGGTGGCCCGGGTGCGGGCGACGATGGATTTCCTGATCGAGCTGTTCCACCGAGACGCCGCGCTGTGGAGCGGCGTCGATCCCGCGCCGGCGGGATGACCCCGATGGGGAAGGTGCTCCCAGGCTGACCTCAGCTTCACATCGGCGGGACGACATCCTCCCCGACGGTGACCCGCTGCGCGATGAGCGTGCCGTCCGGCTGCCGCGCGGCGATCGCGAACAGGTGCGCACCGGTCTTGAGGCTCGACCGGTCAGACGGCTCCAGCTTCACCACCGGTGTGCTCGCCGGAACGTTGACCGTCTTCTCGCCTCCCGCATACCTGAGCTGGAGCTTGCGGCCACCTCCGCTCTTCTCCACCTCGGCCACGGTCGCGTTGGTCATCGTGCTGCGGGCATTTCTCCCGGCCTGCGGCTCGCTCCTCGCCACCGTGGCGTTGGTCATCGTGCTCTTTGGCTGCAGGTCCCACGGACGAAAACCCTCCCCCGTGCCGCGCATCGACTCGGGGAAAAGGTGGACCTCGACCGCACGGAGAGTCCCGTCTGACTGAGGAACCGCCGTCGTCCCCACGAAGACACCCTCGCCGATGTCCTCCAGGCCCGCCTTCTTCACGGTTGCGACGCTCGTAGACGGGGCGAGGGCCAGCACCACCTCCTGACCACCACGCGTCTTCACCCGGAGCGTATTGCCGCTGACGGCAACGATGTCTCCTCGGACATGTTCTGGTTGCGGGGCGGGCTGCTCTGCGGTCGCAACGGCGGCAGCGAACAGCGCGACAACGAAGACGGGAAACCACACGGCGACACGCATCACGATTCCTCCACGACGAGCTCACTCACACACCGGCGAACCATTCGTATCCCTGGTCCTCCCAGTAACCGCCGGTGCGCACGGGGAGGAATTTGAGCTCGGCGAGGTACTTCACCATCTTGTAGCCGAGCTTCACTGCCGAATAGAGGCGGAGCGGCGCGCCGTACTCGGTCGCCAGCGGCTGCCCGTCCATCGCGTAGGCGAGGACGGTCTGTCGATGGAGCGCGCTCTCCAGATCCCATGAGGAGTAGTAGCCCTGCTCGAACGAGCGGAACTCGACGTACCGCGCGCGACGATCGATCCCGGCAGCCCGGGCAATCTCGGAAACACGCACCCCGTCCCAGGAGGCGACCGCCGACCAGCCCTCCACGCAGTGGTGGCGGACCCTGACGCGCGTCGAGGGGAAGCGTCGCAGGTCATCGATTGTCAGCTGGAGCGGCCGCTCCACCAGGCCACCCACCGAGAGAACCCAGCCGGCGGGCTGGAGCGGAAAGTCGTCTCCGATCTTGTACTGAGGAAAGTCCGCGAGCGGCGTCTCTTCCTGGGCGCTCAGCTCGGGGGCGAGCCGATTCGGGTCGAAAAGCGCGCGCTGGAACCCCTCGTTGAAGCGTTCCATCGCCCCCAGAAAGCCGGCGTGCGGTCGATTGCTGTCACACGCGGACGCACCGAGGGCGAGCAGTCCCGCGGTTCGGGCTCCGCTCACCAGGAAGGTTCGCCGGGAGGTGCGGCTCACGGCGGGTTCTCCGGACCGACAGCGCCGCCGCTGGTCATGTCGACCAGGCTCCGTGGATGGAGCAGGACCTGGACCACATGCACCAGGGTGAAGAGCGCGAGTGCGGCGAGAAGCATGAGATGAATCGCCCTTGCCGCGTCGTAACCACCGAGGAGAGCCGTCAGATGCGGGAGCTGGACCGGCTTGTAGATGGCGAGGCCCGACAGGACCAGGAGCAGGCCCGCCACCAGGGTCGCGGTGTACAGCAGGCGCTGCATCCCGTTGTAGAGACCGACCGACTCCGGTGACTTCCGTCGCAGGCGCACGTCGTGAAGAACGGTCTCCAAGGCGTTCCGGGCGTCGCGCCGCGGGAAGAACAGGCGGCGTCTCCACTCGCCGCTGGCGAACAGGTACACGAGGTACAGGAGACCATTCGCCACCAGGAGCCAGGCGAACGCGAAGTGCCAGTGGCGGGCACCCGCGAGCCAGTGACCGATGGCCAGGGCCCTGGGCGGGTTCGTCCCCTGGAATGGATACCAGGCGTAAGGAGCTCCGCTCGGGCCCAGGAATGGGTAAGCGACCAGGATCTGCAACCCACTCCCCGCCATGATCGCGAGGAGGAACAGATTGGCCCAGTGGGTCCCCCGGATCAGAAAGGGCTGCTTCTGTCGCGCCATCCTCATGCGTTTCGACCAGCGCTTGCAGGGTCAGCGGCGTCTCCGCGCCGCCTCCAGACTGTCGACGACTTCGAATGTTGCAGTCGCAATCCGTGCTCCGCCTGACTGGTTGCTCCGTCGGGGGGCCGCGAAGGAGACGCCGCTCTCGCGCACCTAGAAGGTGCTCGCGCCAGCGAGCGAGCGCTGGACGTGCATCCGCCCCGGCTGACCCGGTCCGGCGCTCGGCCGCTCAGCCCCCCGCACCAGGGGGAGGCTCCTCGAGCAGCGCAAGTGCGCCGCGCGTCCAGCTCACGCCGGCTGGAGGAACCGGGCGATGACCCGCTTCAGCCCGACGGTGCGGAAGCGGACGGTGAGCTTCGCGTTCGGGCCCGAGCCGTCGCAGGCCATCACCTCACCCTCGCCGAACTGGGCGTGACGCACGCGCATCCCGACGACCGAACCGTCCTCCATGTACGCCGCGTCCTGGGCGTAGCTCCGGTCGATGCGGGGCCCGGTGTCGTCGTACCGAGGCCGGCGCTCGACGCGGCTGTACGACGGCTCGGGGGGTGGGGCGCGCAGCTCGGGCTGGAAGTCGAACAGCTCCTTGGGCACCTCGCGGAGGAATCGCGAAGGCGGGTTGAAGCGCAGCTCGCCGAAGAGCGACCGCGCCTGGGCCAGCGAGAGCAGCAGCCGCTTCCGCGCCCGGGTGAAGCCGACGTAGCAGAGCCGTCGCTCCTCGCCCATCTCCTCCTCGTCGCCGAACTCGTCCAGCGCTCGCTGGTGCGGGAAGACTCCGTCCTCCATCCCGGGGAGGAAGACCGCATCGAACTCCAGCCCCTTCGCCGCGTGGAGGGTCATCAGCGAGACCCGGCCTTCGCCGGCCTCGGCGTCGGCCTCGGCGACCAGGCTGATCTGCTCCAGGAAGGCCTGGAGGGGCGGCGCCTCGGCCTCGAGCGCTTCGGGACCGGGCGGCGGACGGGCTGCTCGCTGCAGATCGAACTCCTGGGCGGCACCGACGAACTCGCGGAGGTTCTCGGCGCGGCCCAGCGACTCGTCGTCGCCCGCTTCCATCAGCGACTCGACCAGCCGGGTCTCCTGGAGCATCCGCTCCAGCGCTGCCGCTGCCGATGGCGCCTCGACCGCGAACTGCGCCAGAGGCTCCATGAGCGCGCGGAAGCCCCGGAGCCGCTTCTGGGCGGTGGGCTGGAGCGTGGGAATCGACTCGACCTGGTCCAGCGCCTCCCAGAGCGAGATTCCCTGGTCCCCCGCCCACGCGCTCAGCCGCTCCTGCGTGGTGTCGCCGATCGCGCGGGCCGGGACGTTGATGACCCGCAGGAGGTCCGCGTCCGAGCGCGGGTTGGCCATCAAGCGGAGGTAGGAGGCGGCGTCCTTGATCTCCGCTCGCTCGTAGAAGCTCCGGCCGCTCACCAGCGTGTAGGGCACCCGCGCCAGGCGCAGCGCCTCCTCCAGCACCCGGCTCTGGGCGTTCACCCGGAAGAAGACGGCGATCTGATCGTAGGAGACGAAGTCGTCCCGGTGGAGAGCATGGATGCGCCGCGCGATCTCGTGCGCCTCCTCGCGCTCGTCCCGGGAGATGAGGAGGTGGAGCTGCTCGCCCTTGGGTCGATCGGTCCACAGCCGCTTCGGCATCCGCCGGGGGTTCTGGGCGATGACCGCGTTGGCCGCGTCGAGGATGTTCCCGTCGCTGCGGTAGTTCTGCTCGAGCTTCACCACCCGGGCGCCGCGGTAGAGGTCCGGGAACCCGAGGATGTTGCTCACCTCGGCGCCCCTCCAGCGGTAGATGGACTGGTCGTCGTCGCCCACCACCACGAGGTTCGACTCCGGCGGAGGCGCGACGAGCTGCAACAGCTCGTACTGCACCGGGTTGGTGTCCTGGAACTCGTCCACCAGCACGTGCTGGAACCGGGCCCGGTACTTGGCCAGCGTCTCGGCGTCCTTCCGGAGAAGCTCGACCAGGAGCAGGAGGAGGTCTCCGAAGTCCACCGCGTTCGCTGCGCGGAGCAGCTTCTGGTAGGCGCGGTAGGCGCGCTGGACCGCCAGGCCGCGGTAGTCGTCCGATGAGACCTGATCGACGTCGGGTCCGCGCCCGGCGTTCTTCTCCACGTCGATGCGCCGGAGCACGTCCCGCGGGTTGAGCACCGGGTCCACCCGCTCCTCGCGCATCGCCCGCTTCACCAGCTGCAGCTGGTCGGTGTCGTCATAGATGACGAAGGATCGGGTGAGGCCGACCTTCTCCGCCTCGCGCCGGAGGATGGTGGCCGCCGCCGAGTGAAAGGTGGCCACGTTCAGGTCGGACGCCCACGGGCCGAGCAGGGCCTCGAGGCGCTCGCGCATCTCCCGCGCCGCCTTGTTGGTGAAGGTCACCGCGAGGATGCGCCAGGGGGGCACGCGCCGGGCGAGGACCAGATGAGCCACGCGGCGGGTGATGACCCGGGTCTTGCCCGAGCCGGCGCCGGCCAGCACGAGCAGCGGTCCATCCCCATGGAGGACGGCTTCACGCTGCGGTGGGTTCAGGTCCTCGAGGAGTTGATCGGCAGAGGTGAGCGGCGACGGCCCGGACATCGGAGCCGGGCACCCTCGCATTCCTTCGCCCGGGATCCAAGGCATCCCCCGGCGTCAGTGCCCGGCCGAGGCGTCGTCCACCGGGCGTGTGACCCACGGGGCAACGGCGAAGCAGCCGGCCATCACCGCGTAGCCGATCGTCCACGGCCAGGCAGGCGTGAGCGAGAGCGCGGTGTCCGACGCCGTCCAGCGGTAGGAGTGGATGAGCCCCACCGCGGAGAGGCCCGCGCCGGCGAGGCACCACAGCGCGGCCTGCCGGAAGCGGCGCTCGATGACCCCGACCGTCGCCGCGGCGAGGAGGACGCTGCTGAGGATGAAGCCCTGCTCGAGACGGAGCGCGCCATCCATCCAGAGATCGGAGCGCAGGAACGCTGAGAGGAGATCCGCGGAGAAGGGAGGACCTCCGGGGAGGCCCATCCCGGCAGCGTGCAGCCCCGACTTGGCCATGTACACGCCCCAGGCGGCGAGGCTCGGAAGGAGGCCGACCACCACCGCGGGCGCGTGTGCACGGGGCGTCGCCTGGAACGCCTGCGCGCCCATCACGATGCCGATCCACAGGACGATGGCCATGCCGGCGTCGATGGGGACCGCCCAGGCGATCCACCGGACCGTGCCGGTGAGGCAGATGAAGGTGATGAACGCGCCGTTGAGCACCGAGTACCCGGCGCGCGCTCCAAGCGCCTTCCACCCGGGATGCCCGATGTAGAGCGTGGTCGGGAAGCACGAGCCGAACGCGCAGGCGGCGAGCGTCCCCACGCCATTCACCGCCAGCGAGATGGGCGCCGGGTACTCGTCCCCCGCCGCGCGGGCCGACTCGATGTTCTCGATCGAGCCCACGGTGGCGAAGAGCCCCATCGGCAGGATGACCGAGAAGTAGGTCGCCCAGTATCCGCCGCCGAAGGCATCGACCAGCGCGCCGAGCACCGGCACCGGCGGATGGAACGCGGGCCCGGGCGGCGAGCTGCCCGCCGGGGCCAGCCCGGTGAGCCAGGCGAAGCCCGTGCCGAGAGCGATGGCCACCAGCCCTCCGGGGAGCCCGCCCCGGAAGCGGACCCGGCCGAAGTAGATGAGGAGGATGATCGCCAGCGTGCCCAGCCCGATGATCGGCCGGGCGAAGGCCCGGAACAGGAATCCGATCGCGATGAAGGTCAGCGCGATCCCGGCGAGGGTGGAGAGCAGGGCCGCTCGCGGGGTCGAGCTCCGGATGCGCTCGGACACCGTGCTCGCGAGGAGCTCGATCGCGCCGGACCCGAAGCAGGCCACCAGACCCGCCTGCCACGCCACCTGCGCCGGATCCGGGGCACCCGCCGCCTCCGCGGCCAGCTTGGCCGGGAGCATCACCAGGAACACGTGGGCGAAGAGCGAGACGGTGTTGATGCCGTAGGGCAGCGCGCACACGTCCTGCCGGCCGGTGGACCGCGCCAGCCGCATCGCCTGCCAGGCGTAGAAGAGATTGCCGACCAGGATCGAGACCGCGGCTCCAGGGAGGATGCGGCCGTAGACGAGCGCCTCGGGAAACCCCAGCACGGCCCGGCAGAGCTCCGAGAGCACCAGGAGCTGCACCAGGTTGTCGAGCGCCAGCCCGAAGAACCCGTCGATGTCGCCGCGCACGAACCAGCGCATCTGGCCCATCGGTGCGGAAACATTGCACGTCAGCGGCGTGAAGGTGCAACGGCGTGACCGGCAGCAGCCTCAAGGTCTGCAGGCCGAAGCAATAGGAGCAGACGCCGACGCTCAGGCGGTGAGCCGCGGCAGCAGCTCGTCCGCGAGCGCCGTCACCCGAGCCGCGAGCGCGCGGGCCTCGCCCAGCAGCTGCTGCTTCCGGGCCGAGCGGTTGCCGAGGACGAAGAAGAGCCGCGCGTCGCGGATGGCCTCGGCGCGCCGGGCGACGAAGCGCCGGGTGAAGAGCGCCAGGGGCAGCGCGGCCACCGCGAGTCCCACCCCCCACCAGGGGCCGCGCCAGAGCCCGAGGCCCACCGCCAGCAGCGCGACGTAGGGAGGAACGAGGACCAGCACGGTGAGGAGCTTCACCGTGGCCACCATGTCCGGCGCGGTTCCGGCAAGTCGCAGCGCCAGCCGCGTTCCGAGCACCGGGAGGCCGAACACCGCCACGCCCACCAGCGCCAGGGGCAGCCCGAGCACCAGCGCAATCAGGTTCCGGAGCGCGAAGCGGAGCACCGTCCAGGGCCGGTAACGGATGCCGAGGTCCGTGGCCTCGGCGCGGGTCAGCGCGAGCCGCCGCTGGAAGGCGAGCACCTCGTCGGTGAGCTCCGCCGCGCGCTCGGGCTGCTCGGCGCGCAGCAGGGCGAGCCCGCGGGCGAACAGGCGCTGCCGCTCGGGATCCCGCGCGGGGGCATCGGTGGCGAGGACGTAGAGCGCATCGCCTGCCTCGATGAGCGGAAGGTCCTCCCAGGCGGCGAGGTCCAGGGTGTGCGCGCGCAGGGCCGCCGCGATCCGCTCGGTGAGCGCACGGACCGCCGCCGGCTCCGCCGGGGCCGGTGACACGTCGAGCGGCGGTCCGAACTCGACCCGCACCGAGCTCCGGAAGCGCCCCTTCTCCGCGTAGGTGAGCCCGGCGGGGACGATGCGGACCGGCACTCCGGCCTGGAGCGCCAGCCGCGCGGCACCGGTCTTCAGCGCCCCCAGGGACGGCTCGGAGTGGCTCCGCCCCTCGGGGAAGAGGGCGATGGCCCGCCCCGAGGCGAGCCCGCGGGCTGCCGCTCCGAGCGACTCGAGATTCTCGCGCATCCGGGAGGGGTCGTCCTGGGCGCGAACCACCGGGAGCGCTCCCAGGGCGCGGACGAGCGACCCGAGCACGGGCATCCGGAAGATGGGCTCCTTGGCCAGGAAGGTCACCGGACGCGAGGAGACCGCGATCATCAGCCCCGGGTCGACCAGCGCGTTGGGGTGGTTGCCGACCAGCAGCAGCGGACCCTCCGGCAACGGAGGCCCGGCGCGCTCGATCCGGTAGAAGAAGCGGAGCGCGAGCGAGACCACGCGGCGGACGACGGCGTAGACGCGAAGGCTCTGGGCCATCCGGCCGATCACCCTCGCATTCCGCGACGTTCTCTTCCAGCCGTGGCTCGCCGCAGGGCCCCCCTCGTGCAGGGCCGCGGCACGAGATGCGGCGAGCACGGACGGCCTGTAGGCTGGGAGCCCGGATGCAAGGAGCCGCCAACGAGGGCAAGAAGCGGGTGCTCGGGCTCGGCCCGGACCCCGGGGGACTGTCGCCGGGGCTGAAGACGCTGCTCTTCTTCGGGGTGGTCGCAGTGCTCGGCGCGCTCTTCGCGCTCACCGACCCGGAAGCCAGCCTGCGCCACCTCAAGGTGGGCATCCTCTCCGGGGGCCCGAAGGGGAACTACCACGCCGTGGTCCAGCGCATCGCTTTGGGAGCGGTTGCACGGAAGGGCCACGTCACCAACGTCGCCAGCGCAGGATCGGTGGAGAACGTCCAGAGGCTGGTCGCCGCCCGCAAGGGGTGCTCCGCCCACTTCGCCCTGGTGCAGGAGGGGATCGACCTCCCCGAGGACCACGGAATCGAGCTCGTCGGGCGGCTGACCCGCCCGGAGTCACTGGTGATCCTCGGACGGAACGCCGACCGCATCACCACGCCCCAGGAGCTGCGCGGGCTGCGAATGGGCATCGGACCAGTGGGAAGCGGGACCGAGTTCGTGAGCCGGAAGCTGCTGGCTCCCTTCGGCGCGCTGCAGCTGCAGCTCTCGACCCAGCCCATCGAAGAGCAGATCCAGCGACTGGAGCGTGGCGAGCTCGACCTGGGAGCGATGATCACCGACGAGGACGCCGACCAGCTGAAGGAGGCCCTCGCCAACCGCAAGCTGCAGATCCTCGAGCTCCCGAGGGCCGAAGCGGTGGCCAGCGGCCTGCCGTTTCTGCGGCTCGGGCGAATCGAGGCCGGCCACTACGACCCAGTCGACGGTGTTCCCCCGAGGGACAAGACCGTCCTCCAGGTCGACACGCTCATCCTCGGCAACGGCTGCGCCAGCCGCTCGGCGACGCAGGGGCTCATCACCATCCTCGCCGACCTCGACCCGCTCTTCCTCAAGCACAACCGGGATACTCCCAACCTGACGGGTCTGCCCTGGGCGCCGGTGGCCCGGGCCTACTACGACTCCGGCGCCCCGGACGTGGTGGGCGTCTACGTCCCGTGGGTCCTGGACATCCTGCCCACCGCGACCTGGGTGCAGCTCGCGCTCGCCATCTCGGTGCTCTTCAACGCGATGGGCGCGTTCAATCGCTTCCGCCTCTGGCGGCTGGACGCGAACCGGGTGGCGATCGAGCGGGAGATCTCCCACCTCTTCGGCGGTGGCATCACCGTCGGGGAGCTCGCCCGGGCGCGACCACTGGCGGACCTCGACCCGGAGGAGGTCCGGGAACGGGTGCTCCGGGCGATGCAGGCACTGGAGGCGCTCCACGGCCGATGCCGATCGCAATCGCTGTCCATCTTCGTCCCCATGGGCGGAGAGATGGCCTATCGGTATCAGGAGAGCTTGATGCTCGATCTCCTCCAGGCGCTGCGGAGCTATGCCGAGGGCCAGCAGCCCGCGCGACGCCTGGCCTGAGGCTCCCCCTTCAGCCAGCAGCTTGCGGCGCTCGGGCCGGCCGCCCTCCGGCAACGGCATTCCACCCAGCTGAAATGATCTCGCCACAGTCTTTCCGAGGCTGAGCCCTCCTGAACCAACCGCGGATCTTTCGATCCTGCCACTCACGTCTGCCCGGCGGGCGAACTACCCTCCCGCCGCTTCGGGGGAGGCGGGGGTGGCTGTGCCGAAAGGCATCTGGCGGAGTGCGGTCGTCGTGCTCGCGGCCCTGGGCGGCTCGGGGTGCCTTGGCCTCAGCGCCGATGGCGAGTGTGGCGGGCCCAGTGAGCGTTGCTGCGTCGGATCGTCCTGCGGCACGGGGCTCGTCTGCGGCCCGGCGCAGGTCTGCGCTCCGGCGACGTTCACGGTCGGGGGCAGGGTCGACGGGCTGACCGGGACCGGTCTCGTCCTCCAGAACGGCGGTGACGTCCTTCCCATCGCCGTGGCAGGGCCCTTCACCTTTCCCACGGCGCTTCCGACCGGCAGCAGCTACGCGGTCACCGTGTCGGCACAGCCCTCGGGTCAGACCTGCACCGTCTTGGGCGGCGCGGGGATGGTGGGAACGGCGAACGTCACCAGCGTCACGTTGACCTGCACGGGCGAGCCGCTCCCCACGCACACCGTTGGGGGATCGGTCAGCGGCCTCGCCGGTTCCGGCCTCGTGCTCCAGAACAACGGAGGGGACAACCTCGTCATCGCCTCCAGCGGGCCATTCACCTTCCCGACCGCCCTCGATCGCGGAGACCACTACGCGGTCAGCGTGCTGGTGCAGCCGCCAGGGCAGAGCTGCACCGTCGCAAGTGGATCCGGCGTCATCGCGGACGTCGACGTCACCAACGTCACGATCACCTGCGAGTCCGATCCCCTGCCTCGTCACTCGGTCGGGGGCACTGTCACCGGCCTGGCCGGCGCCGGCCTCGTGCTCCGGAACAACGGCACGGACGATGTCTCCGTCACCGCCAACGGCCCCTTCACCTTCCACACCTCCCTGACCGAAGGCTCGGCGTACCTGGTCTCCGTTGCCGGGCAGCCCACGGGACCCTCCCAGACCTGCACGGTCTCGAAGGGCTCGGGAACGGTCGGGGGTCTCGACGTCACCGACGTGCTGGTGACCTGCGTGACCAACCCGGTGCCGAGATACACGGTGGGTGGGACGGTCGCGGGCCTCGCCGGCCCGGGCCTCGTGCTCCGGAACAACGGCGGGGACGACCTCGCCGTGACCACGAACGGAACCTTCACCTTCGCCACCCCGCTCACTTCGGGGAGCACCTACTCGGTCACTGTCCGCACCCAGCCCTCCGGACAGACCTGCACCATCTCCGGCGGCTCGGGCACGATCGGGAGCGCCAACGTCACCAGTGTCGCGGTGAGCTGCGTCACCAACCCGCCGCCGCGGTACACCATCGGTGGCACCGTCAACGGCCTGTCGGGCGCGGGACTCGTGCTGCGAAACAACGGGGCGGACGACCTCGCGGTCACCGCCAACGGCTCCTTCACCTTCGCCACCGCGCTCACCTCGGGAAGCACCTACTCGGTCACCGTCCGCACCCAGCCCTCCGGACAGACCTGCACTGTCTCCAGCGGCTCGGGCACGGTCGCGAATGCCAACGTCACCGGCGTCACGGTGAGCTGCATCACCAATCCGCCGCCCCGGTACACCATCGGCGGCACGGTCAGTGGCCTGACCGGCACCGGCCTCGTGCTCCGCAACAACGGAGCGGACGACCTCGCGGTCACGGCGAACGGCTCCTTCACCTTCGCCACCGCGCTCACTTCCGGCGGCACCTACTCGGTCACGGTCCGGACCCAACCCTCCGGACAGACCTGCACCGTCTCCGGCGGCTCGGGCAGCGTCTCCAACGCCAACGTCACCAGCGTCAGAGTGAGCTGCGGCCCCGCCCCGACCGGTCCCCCGGCTCTGATGCAGCACGTCTCCTCCTCCACGAACATCCTCGGGCGGGGGCTCACGGCCAACGACTTCAGATTCACCCTCCCCAACCCGGTGGGCTCGGGAAACGTGCTCATCCTCGGAATCTCCTACGGACGACCGGCCGGGCAGGTGGTCACGATCAGGGACGACCAGGGGAACGCCTGGCCCGCCACGCCAACGGTGATGAACACCGATACCGATGGCGACCTCGCCGCGGCCATCTTCGTCGTGCCGAACGCGCGCCCGGGGATCACCACCCTCACCGTCTCCTTCAGCCGCCCGATCGACAACACCGTCTTTCAGTACACCGTCTCGGAGTTCCACGGGGTGGCGACCACCTCGACGGTGAGCGGCACCTCGCAGGGCACGGCGCGTCAGCCCACTCTCTCTGCCGGGACGTTCACCCCGGCAAACAACGACGCGAGCGGCGGGAATCTGATCTGGTCGTACTTCGCCGACGTTTCAGGGGCGACCGGCTCCTCCACCCAGGCGAGCCGCTTCACCGCCGGAAACGGGTCCACGCTGCTCGACGCGGACATCGCGGCTCCGACGGGCTCGCCGCCCTTTCCGCACGCGTCCCAGTACGAGGTGCAGACCAGAGCCGGTCCGGTCACCCCGGGGATGTCGGTCACCCACCTCGACGGCGGTGGCGACCTCTACCTCGGGCTGGCGGTCGCGCTGAGAGCGTCGCCAGGCGCCGGGACTTCACCCCCGCCGGGGATGCGCATCGTCCACCTCTCACACCTGACCAACCAGGCCCTCGACGCGGGCACGTGGCGTCTGCAGTTTCCGTCCAGCGGGAACCTGATCGTCCTGACGATGCAGGAGACGAACATCATCCCGGTCGCATCGGTGACCGACAGCCTGGCGAACGACTACCTGCACCTCGAGCCCGACGACACGGTTCCTCAGTTCTGGATCGCGCAGGGCCCGGCGGCGACCGCCCCCACGCTCGAGCTGACCCTCCAGGTCACTGGCGGCCGTGGTCTCGGAGTGACCTACCTCCTCTACGACGTCGCCGGCGCCTCGGCCGAGTCGTACGACGGGTTCGCCTTCAAGTCGCAGTACGACGACCCGAACGGGCGCGACGTGCTCGACTCACCGGTGATCGCCCCGGCCTCTGCGCCGGGATTGACCATCACCGCCACCAGCTTCGGGCAGGGGCCGTCGAGCGGCCTCGCACCGGGCTGCCCGGCGGGAGCCGTCTTCGACTTCGTCCACTACACCGGCGAGACCGACCTGGACACCATGGACAACGCGGACTTCCGCGCCCACGTCTTCAACACCGACCGCTCCACGCAGCACTGGAACATCGCGGTGTCCAACGGGAACAACGGGACCAACGTCTCCTCCACCGCCGCGCACTTCAAGTAAGCCTCCACCTCCGCAGTGACGAAGGCTCAGACGGCAGCACGCGGCCCCGAGGCCGCCGCCCGTCCGGCGCGGACCGCCTCGGCGAGCTGGTGCAGGACCTCCTCGGTCGTGTCCCATCCGAGGCAGGCGTCGGTGATGCTCTGTCCGTAGGTGAGCTGGCTGCGGGGTGCCGGCGCTTGCCGCCCCTCGACGAGGTGGCTCTCCAGCATGACCCCGAACACCGCGGCGTCGCCCTCGGCCCGGCGGCGGGCGAGCTCTCCGGCCACGACGACCTGCCGCCGAGGATCCTTCCCGCTGTTCCCGTGCGAGCAGTCCACCATCAGCCGCGGGCGCTGGCCTGCCTCGCGGAGTCCGGCGCACGCAGCAGCGACGGATTCGTCGTCGTAGTTGGGACCGCTGGTCGCTCCCCGGAGGATGAGGTGGGTGTCGGGATTGCCCTTGGTCTCGACGATGGCCGCCAGCCCCTGCTTGGTGACCGAGAGGAAGCAGTGGGGGTGGCCGGACGCGGTCACCGCATCGATGGCGATCTTCACGTTCCCGTCCGTGCCGTTCTTGAAGCCCACCGGCATGGAGAGGCCCGAGGCCAGCTCGCGGTGCACCTGGCTCTCGGTGGTACGCGCGCCGATCGCTCCCCACGACACCGTGTCCGCCAGGAACTGGGGAGTGATGGTGTCGAGGAACTCGCAGCCGGCGCGCACCCGCTGCGCGGCGAGGCCCACCAGGAGGCCGCGCGCCAGGGTGAGGCCCTCGTTGATCCGGAAGCTCCCGTCGAGGTTCGGGTCGTTGATCAGCCCCTTCCAGCCCACGCGGGTCCGGGGCTTCTCGAAGTACACGCGCATCACCAGGACCAGCGCGTCGGAGACCCCGGGCTCCAGCCTGGCGAGCCGCTCGGCGTAGGCCCGCGCCGCATCCACGTCGTGGATCGAGCACGGCCCGACCACCACCAGCATCCGGTCGTCCAGGCCGTGGAGGACGGCGCTCACCTCTCGCCGCGCCGAATAGACGAAGCTCTCGCCGTCGGGTCCGAGCGGCAGCTGCTCGATGAGGATGGCAGGAGGGAGCACCGGCCGGAGGCGGGCGATCCGAACATCGTCGATCCGGTTGTGAGGAAGGTCGGGCATGGCGCGGCGCGGCGCAGGATAGAGGAGACCTGACGCTCGGGTCGACCGGGCCTCTCTCAGCGCGCTTCGCCCTGGCGGGGATTCCCGAGGAAGCGGTCGAACCACCCCACCTCGCGCCGGCTGGCGTCCAGCACGTTCGCCGGGTCGCGGAGCTTGTGGCCCTCGTCGGCGTACACCACCAGCTCGGTGGGGACGCTGAGCGTCTTCAGCGCCTTCCAGAACTCGTAGCTCTGAGGGGCCGGGCATTCGGCGTCTCGCTCGCCCACCAGCACCAGGGTCGGCGTCTTCACCCGGGTGATGAACTCCATCGGGGAGCTTCGCGCGTAGACCCTGGGGTCGGCGTACACGCTCGCGCCGAAGTACGGCAGCATCCACTGGTCGATCTTGTTCTGCCCGGTGTAGCTCAGCCAGTTGGCGATGCCTGCGCTGGCCATCGACGCCTTGAACCGCCGGGTCTGCGTCACCGCGAACATCGCCATGTAGCCGCCGTAGCTGTGGCCGCGGATGCCCACCCGCGTGCCGTCGATCCGGCCGGTGCGTGCCGCCGCGTCCACCCCGGCGACGATGTCGCGGAGGTCGCCGTGCCCGAAGTCCTTCACGTTGGCGCGGGTGAAGGCCTCGCCCTGCCCGAAGCTGCCGCGCGGGTTGGGAACGAGCACCGCGTAGCCCTGGCTGACCAGCACCAGCAGCCTGTCATCGAAGGTGTTCTTCGCCGCCGAGGCCGGGCCACCGTGCACGCCCACCACCAGGGGCCGCTTCCCCGGCCACACGTCCTCGGGCGGCAGGTAGAGCCAGCCCTGCACCTCCCACCGGTCGCTCTTCCAGGTGAGGCTCTCCACCCTTGCCGCGGGGCTTCTCACCTGGGCGTTGGCCTGCGAGCGCTGCGTCCAGCGGCCGATGGGACCGACCCACACCTCGGGCGGCTGCAATCCGGTCTCCCGCGCCACCGCGACGATGGCGCCGTCGGCGGAGAAGGCCGCCGAGGTGTTCCAGCGCGCGAGCACCTGCTCGGGTCCACGCCACAACGTCGCGGGCGCGCCCGGCCGGTCGGGGTCCACGCGGAGGAACGCGCTGTCGCCTCCGACGGTCGCCACCGCGAGGAGCCCTCCCTCGCGTGTCCAGGACAGCTGTGCCGCGGACGCGCGCATCCCCGGCGTCACGTTCCGCGCCTTGCCGCCGGCCGCCGGAACCACCAGCACGTCGCCCCCGTTCGCCTCGAAGTCGCTCATCAGCCCCTCGATGAAGGCGACGCGCGTGCCGTCGGGGCTCCAGGTGGGCTCGCAGATCTGGAGCGCCGGGCGATGGAGCACCCGCGCCACCCCACCCGAGGCGGGGATGAGGAACAGCTCGGCGTTCCACCAGTTGTCGTCGCCCGACCCGTGCGCCCCGGTGGCGGCAAACGCGGTGCCGTCGGGGCTCCAGTCGTACTCGTAGACGAACAGGTCGTCGGGCGACACCGGGGACAGTGGCCCTCCATCCGCGGACACGAGCGCGATGCGCTGCTCGCGGACCACGGACCCGATGACGCCGGTTTCCCGGACCGACGCCTCGAGCGGACCGCGCGCACCCGCCTCACCTTCCAGGTACAGCACCGCGAGCCGCTTGCCGTCCGGGGACCACCGAGGCCGCTCGAGGTGCCCGGCCGCCTGCGTGAGCTTGCGAACGGCTCCGGTCGCCACGTCGAGCACGTAGAGCTGAGGCTGTCCAGTCTTCTCGGCGTCGGAGAGGAAGGCGAGCCGCTTCCCGTCGGGTGAAAAGACCGCCTCGTCCTCCTCGTGATCCGCCCCATCGCGCGCGGCGGTGATGCGCACCAGCGCACCGCCGCTGCGGTCCGCGAGCCGGATGATCTTCAGCCGGCCCGAGGGTCCAGCCGGCGTCGGCGCTGCCTCCACCCAGGCCAGGCGCTGGGCGTCGGGCGAGATCGCCACGCGCTTGAACTCCACCCGACGGTTCAGCTCGGCCAGCGCGGCGTCCACGCTGGGATGCGCCGGGGTCGCGGACAGCACCGAGATGGCGAGGAAGGCCAGCGTCGTCAGGATCCACCTCCGGAAAGGGGCGCAGCGTATCCACACGGGGCCCCGATGCCAGACCCACGAGGTGGCCCAGCAGGGAAGTGTCGTTCGCCGCCAACCCGTGACGGAGCGATGACGATGAGCGCGACGGGGGAGTTTGTCCGCTATGCTCCGCGCCCCTCGCATCCGCCACAGGAGGCATCTCGTGCTGAGAAGCATCCGTCACGCAGTCCTGACCCTCGGTCTCACCGCCCTGGCCGGCGCCGCGCTCGCCCAGAACGCGCCGAAGCTCGACCTCCCCCGGCCGAGCCCCAAGGCGTCGGTGAATCAGACCGTCGGCCTGACCGAGATCTCCGTCGCCTACTCGAGCCCCACGGTGAAGGGCCGGAAGATCTGGGGCGAGGTGGTGCCCTTCGGCGAGGTCTGGCGCGCAGGGGCCAACGAATGCACCAAGGTGTCCTTCTCGACGCCGGTCTCCATCGAGGGCAAGCCGGTCCCCGCGGGCTCGTACTGCCTGGCGCTTCTCCCCCAGAAGTCGGGCGCATGGACCTTCATCCTCAGCAAGAACGCCGAGCTGTGGGGCACGAGCGAGTACAAGGAGAGCGAGGACGCGCTCCGTGTTCCCGCGACCGCCACCGCCATCCCCCTTCGAGAGCGGCTGGCCTTCGCCATCCTCGACTTCGACGACGAGAAGGGAACCCTGGCCATGGAGTGGGAGAAGAAGCGGGTCGGGGTGAAGTTCACCACCGGCACCCGCGATCGGGCGCTGGCGCAGATCCGCGCTCTCCAGGGCGACGACTGGCGCCCCTACAACAACGCCGCACGGTACCTCCTCGGGGCGAAGCTCGATCCTGCGCTGGCCATGCAGCTCGCCGACCGCTCCATCCAGCTCAAGGAGCAATGGAACAACGTCTGGACCCGGGCCCAGCTCCTCCACGCGGCGGGGAAGAAGTCCGAGGCGCTGGCGGCCGCTCAGCGCGCGCAGACGCTCGGCAAGGGCTCGGAGAACTTCTTCGAGGAGAAGGAGGTCGCGAAGGCGGTGGTCAGCTGGAAGTAGTGACCGGCCAGGTCCACCCTGCGTAGCGCGCGCGGAGCGCGGATTTCTGGAACTTCCCCGCCGAGGTCCGGGGAATGGCGTCGGCGAAGACGATCGCGTCCGGGATCCAGAACTTCGCGAACTTCGGCCGGAGCCAGTCCTGAAGCTCCTCGGCGGTGGTCGTCTTGCCTTGCTTCAGGACCACCGTCGCCAGCGGTCGCTCACCCCAGCGCGGGTGGGGAACGGCCACCACCGCGGCCTCCTTGACCGCGGGATGGCCCATGAGCGCGTTCTCCAGGTCGACCGAGGAGATCCACTCCCCGCCGGACTTCACGAGGTCCTTGGTGCGGTCCGCGAGCTTGATGCTGCCGGTCGGGTCGAGGGTGACCACGTCACCCGTGCGGAACCAGCCGTCCGCCGTCCAGCGGTCCTTCGACTCCTCGTTCTCGTGGTAGCGGGCGGTGACCCACGGCCCGCGGACCTGGAGCTCGCCCATGGTCCGGTCGTCCCAGGGAACCTCGCCGTTCTCGTTCACCGCCCGGATCTCCACCAGTGGGGAGGCGCGCCCTTGGCGCGCTCGCTGCCGGTATCGCGCGTCGTCGTCGAGGATCGGCGCCTCCGGGCCCGGATGAGACAGCGAGCCGAGCGGGGACATCTCGGTCATTCCCCAGGCATGCACCACCGTGATGCCGTGTCGGTCGAAGCCGCGCAGGAGCGACTCCGGCGCCGCCGACCCACCGACGATGAGCCGGAGCCCGCGGGCGAGCGGCCACCGCCGCGGCTCGCGATCGAGCGCCTCGAGCACCGGGATCCACACCGTGGGGACTCCGGCGGACATCGTCACCTGCTCCTCCGCCATGAGATCCAGCAAGGACTCGGGATCCAGCGCTGGTCCGGGGAACACTGCCTTGGCGCCGTTCAGCACCGACGCGTAGGGCAGCCCCCACGCGTTGGCGTGGAACATCGGAACCACCGGCATCACCGCGTCCGCGTGCCGGATGCCGAGCACGTCGGGGAGCCCGGCCGCCAGCGTGTGGATCATCGTGCTCCGGTGCGTGTACACCACGCCCTTCGACTGGCCGGTCGTGCCGGACGTGTAGCACATCCCGCACGGGTCGCTCTCGGCGAGCCGGGGCGGAGTCCAGCCGCCCGTCGCGGTCGCGAGGAGTGACTCGTACTCGCCCGCCTGCGCTGCCGAGACCACCACCACCTTCTCGACGGAAATCCGCGGACGGACCTTCTCCCAGAGCGGCGCCAGCACTTCGTCCACCAGGAGGAAGCGGTCGGCGGCATGGCTCACGATGAACGCCAGCTCCTCGGGGGAGAGGCGGAGGTTGAGGGTATGGACCACGCCTCCGGCCAGCGGCACACCGAGGTAGGTCTCGAGGTGCGCGGCGTGGTTCCACATCAGCGTGGCCACCCGGTCGCCGGGGCGGAGGCCTGCGAGGGACAGCGCCTCGGCCAGCGCACGTGCGCGACGCGCCACCTGGCCGTAGGTCGTCCGGTGCAGCGAGCGATCCGGCAGGCGCGACACCACCGGGACCGTGGAGAACATCCGCTCGGCGCGGACCATGAGGTGGTCCAGCGTGAGCGGGTAGTCCATCATCGTGCCGAGCGAGGACATGCCGAGGCGTTCTCCCGCGAAGGAGTCGGAGAGGGCTTCACCCTCCCACCGACCGCCCCGGCGATCCACGGCTTCAGCGGGCCGGCGTCGACCCGGCGGCTGGCCGGGCGACCAGCTCCCGGTACAGCGACTCCACCTGCCGCACGATGGGCTCCGGCCGGAACCGGGCCAGCGCAGAGGCCCGCGCCGCGCGCCCCATCGCTCTCCGCCGCTGCGGGTCGGCGAGCAGCGACAGCACTGCGCGGGCCATCGAGCGTGGGTCGCGCGCGGGGACCAGCCACCCCGTCTCTCCCTGCGTGACGACCTCCGCCACGCCGCCGACGTCGCTCGCCACCACCGGGACCCCCGAGGCGAGCGACTCGAGCGCGGCGAGGCCGAAGCTCTCCTGATCGCTCGGGAGGAGGAAGAGGTCCGCGTGGGCGAAGAGATCGCCGAGCGAGTGCCGCTCGCCCACGAAGGCCACCGCGTCGCCGACCCCGAGTCCGGACACCAGGGCCTCCACCCCCGGCCGGTCCGGACCGTCGCCGACCAGGACCAGGACCGCAGGACGAACGCGCCGCACCTCGGCGAGCGCGCGGACCGCGTCGTCCACCCGCTTCACCGGCCGGAAGTTCGAGGCGTGGAGGAGCACCGCCGGGCGGCGCTCCGGGCTCCAGTCCAGCGCGGGGAAGAGCGCCGGAACCTCGCCGCCGCCGTTGTCCAGCGGGTGGAACGCCTGGGGATCGACGAAGTTCGGAAGCACGTCGACCCGGACGTGCGCCGGAAGCCCGAGCATGTCCATCGCGCGCCGCCGCAGCCACGCCGAGGGAGTGAGGATCGCGTCGCTCCCCAGCGCCGTCTCCCGGACCTGCGCGCGCGCGGCGGCGTCGTCCCCGAGGCCCGTCACGTCAGTGCCATGGAGCGTGGTGACCAGCGCGGGGGGACGCAGGCGTTGCCCGCGCAACCGCTCGCGCGCGAGGAGCGCAGCCGGGCCATGCGGGAGCGCGTAGTGCACGTGCAGGACGTCGAGCGACTCGCGGGCGGAGACGTCGGCCATGGCGCGGGCCAGCCCCTGGGGCGAAGCGGCTGCGCCGGGCATCGGGCGCGGCGAGCTCTCCACGAGGTGCACGGTCCATGGCCCATCGCCGGCAAGGCGAACCGGCACCGCCGAGGAGAAGACGTGGACGCGATGCCCGCGCGCAGCGAGCTGCATCGCCAGCTGCGAGGCCGCCACGCCGCTGCCACCCACCGTCGGAAAGCAGGCGATGCCCACGCCGAGCGCGCTCACGGCCGCACCGTCCGGACCTCCGGAGAGAGCGGGGCCGCTGCCGCCACCAGACCGTCGATGAGCGCTCGCGGACCGACCTCCGCGGCGATTCCCCAGAAGCCGTGGACCCTCTCTTGAGGCCGACCGGCGGGCTGAAGCGCGGTGGTCACCTGCCCGAGCGCCTCCAGGGGACCGGTCCCGATGCCGCTGCCGACCAGGGCCGCGCGCTGGAGCCGGGCGATGAAGCGGTCCACGCCGCGGGCGACGTGGGTCCGCGTCTTCTCCACCGCTCGGTCCAGCGCCGGATCGAGCGCCGCTGCCTCGGGCCGAACCGCGTCCAGCTGGCGCTCGAGGGAGCCGAGGAGGCGCTCGCGCAGCCGTCCGTCCATCCACGCCGGCCAGGCATGGAGACGCGCGGCGAGCACATGCAGGGGCTGGTCGGTGTCCTCCGGAGCGAGAGCGAGCCGGTCCAGGACCGCCGCCGTCCACGGATCCACCACGCGGAAGCGTGCGCGGGGAGCGATCATCGGCAGCTCGAGGCCGGCCCGCGCGTACACCGGCGGCAGCTGGGCGAAGTAGGTGCACTCCGCCGGGCCACCCAGGTACGCCGCGGTCGGAAGGAGCGTGTCCTGCACCAGCGGGCGGAGCAGCGCCGAGGTGCTGAACCAGAGCGGATCGTCCGCCAGGCGCGCCAGGAGCTCCGCACGCGACGCACGTCCGAGCGGGGTGCAGAAGCCGTCGCCGTCGCGATCGGGCCGGAAGCGCGGTCCCTCCGGACCCGCGGGGTGGAAGAAGGCCAGCAGGGCCTGCCGGGTCTGCACCTGCTCCTGGAAGCCGCGGCCAGCGAGCGCCACGCAGCGCTCCTCGAGCAACGCGCGGATGGCGGCGTCCTCGTCGAGGGCGAAGCGAAGGACCGGCGCGGCGAGCGCGGCCATCGCCGGGGTCCGCGGGTCCAGGAGAACCAGTCCCTCCGCGGAGAACAGCTCGGCGAGGGTGCCGGCGAACGCCGCTCCCGGGGACCGTCCTGCCACGTAGTGGCGCGCGAGCAGCGCGCTCACCTCCGCGCCGTGCGGAAGCGGGGCCAGCGCTCTCGACACCGAGGCGAGGTGAATCTCCACCTCCGGAGCGAGCCGGCGGTGGGCGAGTGACACTCGCGTGTCGGCGCCGGAGTCACCGACCCGCCCGCGGATCCAGGTCCCGCGGACGCAGCCGTCGAAGCGGGCCACCTCCGTCCAGTCGTGGTCCTCGGTCTGCAGCCAGAAGACCGGAATGCAGGGACGGCCCGTGCGTTGGGCGAGCCAGCGCGCCCGCGCCACCGCGGTGGCCGCCTTGTGCAACGTGTACAGCGGACCGAGGAACACGCCTACCTGTTGCCCGGTGACGACGCAGGTGGTGCCGGGGACGTCGAGCGCGGCGATGGACCGGGCGCGCGCGGGCGATGGAGGCAGCGCGGCTGCCTGTCGCTGCAGCTCCGTGACCACTCCCTGCATCGTTCGCCGGCGGGTGGCGCGACGCTCGGCCTCGTCCCAGGCCGATGGGTCGAGGGGGCGCGCAGGCAGGAGCGAAGCGGCGTCGGCTTCCCCGGCGATGAACTGCGCGAAGAAGTCCGAAGCCATGCCAGATTCCACCGTACCAGTGCCCATGCACCCTTCCAAACGCGCACGCCTCGCCGTGCTTGCTCCGATGGCCCTCACCCTGCTGCTCTCCACCGCGAACGCCGCACCCACCCTGCGCCCCTCCCAGCCCGATGGAGCGCGGCTGGAACGCTGGCTCGACCGGCTGCTGGTGGTGGGAGGAGTCCTGTACGTCGCCGCCCACCCCGACGACGAGAACACGCGCCTCCTCGCTTACCTTTCCAACCGTTCGCTGCTTCGCACGGGCTATCTGTCGGTGACCCGGGGTGACGGTGGGCAGAACCTCATCGGATCCGAGCTGGGGCCGGGCCTGGGCCTCATCCGGACCCAGGAGCTGCTCGCCGCCCGGGCGCTGGACGGCGCCGAGCAGCTCTTCACCACCGCGCGCGACTTCGGCTACTCCAAGAGCCCGGAAGAGTCGCTCCGCATCTGGGGGCACGACGCGATGCTGGCCGACGTGGTCCTCGCCATCCGGCGGCTCCGACCGGACGTCATCATCACCCGGTTCCCGCTGCAGGCAGAGACTCACGGGCAGCACACCGCCTCCGCACGACTGGCGGTGGAGGCGTTCACCCGGGCCGCCGATCCGGCGTACATGCCCGACGCCGAGCACCGCCGGCTCGGTCCCTGGAAGGCGCGCCGCGTGGTGTGGAACGAGAGCGGCTTCTTCGGCAAGACGGACGCGGAGCTGGCAGCGCTGCCTCATCTCGACGTGGGCGGATACGACCCGTGGCTGGGGCTCTCCTATCCCGAGCTCGCGGCCGACAGCCGGAGCAACCACCGGAGTCAAGGGTTCGGAGCGCCGCGCCGGCGGGGGCCCACGCTGGAGGCCTTCCATCCGCTCGCCGGCGACCCGATGAAGGCCAGCCCGCTGGACGGCGTGGTGTCCGACTGGTCCCGCGTCCCCGGAAGCGCGCGCCTGGTCGCGGAGCTGAAGCGTGCGCGACAGGCATTCCGCACCGCCACCCCCGAGGCTTCCATCCCGGCGCTCCTGGCGGCGCGTGCGGAGCTGCGCCGGATGCCCGACCACCCATGGAAGGAGGCCAAGCTCGCCGAGATCGATGCCACGGTGCTCGCCTGCGCTGGACTCTTCGGCGACGTGATCGCCGACCGCACGAGCAGCTCTCCCGGGGGCACGGTGACCTTGACGACGACGGTCCTGCTCCGGCGACCGGCAAAGGTGACGCTCACCTCGGCGCGGCTGGGCGAGCGCTCGCTGCTCGGCAGCTCGGAGCTGAAGACCGGCGTCCCGGTCGAGGCGAAGACGTCGTTCGACGTTCCCGGGGGCACGCGGCCGTCCAGTCCTGCGTGGCTCGAGGCACCCGAGGCCGGTCTCTACCCGGTCCGCGAGCCGGCCTGGGTGGGGCTGCCGGAGGAGCCCGCGCCCCTCGAGGCAGAGCTCACCTTCGCCTTCGGGAGCGAGTCGATCCCCCTCCGCCGCCCGGTGGCCTACAAGTGGACCGACCCGGTACTCGGCGAGCGTTATCGCCGCCTCGAGGTGCTGCCTCGGGTGACGCTGGACGCCTCGAGCGGGATGCTGCTCTTCCCCGACACCGCGCCTCGTCCGCTGGACGTCACGGTCCGCAGCGTGCGCGGAGCATCGGGCACCCTCGCGCTCGAGCTGCCGGCAGGGTTCTCCGCCCAGCCCGCCACCGCGCCGTTCACCATCGCCGCCGGAGGCGAATCCACGGTCCGCTTCACCCTCACTCCGCCGCGCACCCCGGCCACGGGCAAGTTGCGCGCCGTCGCCACGGTCGAGGGTCAGCGCTTCGACCGTGGGTTGCGACGGATCGACCACGCGCACATCCCCATCCAGACCTGGCTCCCGCCGGCGACCGTCCAGCTCACCCGGGTGGACGTGGCCCACGCCAAGCGCCGCATCGGATACGTCCCCGGGCCCGGCGACGACGTGCCCGATGCCCTGCGCCAGGCTGGCTACGTTGTCACGCCGCTCTCGGTGGGCGACCTCCGCGAGGGAGGGCTCTCGCGCTTCGACGCGGTGGTGTTCGGCATCCGCGCCTTCAACGTCGAGCCACAGCTCCAGGGACTCCACGGGAAGCTGATGGACTACGTGGCCTCGGGCGGCACGGTGCTGGTGCAGTACGTGACGAGCAACTTCATCGCCAAGGCCCCGCCGGAGCTCGGCCCGTTCCCATTCACCATCGGGCAGGGGCGGGTCACGGACGAGACGGCGGCGGTGGAGGCGGACGGAAACCCGGTGCTCGCCGGGCCGAACCGCATCGGCCCCGACGACTGGACGGGCTGGGTGCAGGAGCGCGGGCTGTACTTCGCCGAGTCCTGGGACCCTCGCTACGCCACGCCGCTCTCGATGCACGACCCGGGGGAGCAGCCGCTGAAGGGCTCGGTGCTGGTTGCTCGCTCGGGGAAGGGAGCCTTCGTCTACACCGGGCTTTCGTTCTTCCGGCAGCTGCCCGCAGGCGTCCCGGGCGCGTTCCGGCTCTTCGCCAACCTGGTGGACGCGGGTGGCTGAGAGGGACCCGGAGCCCGAGCGCGCGGAGCCGCGCGACGAGCGCTGGGGGCGGCTCTACGCGCTGGTGATCGGCGCGCTCGTCCTGGAGATCGCCGGGCTCTGGGTGCTGGAGCGGGTCTTCCGGTGAGCGCGCTCGACTGGGCGGTGCTGGTGCTGACCCTGGCCGGCATCGTCGCCTTCGGCGCCTGGCGGAGCCGCGGGGTGCACACCACCGAGGCGTACCTCCGCGCGGGGAAGGACATCCGCTGGTGGACCATCGGCCTGTCGGTGATCGCCACCCAGGCCAGCGCCATCACCTTCCTCTCGGTGCCAGGGCAGGCCTACCAGGACGGTCTGGGCTTCGTGCAGTTCTACTTCGGGCTGCCGATCGCCATGGTGCTGCTCTCGGCGATCATCCTCCCGGTCTACCACCGCCTCCGGGTCTACACGGCCTACCAGTACCTGGAGGAGCGCTTCGACCGACGGACCCGGCAGTTCACCGCCCTGCTCTTCCTGATCTCGCGCGGGCTCGCCTCGGGACTTGCCATCTACGCGCCGGCGCTGGTGCTCTCGGCGGTTCTGGGATGGCCGGTGCTCTGGACCAACTGGGTGCTGGGGGCCGTGACCATCGTCTACACCGTCTTAGGCGGGAGCCGGGCCGTCAGCCGGACCCAGACCGCGCAGATGGCGGTCATCTTCGTGGGCCTCCTGATCGCCTTCGGAATGGCCGTGTCGCTCCTTCCCCCGGGGTTCTCCTTCGGCAACGGCGTCTCCCTGGCCGGTGCGCTGGGGAAGCTCCAGGGCGTGGACCCGTCGCTGCGGCTCGACACTCGCTACACGCTCTGGTCGGGGCTGCTCGGCGGCCTCTTCGTCCAGCTGGCCTACTTCGGGACCGACCAGTCGCAGGTGCAGCGCTACCTGGCGGGGGGACCGCTGGCCGAGAGCCGGCGCGGCCTGCTGATGAACGGGCTGCTCAAGGTCCCGATGCAGCTCTTCATCCTCTTCCTCGGGGTGATGGTGTTCGTCGTCTACCAGCTGACGCCGCCACCGCTCTTCTTCAACCGCGCGGAGCTGGAGAGGGTCCGGGCAAGCCACCCCGCCGAGGTCGCGTCGCTGGAGGCCAGGCACGTCCACCTGTTCGCGGAGAAGCGGCAAGCCATCGACGCCTGGCTGGCCACTCCCAGGAAGGCACCGGCGCTGCGCGAGGCCGAGGCGCGCGTTCAGGCACTGCGGAAGGAGACCGGGGCGCTGGTGGCGCAGAGCCAGCCTGGAGCGGATCCGAAAGACGCGGACTTCATCTTCCTCCGCTTCGTCCTCGACCACTTTCCACGCGGTCTCATCGGCCTGCTGGTGGCGGTCATCCTCTCGGCGGCGATGTCCGCGAACTCCGCGGCGCTCTCGTCGCTCGGCGCGACCACGGTCGTCGACTTCTACCGTCCCCGCCATCCCGACGCGCCTGACTCTCGGACCCTGGCCGTCGCCCGGTGGTCCACCGCGGCGTGGGGACTGGTGGCGGTGGCGTTTGCGTCCTTCGCCTCGCTGCTGGACAACCTCATCCAGGCGGTGAACGTGCTGGGCTCGCTGTTCTACGGTCCCATGCTCGGCGTGTTCCTGGTGGGGTTCTTCCTGGCGCGGGTGAAGGGTCGCGCCGCCTTCTGGGCGACAGTGGCTGGCGAGATCGCCGTGCTCGCTGCAGCCGCCTTCGGAAGCCTCGGTTTCCTCTGGTACAACGTCCTCGGATGCGCGGTGGTGGTCGGGCTCGCCCCCCTGCTGCAGCGTGTCTTCTCACGCTCCTCCCCACACCCGACGACTGGAGAGCTCACATGACCTTCCGGCGCAACGTGGTCCTCGCAGCCTGTCTTGCCTTCTCGCTTCCGGCCCTCGCTCAGGGCAGCCCCCCGGCTGAGGCGACCTCCTTCCAGGCCGAGACGGTCGGCGTCCTGAGCCACGTGCAGGACCAGATGCTGCAGCTGGAGAAGGCGATGCCGGCGAACAAGTTCAACTGGCGCCCCGGCAAGGGCGTGCGCTCGGTGGCCGAGGTCTACCTCCACGCCGCGCAGTCCGGATACTTCTTCGGGAAGATGTTCGGCTGGGAGATCCCGGCGGACATCGCCTCGCAGATGAAGACCTACGAGAAGAGCACCACCGACAAGGCGAAGATCGAGAAGATGCTCACCGACTCATTCGCCTGGTTCAACGCCCAGCTGAAGGCGATGCCTGACGCCGAGCTGACCAAGACCATCGACTTCTTCGGCCGTCCGCTCACCAAGAGGGCCATCGCGATCATCGCGGTGAGCCACTACTCGGAGCACCTCGGCCAGTCGATCGCCTACGCCCGGTCGAACGGAGTCGTTCCGCCCTGGAGCAAGAACGACAAGTCGTAGTTCTCCGGCCAGCGCCGGGGCACGCGGCCGGGTTCTCTGGCGGAGAACCCGGCCCACTCCTGATCGAATCCAGGCCTACGGGCTGAGGACCTCACCGACCCGGCGCCGACGCGGTCATGCGTCTGGTCAGTTCACGACCGAGAATTCCCGAATGGAACGGAGCGCCCGCTGGACGGGCTGCTCCTCGGCCTGACCGGCGCGCCCGTGGCAGGGCACTGTCGATACCTACACCGACGCACCGGGTCACGGAGGCTAAAGGCCGCGCGGTGATTCGACGGCCCCTGTTTCTTCCGACCGCCCTCACCTGGATTCTCCTCTTCACCGCCTGCGGCGCCGGGACGGATTCTTTCTCGTTCGGCTCCGGCAATGGATCGCCGCAGGCCGATCCCACGCGCCCCCAGCCGGTGCCGGCTCCAGACGCCGGACCCGCCCCCGACGCGGGCACCCCGGCGGACGCGGGGACTGGCGCCCAGCCTCCGCCGAACGATCAGGCCGATCGCAACGGCATCTTCCCGCCCGACAACGAGTGGAACACCCGCATCGACAACGCGCCGGTGGATGCGCGCTCGGACGAGTACATCGCCTCGATGGGCGCTGATCAGCCGCTCGTGGCGAGCTGGGACGAGGAGGGGCACGGCCTCCCGTACGTCGAGGTCGAGGCGGACCAGAAGAAGGTGCCGGTGAGCTTCTGGGGCCACGCGAACGAGAGCGACCCGGGGCCTTACCCCATCCCCTGGAACGCGCCCGTCCAGATCGGCAGCGACGCGCACGTCCTGGTCGTCGACCGTACCAACGGCTGGCTCTACGAGCTGTTCGTGGCCTCCCGGAACTCCGACGGCTCCTGGGAGGCCTCCAACGGGGCGAAGTGGAACCTGCGCACGGGCGATCCGCGGCCGTCGCGATGGACCTCTGCGGACGCGGCGGGCCTGCCCGTCTTTCCGGGGGTGGTTCGCTACGACGAGGTCCAGGCGGGGTGGATCGGCCATGCCCTCCGCTTCGCGGTCAATCGAAGCCAGCAGGGCTTCGTCTGGCCGGCGACCCACGCCGCAGGAACCTGCGACCTCGGCTCGGACTGCCCTCCGATGGGGCTGCGGGTGCGGCTCAAGAAGTCCGTGGACATCTCCGGCTACAGCAAGCGGATGCAGGTGATCCTGAGGGCGCTGCAGCAGTACGGAATGTTCGTCGCCGACAACACCGGCACCAACGACAGCTGGTGGTTGTCAGGCGCTCCGCACTCGGGGTGGTCCGACGGCGAGCTGCTGACCCTGGCGGGGATCCGCGGGCGCGATTTCGAGGTCGTCGCCCACGGCGACATCAAGCCGCAATAGCGCGAGCTGGGAGCTCGGTCCCTCGCGCTGCCGAACGTCGGGGACCGCGCGATCGGGCGAGGCCTGCGCGCGTGAGCATGGGCGCGCGGCGCTCCTGCGCCGCTCTGCGAGCCTCCCCCTGGTGCCCTCCCGAGGCCTCGCCCCGCGAGCATTCCGGGCGCAAGCGGCCCGCGAGGTGAGGTAGCTTTCGGCAGTTTCCGCCCGCCGTAGGTTCCCGCACTTCTCGCACGCCGCAGCCGCCGAGGCCCGATGAAGCACTGGTGGACCGTCGCTCCGCTTTTCGCCGCCGTGCTGATGCTCGTGGCCGCGGTGCTGCCCGGAAGCGCCTTCCTCTCGATCCTCTGCAGTCTGGGGCTGGTGGCCGCCGTGCTCGCCGCCGTGCACCACGCCGAGGTGGTGGCCCTCAAGGTGGGCGAGCCGCTCGGGACGCTGGTGCTCGCCCTCGCGGTCACCTTGATCGAGACCTCGCTCATCGTCTCGCTGATGCTCGCCGGCGGCGAGGACAAGGCGGTGCTCGCTCGCGACACCGTGTACGCGACGGTGATGATCATCTGCAACGGCGTCATCGGCTTCTGCATGTTGATGGGCGGCCTCCGCCACCGGGAGCAAACCTTCCGCATCGAGGGCGCCGGGCCGGAGTTCGCCGCCCTGGTGGCCCTGGCCACGCTGGTGCTGGTGCTCCCCGCGTTCACCACCACCGCTCCGGGGCCGGTGTACTCCTCGGGACAGCTGATCTTCGCGGGGCTTTGCTCATTCCTGCTCTGGTCGGTGTTCGCCTTCTCCCAGACCGTCCGTCACCGCGACTACTTCCTTCCGCCGGGCGGCGGCCAGGAATCGCACCTCCCTCCCCCGAGCGCGCGAACGGCGTGGATGAGCTTCGTTCTCCTGCTGGTCTCGCTGGTGGGCGTGGTCGGGCTGGCCAAGTTGCTCTCGCCGATCATCGGCGCGGCGGTCACGTCCGCAGGGCTGCCCCAGGCGGTGATCGGAATCTCCGTCGCGTTCCTGGTCCTGCTCCCCGAGACGGTGGCCGCGGTGCGCGCGGCGCGCGCCGACCGGCTCCAGACCAGCATGAACCTCGCCCTGGGCTCGGCGCTGGCCACCATCGGTCTCACGGTCCCCGCGGTGGTCGCCGCCTCACTGCTCTTCAACCTCCCGGTCGTTCTGGGCCTCCCACCAAAGGACATGGTGCTCCTCCTGCTCACTTTCCTGGTTGGAACTGTGACGCTGGGCTCCGGTCGCACCACCATCATGCAGGGGGCCGTGCAGCTTCTGGTCTTCGCGGCCTTCCTCTTCCTCTCCCTGGTCCCCTGACCGCGCACCACCACGGTGGTGGTTCGTGCCGGCGAAGTGATTCGCACGTCACCGAAGCGCAACGCAGCCCGATGCACGTCTGCCCGGCGACTGATCGATCACCCGAATGACCCCGTCCGCGTTTGACTTCGTCCCTCGTTCGGGTGTCGGTTCCGAGAGTTCAGAGGAGGGCGACGGCCATGGGCGACACGAGCGTGAGACCCCCGGAACCGGTGACGCCCGCTCCGTCCCCGCCCGAACCAGCGGCGCCCGTTCCGCCCCCGCCTGAACTGCCGGCGCCCACCCCGACTCCGCCATCCTCCGCGCGTCCAGACTGGCGGCACCAGGTCGTCGAGCGCGTCCGGCGGCGACGGCGCCTGCTGATCGTCCTCGCCTCGCTGGTCGCGCTCTACACGGTGTTCGGCTTTCTGATCCTGCCCCTCATCGTCCGGCGCCAGCTCGAGAAGCGCCTCACCGCAGCGCTCCACCGCGAGACCACCGTCGCCCGGGTCCGGACCAACCCGTATGCCCTCTCCGTCACCATCGACGGCCTGCTGGTGAAGGCCTCCGACGGGAGCCCCTTCCTCTCCTGGGATCGCCTGTACCTGAATCTCGCGGCGTGGCGGATCATCCGGCGGGAGGTCGCGCTCGACGAGATCTACCTGTCGCGCTTTCACGCCCGGGTGGCGCTGGACAGCAAGGGCAACCTCAACTTCCAGGACCTGCTCGACCAGAGCTCCTCCTCCGAGCCCACTCCGCCGGCCGCCGCCGAGCAGAAGAAGCGACCCCTGGTGTTCGCCGTGCAGAAGCTCGGCATCGAACAGGCGCAGATCGACTTCTCCGACCGGTCGCGCCGCCACCCCTTCGACACCACCGTCGGACCGTTCGACATCAATCTGCAGGGCTTCCGGACGCTTCCCGACTCCACCAGCCCCTACTCCTTCGCCGGGAGGACCGACTCGGGCGAGACGTTCTCCTGGGCGGGAAGTCTCCTGACCGAGCCGCTCCGCTCGAAGGGGACCATCACCTTCGACGGGTTCCGACTCTCGAAATACGGCCCGTACTACGAGCAGGAGGTGGGCTTCGACATCCGCGACGGGCTCCTCGGTCTGAAGACGGCGTACACGCTCGAATGGGGGCCGGAGCAGCACCTGCTCCGCCTGGCGGATGGGGCCGTCTCGCTCCGCACCCTGGTGGTGGGCATCCCGGGCAGCCAGCAACCGAAGGTCGAGCTCCCGGCGGCTGACGTCGGAGGGATCGGAATCGACGTCGTCGGGCGCTCCGCGCGTGTGGAGTCGGTCGTGCTGAAGGACGCGGTCATCCGCTCGCGCCGGAATCGCGACGGCCGGCTCGACCTCGAGCAGATGAAGCCGCCCCGGAAGGCCAGCCCGCCGCCGAAGGAAAAGAACGAGCCATGGCACTGGTCGCTCGGGAAGATCGAGCTCGCAGGCTGGCGAGTCGAGTTCCAGGACGACCAGCCGGCTCGCCCCGTCCGCCTCACGCTCGCGCCACTCGACGTCCGGCTCGAGGAGATGTCGGACAAGACCCAGCAGACCTCTCGGTTGTCGGCGAGCATCGGATTCGGTGGCAAGGGCAAGGTCGGGCTGGAGGGCCCGGTGAAGCTCCTTCGGCCCGCGGTCGATCTGGCGCTCACCGTCGAGGCGCTCGACCTGCCGCAACTCGATCCCTACCTCGATCTCTACGGAGACCTGGCCGCGCGGCTGGGAAGCGGAACGCTGGGGCTCAAGGGCCACGCCCGCTTTGATGGCGGCACCGAGCCTGCGAAGTGGAGCTTCGAGGGCGACACCCGGGTAGACGGGCTCACTCTCCTCGACTCCGAGCGCAACCAGGAGCTGGCGCGGTGGAAGGAGCTCCAGATCTCGCAGATCAAGACCGCATCCGACCCGCTCGCGCTCTCGATCCGATCCGTGCGCTGGGTCCAGCCGCGCTTCCGCGTGGCCCTGGCCGAGGACGGCTCGTCGAACCTCCGGCGCCTGCTCAAGGCCCCGCCCCCCAAACCGGAGCCGGCCGAGGGGAAGGAAGGAGAGGCGAAGCAAGCGGAGGAGAAGCCCGCGGAGGCCAAGGCCCCGCCGGCACCGAAGCAGAAGCCGCAGCCCCCGGTGTCTCTGGCCAGCTTCCAGATCGTGCGGGGAACCGCGATGTTCACCGACCGCTCGATAGACCCACCGGTGACGCTCTCCATGACCGATCTCGACGTCCGGCTCCGAGGGCTGTCCAACGCGCTGAACGCCCGCTCGCAGGTGCAGATCAAGGGACTGGTGTCCGGGGGGCCGCTGGAGATCAACGGCATCCTCAGCCCACGAATGGTGAACGACGCCACGAACGTGAAGGTCACCTCCAAGGGGATCGACCTCACACCCCTCAGCCCGTACTGCGGCAAGTACGCCGGATACGCGCTGGACAAGGGAAAGCTCGACCTCGCGCTCGAATACAAGGTGGCGAAGCGTCAGCTCGCCGCGAGCAACCTGGTCAAGATCGATCAGTTCACCTTCGGCGAGGCCACCAACAGCAAGGAGGCGACGAAGCTGCCGGTGAAGCTCGGGCTCGCGGTCCTCCAGGATCCCAATGGGCTCATCGACCTCGACGTGCCAGTGGAGGGGAACGTCGACGATCCGAACTTCCGCCTGGGCCGGGTGATCTGGCGGGCGATCGGCAACGTGCTGCTCAAGGCGGTCACCTCGCCGTTCAACCTCCTCGCGAAGCTCGTCGGCGGCGGCGGAGCCGAGAAGCTGGACGTCGTCGACTTCCAGGCGGGGGCCGTGGATCTGACTCCCGGCGCGGAGAAGTCGCTCCAGGGCCTCTCCAAGGCCCTGGCCAGCAGACCTGCGCTGAAGGTGGACGTCGAGGGAACCGCAGATCCCGCCGCCGATGGGAAGACCCTCAAGCTCAAGGAGCTCAAGCGCCAGGCGACCGCGGGCCGGGCGGAGAAGGGGAAGAAGGGGGAGATGACGGACGAGGAGTACGTCAAGTTCGTCGAGAAGCGCTGGCGTTCGCTCGCCCCGCAGAACCAGTCCGGGGCCCCGCCCGACCCGGCGGCGATGGAGGACGCGGTGCTGGCCTCGGTGCAGCTGCCCCCGGAAGCACTGGGCGCCCTCCGACAGGAGCGCGCCGAGGCCGCCCGCGCGCGACTCGTCGCCATGGGCGTCGACCCGGGGCGGCTCTTCCTCACCCAGGGAGGAGAGCGGGCGAAGAAGGAAGGCGGAACCCGGGTCTACTTCACGCTCAAGTAGCGCTCGGGCGCTCGCGCTGGGCGCCAACCTCGCGGCCTCGCCCGACCCGCTCCGGGATGCAGTTCGCGCGACAAAAAAGCGCCCGCCGCGGTGGGGGGGAGATCACCGCGGCAGGCGCCGTGACGGTCGGACCCATCCGACCGCCGTCGGGGTGAACACGCTCCGGTCGACTCGGTTAAGTGATCGACGTCGAGAGCAACGACGTGGCTCCTGCTGTCATCTGGCGGCTTCGCTGGCGTCCTCCGGATGGACGGACTAGGGGAAGCCAGATGAATCGCGCACTGCGCCTCCTCGTGACGGCTTGCACGCTCGCGGTGGTGCTTCGTGCAGGACCTGCCCGAGCGTGAGGCGTGGCTCCGCCCGTGGGTCTCACGGGCACCTGCGGAGCCACGCTCGACGAGGAGCGTCGCTTCGAGCTCGCGATCTCCGGCGGCGGTGTCTGGACCGAGCTGAGCTTCGACGGCAACCGGCAGCACCTCTCGGAGGCCAGCACCGCGGTCTCGTTCGTCTACCGCCCGTCGGCGTTCTCCTTCCAGGTGTCGGTGGGCGCCGTCCTCGCCGGGAGCTTCACCGGCCCACTCGGTGAGTACGACTTCCGGCCCGGATTCCTGGCCAGCGCCTCGGTGGGCTACACCTTCCTCGACGGGAACGGCCCGCGGCCCTACCTCGCGCTCATCGGAGCGGCCGGCACCTCCATCGTCCCTACCCGCTCGCGCACCGATCCGTCGGACCGTCCCGACCTCACGGCGACCGATCTGCGAGCCTCGGTCGTCCTCGGGAAGCGCCTGTTCGATTTCTGGCTTCCCTACGTGGGGGCGGCGGTCTTCGGAGGGCCGGTCTTCTTCGCGCCCGCCGGCCAGTCTCGAACGGGCAGCGACGTGCACCACTACCGGCTCACCGCCGGCTCGAGCTTCTCCCTGCCCGCCCACCTCGAGGCTTTTGTCGAGGTCGGATTTCTCGGGGAGCAGGCGGTGCTCGGGGGCCTCGGCTGGGCCTTCTGACCCTCTTTCACGTGCCCTGGAGGTGAATCGTCCGGATTCGGTGCAACGGCGCCCGCGTCCGGTGTCCGGCAGTCACTGATTGGCGTATGACCCGCCCTGGAGGGTGCCCATGTCGACCACTCGCATGCTGCTCCTGCTGAGCCTGGCGCTGGTGGGCTGTGCCACCGAGAAGGCAGCGACGGAGAAGACGACGGCCGCCGAGAAGCCGGGCGCGAAGAGCTTCGACCTGACGACGAGCGCGGAGGTCCCGCCCTGTCCTGCCGCGGGCCCGGGCGCCAAGGGGACCAGCAACGTGACGCTTGCACCGGACGACTCCTCGCTCACCGTCTTGGTCACCTACTCCGGGCTGTCCGGCCCGGTGACCGCCGGGCACATCCACGCGGGCAAGGCGGGTGAGGCGGGTCCGGTGGTGCTGCCCTTCGGGGGCGACCTGAGCTCCCCCTACAGCAAGACCTTCACCGCGGCGGATTACGTCGCCGCCACCGGGGCCCCACCGGACTTTCCCAGCTTCGTCCAGACCCTCAAGGCCGGCGGCGCCTACGTGAACGTCCACACCGCGGCCTGCAAGCCCGGTGAGATCCGCGGACAGATCCCCTGAGCTGGCACGGCGTAACGCCCGGGCCCGACCGTCGTTGAAGGGTCGATGACCATGAACAGGAGACTGGCCCTCTTCGGTGCCAGCGGCGGTACTGGTGTGCACCTGATCCCGCTGTTGCTGGAGCGTGGATTCAGGGTGAAGGCAATGGTTCGAGATCGCGCGTCGATCTCCCTCCGGCACGAACGGCTGGAGCTGGTCCAGGGTGACCTGATGGACCCCGGGGCCACGGCGGAGGCGATCGCCGGCACCGATGGGGTGATCTCCCTCGCGGGCCCGCGGCGCCTCGGACCCACCCGCATCTACTCCGAGGGTGGCCGGAACGTCGTCCGCGCGATGCACGCGGCCGGGGTGAGGCGCGGGGTGTTCGTCACCGCCCTCGGGACGAGCAAGGAGTTCCGGATGCCACCGGTGCTCGGCTTCCTCGCGCGCAACATCGTCGGCTGGTTCCTGCGCCACGGGTGGAGGGACGGCGCCCGGTTCGAGGAGGATCTCGCCAGGACCGACCTCGAGTGGACGGTGATCCGGCCACCGGCGCTGAACCACCTCGCTCCCCGGGGGCGTTACCGGAGAGGCATCGCCGAGCACCTGTGGTCGCCCTTCCGCCTGAGCCGGGCCGACCTCGCCCAGGCCGTGCTAGATCAGCTCGACGATCCAGTCACCGTTCGCAGGTGGGTGGAGGTCGCGTGGTGACCGTGTACTCGCTGCTCCTCACGCTGCACGTCGTCAGCCTCGTCTTCTGCGCCGGGCCGGTGCTCGCCCTCGCGCTCGTACCCACGGGATTCACCCCGTCCGCCGCACACCGTCTGTCGCGGGTCGCCAGCTTCGCTCTGCTCGCGCTCCTGGTCACCGGCGGCACGGCCGTGGCGATGACCGGACAGGCCTTCGTTCACACCTGGTGGCTCCGCCTCTCGTTGCTCCTGTTCCTGGTCATCGGCGCCTTGACCGGACGGCTGCGGAGGCTGACCCGGGACGCCGGCTCAGCCAGCGGCGTGCGACCGCTCGCCTGGACCATCACCGTCGCCCTGGGGCTCGTCGTCTACCTCATGGAGGGAAAGCCCTTCTGAAGCAGGAAGCCGCGACACCTTCTCCGGAGAAGCGAGCACGTAGAGCACGGTGATTCGTCCCGCCCCGTCCACGTCACACGCCAGGACCACGCGCGGCGCAACGTCCACCCCCGGAGGAGGCTGCGAGTCGACCACGAAGGCGGGCGCCCCGTTGATGTTCTCCCGGAGCGCCAATCCCGTGCGATACGCCGACCCGCGCTGCTCGCCGAAGATCGCGAGCCGGGCGATGGCCTTCGCGCCGCGGATGACCTGGCGGACCGCTCCGAAGCGCCCCCCACCGTCGGCACGGAGCGTGGCTTGCTCCGCGAGCACCTTCTCCACCCGGGCGGGGTCACCGGTGGCCACTGCGAAGGCGAGGCGTTCCAGGGCGTCCCGGACCAGTCCCAGCCGCTCGCGGGTGGCCAGGCTTCGCTCCTCGTCGTACCCCGCGAGCGCGGCCCGGGCGCGGTGGTGCATCACCCGCACCGCTCCGACTCCCATCCTCAGGGTCGCTGCCGTCTCCTCCACCGAGAGGTCGAACACGTCCCGGAGCAGCAGAACCGCACGCTGCCGCGAGGTGAGCGGCTCGAGCGCGAGCAGGAAGGCGAAGGATGCGCTCTCGCGCAGCCCGTAGCGGCGCTCCGGATCCGCCGTTCCCGGGTCCGCCTCGGCCTCCCTCGCCTCGGGAAGCCAGGGCCCCACGTAGGCAGTCCGCTTCCGGCGCCGCAGGCGGTCACGGGCCAGGTTCGCGGCCACGGTGAGGAGCCAGTTGCGCCCGAGCACCGTGCCGGCAGGCGCATCGAGCGCCCGGATGAAGGTGTCCTGCGCGATCTCCTCGGCGTCGGCGACGCTGCCAGTCATGCGGTAGGCGAGCGCGCGGATGGTCGACGCGTGCTCCCGGTAGAGCGGCTCGATCACCCCGAGTGCTTAATGGGCGCCGACGCGTGGCGCACTGCTCCCGTGACCGGATCGGGCCCGCCGCACGCAGGGTGTGCTTGCGCCGGTCACTGAAGCCCCCCCGGCGGGAACCGGGACCCGACTGGGGGTGGGCGGTTCCGGTGCGAACCTTTTTGGGGGAACGGTTCCTCACCCCATGATGCGGCCAGCATCGGGTCGCGCCTGGAGGTCGAGGATGTCCGAGTTCTTCCGGAACGGGTGGCGTGGGGATGTACCCCGTGCTGCTCTTTGGGCCGCGGTGCTGTGGGCGATGCGGCTCGAGCGCCGGCACCTCTGGCTGATGATGGCCCTGGCGGTCACCAGCGTGGCCGCGGGGCTGCTGGCGCTGTCGGGCTCGCCGCGACCGCCGCGCTGGTGGCGCTCTCCGCGGTGCGGACCGTGAGCTCGGGCCCCGGTGCAGCGCCTCATGGGATCGCCGGCGGGACGTCACCCCATCCGGGGTGACGAGGACCTCGTCCTAGGCGTACTGCGCCTCGCCGTTGCCGAAGGACCAGTTCTCCTTCTTCACCTCGACGAGGTTGATGAACACGTCCTGCTTCCTCAGTCCGAGGCGCTCGTGAAGGCCGTCGGCGATCGCCCGGTAGAAGGCCTTCTTCAGCTCGGTCGTGCGCCCCTCGTTGAGGAAGATCTGGATGATCAGGCAGTCGGCGCTGCGCTCGATGCCGAGGTAGGTGCGGTCGATGCTCAGCTCGTCCGGCGGATGCTCGGCGAAGATCTGGAAGCGGTCGTTGGCCGGGACGTTCATCGTCCGGATCATCGCGTCGTAGACCACGTCCCCGAGGATGCGGCGGTAGTCGGGGCCTTTCCCACGCGGCAGGTCGAAGCGAACCAGTGGCATGAGGGAAGCTTGCTCCCGGAGCCGGTCGGACACCAGCACAGTCCGGCGCTCCAACGCCGAGCCGACACCCCGCCGCGAGCCGTTCCCCTAAGTTCGGCCTGCGCATGCTGCTCCGCCGCCTCACGCTGGAGGATGTCCCGACCGCGGCCCGACTCAGCGCCGTGGCCTTCGGCGGGCCCCCCCGTGAAACACGAATCCGGCGCTACCTGGCGCTCGAGCCTGAAGGATGGTTCGCCGTCGAGGAGGGCGGGGCGCTGGTGGCCATGGGCGGGGTGGTGCGGTTCGGGAAGCTCGCCTGGCTCGGTTTGATGATCGTGGAGCCCGGCCGCCAGCGCTCGGGCCTCGGACGCACCGTGGCCCGAACCGTCATCGACTGGGCGCACGATCAAGGCTGTACCACCATCAGGCTCATCGCCACGCCCGCCGGCACTCCGCTGTACCGGCAGCTCGGCTTCGTCCCCGACGGCGAGTCGCAGGAGCTGAAAGGCAATCCGCGGCCCTCGCCCCCGGGCCCAGAGCGGTCCTCGGTGCGACCGTGGCGGCCCCCGGACACGGACGAGGTGGCGCGCTTCGATGCGCCAGCATTCGGGGCAGACCGCTCGCGGCTGCTCTCGGCCTACGCCCGCGAGTTCTCCACCTCGGCCTGGGTGGCGCGCGACGACGCGGGTGCGGTGAGTGGCTTCCTCGTCGTGCAGGACGAGTCGCTCGGCCCGTGGTGCGCCGCGGACGAACACGTCGCCGGGCAGCTGCTGGACGTGGCGCTCGCCGGGGTCACGCGGCCACTGAAGGCCGGGGCGGTCGACGACGTCGGGGCGCGCCTGCTCGCCGACCGGGGACTGGCGCGAATCCGGTCGCTTCCGCGCATGCGGCTCGGTCCGCCGGTGCCTCACGCCGCGAGCCCACTTCTCCTCGCGCATGCGAGCTACGCCGTGGGCTGACTGCCGGGACGCAGCTCAGCGGCATCGGGCACTCGAGCGCCGGCGGGAACAAAAGCGCGAGCCTGCGGAGTCTCTCCTCCGGCGGGCGATGACGCCCGCGCACAAGGAGAGCTGAAGAATGTTTCCCTCGTTGAGACGTCTGGTTCCGACCGCGCTGCTCCTCACCACGTCGGGCGCGCTGGCTGATTCACCCTTCTCCCAGCCCGAGGTGCCGGCGCAGGAGATTCTCACCCGCGCCCCCGCGCAGCAGGCAGTGGCGGACGAGCAGCTGAGCATGCTCACCCGGGCCGTCGAGTCGCTCGAGACGGACGTGAAGCTGCTGCGGGCGAGGGAGGCGGAGCGTGCGGTGGACGAGGCGGAGGCGCTCGGGCCGGACAGTCACCCGCTCTGGCCCTGAGGCGATAGGCTGGACTCGGGCGGTGCCAGGCAGGGCGCGCCGGCCGAGGAGCCTCGATGCCCGATCCGGCCGAAGCGCGCCCGCACGTTCTGATGCTCCCCGGCTTCGGGGGCGGTGCCGACCAGCCGGTCCTCGTCGCGCTCGAGAACGCGCTCCGCCCGCACGCCCTCCTCGCGGTGCGCGCCGCCCTCCCTCGCGGCCGGCCCTCGCCGGGCCTCGCGGACGAGGTCTCGAAGGCCCGGGCCTGGGCTCGGGCCGATCCGGACATCGCCGCTTACGCGGGCCGCTCGTTCGGCGGACGGGTCCTGGCACGGCTGGCGCTCGAGACGCCGCCTCGCGCTCTGGTGCTGATGGGGTACCCGGTCCGATCGGCATCGGGCCAGCGCCGCCTCGAGGACGAGCGAGTGCTCGCGGCGCTGGCCTGTCCGACCCTCATCGTCCAGGGCTCGGCCGATCCGCTCGGGCCGATCCGGACCCTGGAGCGGATCACGACGAGGAACGCGCGGCTGGAGCTCGTCGTGCTCGACGGCGCCACCCATTCTTTCGGGCGGCGCGAGCGCGAGGCGGTGCGCACCGCGGCGGGCTGGCTCGCCTCACACCTCGCCTTTTAGGCCCGCCGAGGCCGGCACCGACCGACGTCAGCCTTTCCGGCCCTTCCCCTTGCCGTGGCCGTGGCCGTGGTCGTGGTCGCCCTCCCGATTCTCGTCGCGCTCGTGACGCTCGCGGCGCTCGGCGGCGAAGTGATCGTTGTACCAGCGCTCCTGCACGAAGTAGACGCGCTCGCCACAGGCGTTGTACTTGTGGCAGTGCTTGCGCCAGTTCTTGGCGTGGCCGGGCGGGACGCGCAGGTAGATCGGCGGATTCTCCACCGCCACCGGCACGGACTGGATCACGACCGGCTTTGAGTACACCACCGGTGGCGGCCTGGCCATCGTGCCGACGTCGATCCGGCCGTAGAAGCCCGAGTCGCCAACCGAGACGGAGACGCCGACGTCGGTGGCGCGCGCAGAGCCGGCAGCGAGCACGGCGGCGGTGAGGAGAAGACGGATCTTCATCGTCTGGTGAACCTCCGAAATGAGGTCCCGACGCTACCAGCCGAGAAGGGCGGAGAAGCCCGCGAGCAAAGCCCACACCGAGGGCGCGGTGCGCACGACGAGCACCCTCGCCGCACAGGTCGCACTGGAGAATTGCACCCCGCAGGACGCGCGCGACGAGCGCAGGCTCAGCGATTCTCCTCGAACCGCGCCGTCACCTTGCCCTGCTTCACCGCCCGGGCGAGCGCGGCGTGGTCCCGCGCGTTCTGATCGGCGTAGGACATCGCGAACGACGCGAGGGCCTGGTCGAAGGCATCGCTTTTTCCCATGTACCCGCTCAGCACCCCTGGCTGTCCGGCGCGGGCATGGGACAGCGCCAGGGCGCGCCCGCACCAGCCGGCGTAGACCCCCATCTCCGCCCGACCGAAGGTCTCCACCCGGATGCTGATCTTGATGTCCCGGAGCTGCCGCACGAAGTAGTCGCGCTGCGGGCCCGACGTCCACCCGAGGAAGATGTCGCTCGCCGGCTGCATCAGGCGGTATCCGTTGATGACCCTCTGCCCGTGGTTTTCGAACGGACTCCGACCCGCGGAGGGCTCCAGCACCGACGACCGGGCCTCCTTCACCTGGAGGAACAGGGGGTCGCCCTCGCCGGCGGTGAAGAGCATCACCCAGCACAAGGTCCCCACGCTTCCGATGCCCACCACCTTGATTGCCGCGTCCCGCAGCTGGAAGCGCTCGAGCAGCGCCCGGTAGGAAGCGTGGAGGGTTGCGCGGTAGCCCTCGAGCGCATCGAGCACTGCCTGCTGCACCTCTCCGGGAGGGTGTCCTTCGGCGTGGAAGATGGTGGGCAGCTGGTCCTTGATCAGGGGCACCTTCCCCTTCTGCTCCACCAGCTTGGGGAAAACGTCCTCGGCCACGCCCTTGCTGCGCTCCTTCTGCAGGCGCTTGAGCGCGCGATCCCGGAAGTCCGGATCCTTGATGCCGGCGATCAGCTCGTCGGCTCCGAGGGAGTGGTACCAGAGCTCCAGCGTCCTCATCTCGCTGTACTCGGTCATCGCCTCCCGGTAGGCGCGCACGCAGGCCAGCGCCGTGTCCCGGGCGACGTCGTCCCGGAGCCCGTTGTCCCGCGAGGCGATCACGAAGCTCGTCGCCAGGCGCTTCACGTCCCATTCCCAGGGCGCCGGCAACGTCTCGTCCAGGTCGTTGATGCCGAAGATGACCCGGCGCTCCGGCGTCGCATAGCCGCCGAAGTTGCACAGGTGGGCGTCCCCGCAGCACTGCACCCGGACGCCCGTCACCGGTGTCGAGGCGAGGTCCGAGGCCATCGTGAGCGCCGCCCCCCGGTAGAAGGTGAAGGCCGAGCGCACCATCCTTCCGTGGCGGAGAGGGAGGAGCTCGGGATGGCGACCCCGCTCCGCAGCCAGGACCAGCTCCACCGCGTCGGGTCGATTCGCCGGCCGCTTCCAGGTCGCGTGCGAGGCGCGAGGGCACTTGCCCCGGAGCGCCTTGCCGGCAGCGACCCGCTCCGCGTGGGTCAGCTGGTGTGCTCCCTCGAGCACGGCCCACTTGGCTTGCACCCTCGACGTTCGGGCGGAGGCGGGTGTTCTCTTCGCCGTCAGGGTCGCCATCGGACCGCTCCCCTCTGCGTGCGCCGGGGTGGAGTGCGCCGCCGCGAAGTAGCCTCTCGTTTCCGCGGAGTCCACCGTCTTGTGGACCTCCACACGAGTGGCACCGCGACGAGAGGCGTCATGGATGTCGCCCCGGACCCGGCTGGCCCGAGTTTCACCCTCGGGCGGTGCCCCCCTCACTCGAGGCGGAGTCCACGGGCGTGGCCCTCCCGGCCGATCAGGCCGCGTCGGCGGCCGAGGGCGATTCCTCGCGCTTCACCCGGTACATCGCGCGGTCGGCAGCCTGGAGGAGCTCGGCGGCGGAGCGCCCGTCGTCGGGCCACATGGCGACCCCGATGCTCACCCCCAGTCGAGGGGCGGAAGGGAGACCGGTCATGGGCTGGACGACGGCCCGGACGAGCTTGGCCGCGACTTCCTCGGCCATCTCGCGGGTCTTCACGCCCTCCAGCACCACCGCGAACTCGTCGCCACCGACGCGCGCCACCACGTCGGTCGCCCGGAGGTGATCGCGGAGTCGGCGCGCCACCTCCCGGAGCGCCTCGTCCCCGGCGGCGTGACCCAGCTGGTCGTTCAACGCCTTGAACTGGTTCAGATCGGCGAACAGAACGCCGAACGGCTGGCCGCCCTGCTCCGCGCGGGCAGTGGCCTCGAGCACGGCCTGCTCCAGCCGGTTCCGGTTGGCCGCACCCGTGAGCGGGTCCGACTCGGCCAGCCGGACGAGCCGCTCGGCCTCGCGCCGCTGAGCGGTCACGTCTCGGGCGACGGCGTGCAACACCCGGGAGCCCGGGGCCGGGGGCGGGATCCGCCACGCCAGCCAGCGCCAGCTCCCGTCCTTGCAGTGGTATCGGTTCTCGAAGCCGGCGGTGGCGCGATCCTCGACGAGGTTCCGGAGGGCCTCCTCGGTGGCGGCGAGGTCTTCCGGGTGAACGAGATCGACGAGGGATCGACCGAGCAGCTCCTCGGGGGTCCAGCCCAGGGTCGCCTCGAAGCTGCGGCTGACCTTGACGAAACCGCGATCCAGGTCGGCGACGGAGAGGAGGTCGAGCGCCAGCTCGAAGAACTCCTCGCGCTCCCGCTCCAGCTCCCGCCGCTCGGTGATGTCGTTGACGCAGCCCACGAAGCCGGTCAACCGACCCACGTCGTCGGAGAGGATGCGCGCGGTCGCCATGACCCAGCGGACCGTGCCGTCCCGGCGGAGGAACCGGAACTCGCCGGAGTACGGCTGGCCGGACTCGACCGACTCCTTCCAGGCGGTGTGGACCCGGTCACGGTCTTCGGGATGAAGCGCATCGGCGCATCCGCGCCCGAGCACTTCCTGCGGCGGAACGCCGGTGATCTCCGTCCAGGCCTCGTTCACGTACTGGAGCTCGCCGCCCGGGCCGGCGACGAAGATTCCCACCGGTGCCTGGGTGCTGAGACCGCGGAAGCGCGCCTCGCTCGCCCGGATGGCCGCCTCGTGCGTCCGCCGCGCAGTGATGTCCTGGAAGGAGGAGACCACGCCCTGGAGCGGGCCGGCGTGCCCGTCCCGCAGCGGCTGGGTGTTGACGCTGATCCATCGCGTGCCGCCACTCGGCAGGCGGACCCCCATGAGCACGCCCAGGACCGGCTCGCCGGTGCGCAGGGTGACCATCGCCGGGTGCTGCTCTCCCGGAAACGGCGACCCGTCGGCATGCACCGCGGCCCAGCTCGGGTCGAGCGAGGTGCGTCCGGTGAACTGCTCGGCGGTGAGACCGAGGATGCGGAGCGCGCTGGCGTTGAAGGCGACGACCTTCCCGGTGAGGTCCTGCACCGCGATGCCCTCGACCAGCGAGGCGAGCACCGACTCGTAGAGCACCACCTGCGAGCTGAGCGCATGCTCCACCGCCTCGACGTCGGCGAGGCTGGTGCGCAGACGCTTCAGCGCGTCCGCTGCAACCGCCTTGCTCTTGGCGCCGCGCTCGGGGTCCAGCATCGTGGACGAGCAGTCTTCCACACCACCTCACGGTGGTAGCGACCGCGCCCCGCCGACCACTCGCACGCACCTCGGGGGAGCGCGTACCTGGTCCCACCCGGTTCCGATACAGTCCGCCGCCCGTGCCCCCGCCACGCCCGACCGTCGCCGAGCTGAACGCTCTCGCCGAGCTGTGGAACAGGAGCGAGGTGCTGCAGCACCACGGGATGCGGGTTGCCTTCCGTCCGGATCGAGTGGTGGTCGAGCTCCCCGAGGTCCGGCCCGAGCACCTGGGAGGTCTGGGGACCTCGGCGGTCAACGGCATGGTGCTGGCCGGACTCTTCGACCTCGCGGTGGGCAGCACGGTGGTCCTGCTGGATCCCCGCCGCCGCAGCGCGACCGTTCAGCTGTCGATGAGCTTCGAGCGCGCGGTCTTCGGGCGTTCCGCCCGGTGCGAGGCGTGGATCGACCGCGCCGGGCAACGGACGCTCTTCGCCAGCGCGCACATCCTCGATGAGCAGGGGCAGGTCTGCGCCCGGTGCCAGGCGGTGGTGGCGGTGAGCCGCCAGGCCCTGGAGGAGCCACAGGGCGCACCGGGCGGCTGAGGGACGACTCCGCCGGGCCGGGTTCGATGCGCCGCATGCATCGGACCCATCAGCAGAACCTCGGAAGTCGACACAGTTCGACGCGGACCGAAGCAAGACTTGCGGGGCGCCAGGCAGAGGGGGCCCATGGGAGTTAGCTCCGGAGCCGAGATGGACGACGCCCGCGACGAGCGACGGCTCACCCTGGCGCTGTTCGCCGTGGCCTGGGGAGCGAACCAGTTCACCCCGCTGCTCGTGGTGTACCGCGAGCTGTTCGGCTTCGGCGCCGCGGTGCTCGGGGCGCTGTGGGGCTGCTACGCGGTGGGCCTCGTGCCGGGTCTGCTGGTGGGCGGGGCCGCGTCCGACGCGCGCGGACGCCGGCCGGTGGTCGTCCCCTTCTTCTTCCTCTCGCTGGTCGCGACCCTGGTGCTCATCGCCGGCGCGGTGTGGAGCCCCGCCCTGGCGCTGGGGAGGCTCGTCGCCGGCGTGGTCTCCGGGGTGGTGTTCGGCGCAGGCTCGGCCTGGCTGGTTGAGCTCTCGGCGGCGCTCCACACCCGCCGGGCGGCGCTCTCGGTCACGGCAGGCTTCTGTCTGGGCCCGCTGGCCGCAGGCCTCGTCGCCGACGCGCTGCCCTGGCCGGCGGTGCTGCCCTACGTTCCGCATCTGCTGCTGGGGGCGCTGGCGCTGCCGGGCGTGATGTCGGCACGTGAGACTCTGCGGCCCGGCGCCCAGGCGCGGCGCGTGCCGCCCTCGCCCGAGGTCCGGCGCCGGTTCCTCCTCGGCGTGGCGCCGGTGGCTCCCTTCGTCTTCGCCAGCGTCGCGGTGGCCTTCGTGGTCCTGCCGACGCGGTTTCCTCCCCTGCCGCATCCTGCGGCGCTGGTGGGCCTGATGACCGGGGTAACCCTCGGAATCGGCGCGGCGATCCAGTCGCTCGGAAGACGGCTCGAGGCCGGGCGACCCGGACGCGCCGCGGTTGCCGGGCTGTCCTTCGCCACCCTCGGCTGGGCCGTCGCCGCCTGGACCGCGCGGGGCCCGACCGTCCCGGGCGTCCTCGTCTCGATGGCGCTCCTCGGCAGCGCGTACGGCCTCTGTCTCGTGGGAGGCCTCGCAGCGGCGGGAAGGCTGGCGGACAGCGGGACACGCGGCACGCTGGTGGGCTGGTTCTACGCCTGGGCCTATCTGGGCTTCGCCGCGCCGTTCCTCGTCGCCTGGCTCGGCCGCTTCGTCTCCATGCCGCGGGTGCTGCTCGGAGGGAGCGCCGTCGCCGCGCTGTCGGCGGTGGTCGTCGCGCGGGAGCTCGCCCGGTGGCTCACGCCCTCGACGCACCGCGCTCCGGCGCCGCCGGCCGCCCTGCGTCATCCCTGATCAGCCCGATGTCGAGCGGGCCGCAGTTGCCCTCGCGTGGCACTCACGGGTCACCCGATGCGTGGATAGCCTCGTGACGCGATGCAGCCGCTCCCCACACCTCGAGGGAAGCTCGCGGTGGCCCTCCTGGCCGCCGTCGCGCTGGCGGTGGGCTGCGGTGACGACGGAGGCGGGGGCGAGGCGGGCTGGTCCACCCACGCGCCCCTGTCGCTGGGGCCCCGCCAGGAGCTGGGGGTCGCGGCGCTCGACGGGAAGATCTACGCGGTCGGGGGCATCGACGGGTCGCGGCAGGCGATGGCGACAGTCGAAGTCTACGACCCGTCCACCGACCGCTGGACGCAGCGGGCATCGCTCCCCGACCCGATGCACCACGTCAACGTGGCCGCGTCGGGCGGAAAGCTCTACGTCGTCGGTGCACTGAGCGGAGCCTCGTTCGACGCCATCGGCGACACCCTGGTCTACGACCCCGGGGCGGACGCCTGGTCGCCCCTGACGTCGATGCCTTCCGGCACCGAGCGCGGAGCTTCAGGCGTCGCCGTCCTCGACGACGGGCGCATCGTGGTCGCCGGGGGCCTCAGGGGCGGCGATTCGGTCACCGACGCATCGGTGTTCGACCCCGGGACCGGCGTCTGGTCCTCCCTGCAGCCGCTGGCAGTGGCGCGGGATCACCTCGCCGCAGCGACCATCGGTGGGCGCGTCTACGCCGCGACCGGGCGGGACAACGGAGCGCTGAGGGCAGCGCTCGAGGTCCTGGATGCGTCCACCGGCTCCTGGAGCCGACGAGCGGACATCCCCACCGCGCGGGGAGGCGTCGCCGCGGCCGCGCTCTCGGGCCGGCTGGTGGTCCTCGGCGGAGAGGGAAACTCGGCCGATCCCGCGGGCATCTTTCACCAGACCGAGAGCTACGATCCCTCCACCGACACCTGGCGGTCCGATGCCCCGATGCGGACCGGGCGGCACGGCATCGGCGCGGCAGTCGTCGGAGACCGCCTCTACGTTCCGGGGGGCGCCACCCAGGAGGGCTTCGGGGCGGTGACGGCGAACGAGTCGTTCGCCTTCTGACGCCCGGTCCTTTGCCGCCGCGCCTAAGGTGGAGGCCGTGCTGCGGATCATCCCGCTCGGCGGACTGGGTGAGATTGGCCTGAACTCGATGGTCTTCGAGTGTCAGGACCAGCTGCTGCTGGTGGACGCGGGGCTGCTCTTCCCTCCCCCCGAGCTCCCCGGCGTGGAGCTCATCATCCCCGACTTCGGCTACCTCCGTGACGCCGCTGCGCAGCTCGGGGCGGTGCTGCTCACCCACGCGCACGAGGACCACGTGGGCGCCCTGCCCTTCCTGCTGCGCGAGCGCAGCGTGCCGGTGTACGGGACCCGGCTCACCCTGGCGCTGGTCGCCGAGCGCCTGGACCAGATGGACGTCCGGGCCGACCTGCGGGAGATCCTCCCCGGCGAGCCATTCCATCCCTCGCCCGCCTTCGAGGTCGAGGCGTTCCGGGTCGCGCACTCCATCCCCGACGCGGTCGGGCTGCTCCTCCGCACGCCCGAGGGCACGGTGGTGCACACGGGCGACTTCAAGCTGGACGACACCCCGCTCGATGCCCGCCCCACCGACCTCCCCCGGCTGGAGGCGCTCCCCGACGGCGAGGCGCTGTGCCTCCTCAGCGACTCGACCAACGCCGAGGTCGAAGGCGAGACCCCGCCCGAGCGCGTCGTCGCCGAGACGCTCGAGCGCCTCATCCCGCAGGCCGGAGGCCGGGTGCTGGTGGGGCTCTTCGCCTCGCACCTGCACCGGGTGCAGCACGTCATCCACGTTTGCCACCGGACCGGACGGCGCCTGGTGCTCGCCGGCCGGAGCCTGGAGCGGAACGTGGACGCCGCCCGGCGCGCGGGGCGCCTCGAGGTCCCCGAGGGACTGCTCTGCTCGCCCGAGGAGGCCGAGGGGCTCCTCCCCCACCACGTGTGCATCCTCGCCACCGGCGCTCAGGGAGAGCCGCGCGCCGCCCTGTCCCAGCTGCTTCAGCCGGAGACGGAGGGGCTGCGTATCGAGCGCGGGGACACGGTGCTCCTCAGCTCCCGTCCCATCCCCGGCAACGAGCGAGCGGTGAGCGTGCTCATCAACGCGCTGCTCGCCGCCGGCGCGCGGGTGGTGCACGCGGGCATCGAGCCGAGCCTCCACGTCTCCGGGCACGCGGCGCGGGGGCAGCAGCGGAAGATGATCGAGGCGGTGCGGCCGCGGCACTTCGTCCCCATCCACGGCGAGCTGCGCCAGCTCACCGCGCACCTCGATCTCGCCGCGAGCGCAGGCCTCGGCGCCGAGCAGTGCTTCCTCGCCCGCGACGGCGACGTGCTCGGCTTCGCCTCGGGGCGTGGGGCCTTCTGGGGCAAGACCCCCGTGGGCCGGGTGTTCGAGAGCCGGGCCGGTGGGGGCGACATCGACCCCGAGTCCCTCGCCGCGCGAAATCGCCTGGCGCGATCCGGGGTGGTGGCGGTCGTGGTCGCCGTTTCCCGGGACACCGGCGCCTACATCGGGATGCCCCAGCTCGTCGGTCGCGGCCTCACCCGGGACGAGGAGCGGGTGCTCGAGTCGGCAGCCCCCGACCTGGTTCCCCTGCTCGAGGCGCTGAGCCCGGAGGTGCGCGGAGACGACGCGTTCCTCCGCGAGGCGGTGGTTCGAGTCACCCGGCAGGTGTTCCGAGAACGCGTCTCCCGGCGGCCATTCATCCTTCCGCTCATCGTCCGGATCTGAAAGCGCGGGCTTACCGGGCAGGCGAGAGACCACGTCCCGGGCGCCCTCTGGTATGACCCCCCGGCCCTCGGCCCCTGGACCTCCGGGCCACCCTCGATGCTGCCGTTTTTCCTCAGTCTGTTCCTGCTCGCGGCCCCCGACGAGCCACCTCCCGCACGCCCCGTGCCCCCGCTCTCCCGCAGCCCGAGGGTGGACGGGGTGCTGGGCGACTTCCGGGGTGGCCTGCCGCTGACGGCGAAGCCGCTGGAGGGGGGGAGCGCCCAGCTCACCGCCCGGGTGGGAGCGTTCCGGGACACGCTCTACGTCGCGCTCGACGTCCAGGACGAGACCATCACCGACCGGGACCGGGTGGCCCTCGCGCTGCACTTTCCCGAGGCAGGGGTGACCGCCGGCGGCTCGGTGTTTCGCTTCGGTCCCGGGGGGAAGGTGGACCCGCGGCCGGAGGACGGGGTCAGCTCCGGAACGCTCGATCTGGTGGACGCCGCCGTGCACCGGACCCGGAAGGGCATGTCGCTCGAGGTGGCCATCCCCGCCCGAGCGCTGCCTCGCTTCCCGGCGCGGGATGCGCTGGTGCTGGAGCTGTGCCTCTCCTACGAGGACGCAGACGATGCCGGTCCCGCGGCGAAGGAGATCTCCACCTGCGTGACCGGAGCCCCCCCACCGGAGCTTCTGGAGCTGCCGGAGGGTTTCCGCAAGGGACTCCGGCCGCGCCCACCGGCGGAGGTCCAGACCGTCGAGGGACGTCCGGGCGGCTGGGTGGGCTTCAATGGCCAGGCGGACCCGAAGTGGGTGCTGGGGGACCGCCCGCTCAACGAGCAGTCGCTGCGAGTCCTGGTCTCGGACCCTCCCATCGACCCCGCGGCGGTCCGGGTCTACGTCCCCTCGCGGATGCAGCTCCCCGACGGGAAGGCCCTCCTCGCGGTCCTCACCGGTCAGGACCCCTTCGGACAGGACGAGAGTTGCGCCCCGGAGCGGGAAATGCGACTGGCGGTGTTCTGGGTGAAGGGCCGGGTGGGAGAGCGGGTGCTGGACTGGCCCGCAATGAGCTGTGCACTGGGACGGGCCCTCTCGGTGTCACTCGATGAGGACGGCGAGCTGTCGGTCGGTTATTCCAGCGGCGCCACGGTCCGCTTCAACTGGGACCGAGACCACTTCGAACGCGTCGAGTACGGACTTCTGTGAGCACACACGAGAACAAGGCGCTGTACATGGCCACCCTGGGCTGCCCCAAGAACCGGGTCGATTCCGAGGTCATGCTCGGGACCCTCGGGGCGCGGGGCTACACGCTGGTGGAGCGGCCGGAGGACGCCTCGGTCATCGTGGTGAACACCTGCGCGTTCATCGGACCGGCGAAGCAGGAGTCGGTGGACACCATCCTCGAGCTGGCGGAGCTCAAGAAGACCGGCCGGTGCGACACCCTGGTGGTCACCGGCTGCCTCTCCCAGCGCTACGGCCCCGAGCTGGCGAAGGAGATGCCCGAGGTGGACCACTTCCTCGGGACCGGCGCCTACGTGCAGATCGGCGACCTCCTCGCTGCCGAGGCCGCGCCCCGCCAGGTCATCCCCGATCCGCACTACGTCCACGACGCCCGCACGCCGAAGGTCAACTCCAGCCCGAAGTGGACGGCGTACCTCAAGATCTCCGAGGGCTGTGACAACGCCTGCGCCTTCTGCATCATCCCCACGCTCCGCGGCGCACAGCGCTCGCGTCCCATCGAGGATCTCGTCGCCGAGGCCCGCACCCTGGCGGCGAGCGGCGTGCGGGAGCTGAACCTGGTCGCCCAGGATCTGACTGCCTACGGCCACGACCTGCCCGGCCGGCCGCAGCTGCACCAGCTGCTCGAGGCCCTGTGCACGGTGGACGTGCGGTGGATCCGCCTCCACTACGCCTACCCGCGGGTGTTCCCCGACGCGCTGATCGAGGTGATGGCGCGCGAGCCGAAGATTGCCAAGTACCTGGACATGCCGCTGCAGCACGCCTCGGACCGGCTCCTGCGCTCGATGCGCCGCGGCCGGGACAGCGCCTTCCTGGTGGCCCTCCTGGCAAAGCTACGGGGGCGCATCCCCGGGCTCACCTTCCGCACCTCGCTCATCGCTGGGCTACCCGGCGAGACCGAGAAGGACTTCGAGCTGCTCAAGGAGTTCGTCCGGACCCAGCGCTTCGAGCGAATGGGCTGCTTCCAGTACTCGGACGAGGAAGGCACGGCGGCCTTCGACTTCCCGGACAAGGTGCCGCAGAAGGTCATCGAGCGGCGCTGGCGGGAGGTCATGGCGATCCAGAAGCGGATCAACCGCGAGCAGAACCGCGCGCTGATCGGCAAGCGGCTGGAGGTGCTGGTCGAGGGCCCGAGCCCCGAGTCCGAGCATCTTCTGGTCGGGCGCCACGAGGGCCAGGCTCCAGACATCGACGGGCTCGTCTACATCAACGACGGCTTCGGTTACCCGGGCGAGCTGGTGACCGTCGAGGTGACCGAGGCCCACGACTACGACCTGGTCGGCCGGGTGGTGGACCGGCCCGAGCGCCGGGCAGTCGCCTCCGCCTGAGCGGCATCCTCGTCGAGGGAAGCGGTCACGCCGTGGCGTAGCGAAGGTGCACCACCCCGCTGCGCTCGAAGCGGCGCTCGTCGACGAGCTGAAGCTTCAGCCGCACGTCATCGGGGAGGGCCGGCTTTCCGCCGCCGACGATGATGGGCACGATGAAGAGGTTGATCTCGTCGACGAGGCCCGCCCTGAAGGCGTGCGCCGCGAGTCCGTGGCCACCGATCCCCAGGTCCTGCCGCGCTCGCGACTTCATCTCGCGAATGGCAGCGACGACGAAGGTCCGCTCGAGCCGCGTCCTCGGCGTCGAGACCTGGTTCAGGGCCGTCGAGTAGACGACCTTGTCCGCCGCACGCCAGAGCCTGGCAAAGTCGCGCGCGTATGGGGGATCGGACTCGTTGCCGTACTGCTCCTCCCAGACCTGCATGGTCTCGTACATGCGCCTGCCGTAGAGATACGTGCCGACCGGGCGCAGCAGGTCGTTGACGAACCGGTGCACCTCTTCGTCAGGCGCGGTCCAGTCGAACTTGCCCTGAGCGTCCTCGATGTAGCCGTCGAGAGACTCCGTCGCGACGTAGATCAGCTTGGCCGTCATGTCGGGTGCTCGTTTCGCGCCGCGGCCAGGGAGAGATGCTCGGCGAGCCGGGCAAGCACCTGTTTCCAGCCTTCCAGCGCAAGGCGCTGGTTCTCCTTCACCGCCTCGTGCGCCGCTACCCGGGCGGGTGAGATGTGCTGCCGTACCGTGACTCGCGTGCCTTCCTCGACGTCCTCGAGAAGGACGACCGACTCGATCATCGCCTCGAGCGGCCAATCCGCGAACATGGGGTGCCGATCAGGGCGGCCGCGCTCGTCGACGAACCCGAGCATGAACTCCAGTCGGGTATTCGCGACGACGTCGCGGAAGGTCCCCTTCAGGTGGGCCGTCATCCCGTTGCCGCGGTGGGTGAAGCGGATGATGCCTCCAGGCCGCGCGTCGATCTCGCACGAGAGCACCTCGGCGCCGTAGGGCCCGAACCAGCGAGTGAAGTGCTCGGCCTTCGTCCATGCTTCGAAGACGAGCTCGCGTGGCGCTCGAAAGACACGTGTCACGACGTCGCCGCCGAGCTGGGTCGGATCATTCGCGCTTCTTGGCTCTGGCATGGCGCTTCTCCTTGTCGGCGATGTCCTTGCGTCTCGCCTGGATCTCCCGGAGATACTCGTCGAGACGATCGAAGCTCCGCTCCCAGAAGCGGCGATAGTCGGCGGTCCAGTCCGCAACCTCACGAAGGGGACCTGCTTCCAGGCGACAGGGGCGCCACTGTGCCTCGCGGCCGCGTGCGATCAGGCCCGCGCGTTCGAGAACCCGGAGGTGCCGCGAGATCGCCGGGCCACTGATGTCGAACGGCGCCGCGAGCTCGGTGACGACTGCGGGCCCCCTCGCGAGGCGGGAGAGGATCGCTCGCCGCGTGGGATCTGCGAGGGCTGCGAAGGTCGCGCTCAGGCTGTCGGGCGAGGGATTCATCTAACGAGTTTGTTATCTAACTACATCGTTATCTATGAGCGAGTCGGATGTCAACTGGCGCCTGAAAGATGCGTCTCAGGGTCGTCGTCGCGCGCCGCGGCGAGGGTCCTGGTCAGCGGGCTCGCTTTCCCTCGAGGCCGGGGCCACCGGGGTCACGTCCTCGACCTGCCGGCAGGGCGGCGGGGGCGAATCCTTGGCACGCACCAGCGTCATGCGCGCGCTCGCGAGATCGAGGATGACCCGGCGCGCTCCCCACGCCTCGAGACCGAGCGCACCGATGGCCGGGGCCCGCGTCCAGTCATCCCGCGTGCGGACCGCCACGTCGCACGCCTCCCAGCCCGGAGTGAGCTGGACCGCGCGGATCACGCTCTCTGCGCCGAGCAGCCGCGCCTGGAAGCGGGCCAGCTCGGTCGGGCGACCGGTGGCGAGGATCAGCGTCTGGAGCACGGTCGCCGAGGTTCCCGACAGCTGCGCCGCCGCGAGGAGCCGGTCGCTGTCCGGCGCGCGAGTCACGTCCACCTGGACCTGCTCGAGGCTCGCCGCCACCTCGGGCGCCGAACGGGAGACGTTTACCGTGCCGCGGTCCAGGTCCACATCGAGCACCGATTGCCCGAGCACGTCGAGGCCGAGCCACAGGACGCAGGACGGCTCCTGAACCACGGCGGCGCGGAATGCGGCAAGAGCGTGGCCCCCCAGGGTGACGCCACCGAGAGGGACCTCGGGCAGCGTCTCCCAGCCCCCCTGGAGCAGCGGCAACCGCACCTGGACTCCGGTCGCCGTGGAAGCGCCGGGACACTTCGCCGAGATCAGCGAGCGAGGCTCCTCGATGGCCAGTCGAACGTCGGCGCTCGTTCCTCCGATGGCTCCTTCCACCGGAAGCCCCGGACCGGAGCGCAGCGACAGCTTCACCGTGGGGGCGGGGGTGCCGCTCCCGGCTCCGTGCGCGCAGCCGGCACCGACCGCGAGAACCACGACGACGAGTGCGCCTATCTCCCGGGAGCGCCGGTCGTGGTGTCGACGATCTGCGTGCCCGGGGGCGGCGTGAGCTGGAACGTCTCCTTGGGGAGGCCGACGTTGGTCTTCAGATTGGAGAAGGTGATGGTGTTCCGGCTGCCGTCCGGGTCGATGACGATGCTGCGGCGCACCTGCGCGGACTTCGGATCGATGTCCAGCTGCACCTCGCGGAAGCGCGCGTCCGGCTTCTTCGGCACCAGGGTGAGGAGCGTGCCCAGGCATTCCTTGCACTCCGTCCGCGAGATGACGAACTCGTCGGAGAGCTTCCCCTTTCCCCAGAGAAAGGTCACCGACGCAGAGAGCTGGCTCGTGGGAAGCGAGGCCTTGGTGAGGGTCTGCGCCTCCGGATCGAGCGCGTAGATCAGCTCGCCCGAGAGGACGAAGCTGCGCTTCGACGGGGTCAAGTACTCCCACCGCATCTTGGCCGGCTTCTGGAACGCCACCGTGCCCGTCGAGACCACCGTGCGGTTGAAGGTCTTGTAGACGTACTCCTGGCGGAAGTCGGCGGTGAAGTCCTGGGTGCGCTCGTAGAAGCCCTGCATCCGCTCGACGAGGGCCTTGACGTCCGGTGCCATGGGGCGGTCCGCGGTGGGCGCGGGACCGGCACCGAGCACGAGCAGCAGGGGGAGCAGGGACATGGAGTACAGCCGTGCCATACGAGAGATCGGACGTCCAGACCCGGATCCGGATTCAGTTCTCAGAGGGGCCTCGTTGGGGCAGTCTCTTCTGGCACTTTCTCCCAGGAGCTTCCATGCGCATGCTCATTCGGGTCCTCGTCGCTGGCCTTCTCGTCGCAACGCCCACCCTGGGCCAGGAAAAGTCCGCGGAGAAGCCCGCTCCGCCGAAGCCGTCACCCCTCCTGACCCAGGCCTTCAAGGACGCCAGCGGGACGTGGAGCTGCACCGGCTCGATGGACAACCCCCAGGCACCGGGCACCCAGGTCAAGACGAAGAGCGAGATGAAGATCGCCCCGGTCGCGGACGGCTTCGCCTACGCCGGGGCGTGGAAGGCAGAGAAGAACGCGGCGATGCCGACCGGCGCCAAGGGGACAATGCAGTGGGGGTTCGACGCGTCCCGGAACAAGCTGGTGGAGATCGGCTTCGACAACATGGGAAGCACCTGGCAGGGAACCTCCGACGGCGAGAAGGACGGCAAGACCGTGTGGACGGAGGAGGGGGTGATGATGGGCCAGCCGATGAAGTCCCGGACGACCGTCACCCGGAAGGGCCCGAAGGAGATCACCATCCTGACCGAGGTCGAGTCCAAGCCCGGTGCCTGGCAAAAGCTCGGTGAGGACAACTGCAAGAAGAAGTAGTCGGTAATCCAGGCGACGCGGCGCCGCCGGTACGCCACGCGCCCGCCAGCGTGGCAGGATGCACCCATGTTGCCCCCGACCGGCCAGGCAACGGACGCATCGACGCAGGCCGCGCTCTCCCGCATCCTGGAGGGCACCGCCAGCGAGATCGGGGAGGGCTTCTTCCGCGCCCTCGTGGTGAACCTGGCCCGCGCACTGGGAACGCGCGGTGCGTGGGTGACGGAGTTCGACCCCGAGAAGCGCCGTCTCAAGGCGCTGGCGTTCTGGCAGGGCGGACAGTGGATCGAGGGCTGGGAAGCGGCCGTGGACGGCACGCCCTGCCAGAAGGTGGTGGAGACCCGTCAGCTCGTGCACTACCCGGATCGGGTCATCGATCTCTATCCGCACGATCCGCAGCTCCGGGGCGCCGGCGCGGTCAGCTACATGGGCGTGCCGCTGATGGATCTGGACGGCACGGTCCTCGGCCATCTGGCGGTGCTGGATGTCCAGCCGATGCCCGACGACGCCATCAGCCGAGCGCTGTTCGAGATCTTCGCCGGCCGCGCCGCGGCCGAGCTCCGGCGGCTCCGCGTGGAACGACAGGACCGGGCGCGCCAGGCCCAGCTCGCGGGCCTCATCGGGAGCGCGATGGACGCGATCGTCCAGCTGGACACCGACCTCAAGGTCACCGGACTGAACCCGGCCGCGGAGCGCACGTTCGAGACCCCGGCCGAGCTCGCCAGGGGGATGCCGCTCGCCTCGCTGGTGAGCCCGGCCGACGCGACGAGGGTCGAGGCCCTGTTTCGCGAGCTCCGGTCTCGTCCTCCGGAGGCCCGCAGCGCCTGGATCGCCGGAGGCTTCACCGGGCTGACGGTGGGAGGAAGCACCTTTCCCGCCGAGGGCACCCTGTCCCTGTTCGAGGTGGAGCGGCGGCAGCACCTGACCCTGATCCTCAGGAACGTGAATGACCGGGTGGAAGCGGAGCGGCGCATCGCCACGCTGACCACGGAGACCGAATACCTCAAGTCCGAGCTCCGGGACCTGCAGCGCTCGGGAGAGATCGTGGGGACCAGCCCGGCTCTGCTCCACGCGCTCGCGGAGGTGGGCCAGGTCGCCCCGGCCGACACGACGGTGCTCATCCTCGGAGAGACCGGCACCGGCAAGGAGCTGTTTGCCCGCGCGATCCACGACGGCAGCCGACGGCACGGCAAGCCGCTGGTGAAGGTGAACTGTGCCGCGATCCCCGGCTCGCTCATCGAGAGCGAGTTCTTCGGACACGAGCGCGGCGCCTTCACCGGCGCCACGACCCGGCGCGACGGGCGGTTCACGCTCGCCGACGGCGGCTCGATCTTCCTCGACGAGGTCGGAGAGATCCCGCTCGAGCTGCAGGGGAAGCTCCTCCGGGTGCTGCAGGAGGGCGAGTTCGAGCCGGTGGGCAGCTCCCGCACCCGGAAGGTGGACGTGCGGATCATCGCGGCGACGAACCGGGACCTGCGCCGTGCGGTGGCCGAAGGGAGGTTCCGCGAGGACCTCTACTACCGCCTGAGCGTCTTCCCCCTCACGCTTCCCCCGCTCCGCGAGCGAGGGAACGACGTCGTGCTGCTGGCCGAGGCCTTCGCTCGACAGTTCGCGGCCCGCACTGGCCTGCGACTCGCCCCCCTCGCTCCCGACTCTGCGACGCGCCTCCGCGAGTACCCCTGGCCGGGGAACATCCGGGAGCTCCAGAACGTCATCGAGCGCGCGGTCATCACCTCGCGTGACGGCAAGCTCAACCTCGAGCGAGCCCTCCAGGTCACGGTCAACGGCGGAAGCGGCCATCCCATCCCCGACCTCGCCGGGGTGATGAGCGCGCGCGACCTGGCCCGGCTCGAGCGCGAGAACCTCCGGCGTGCCCTGGAAGCGACAGACTGGCAGATCGCCGGCGAGGGCGGGGCGGCGAAGCTGCTCGGTCTCGCGCCCTCCACGCTCGCATCGCGGGTGAAGGCGCTTCGACTCCGGCGACACCGCTGACCAGGTGGCTGTTGCTTCGCACGCAACCTCGCCGGCGCGAGATCTCGTGAAGTCGCGAGTTCTCGCGACGATGAGCGTTTGCCAACTTCATGAATTTGCATGGTTTTTGGGTCGCTGCTTCCACGGCACGACCGATGCTCTGGGTCCCCGGCCTGCGCCGGCACCCCCGCCGGCGCCCACACCGGAAGGACATCGGAATGCAGAACGACGTGAGCAGCACGCAGGAGTCGACCACCGATCGCCGCTACGGCCGCTGCCTCGAGAACTCCCGGAAGATCCGCTGGGACATCGACAAGGACGTCATCCGGGGTCGCGAGCTCGACTACTCGGGGAACTTCCTCCCCGACGGCCTCTCGATGGTCGGCCGGATGAAGTTCCTGAGCGCCGCCGACGCCCGGCTGCTGAGCCAGATCCAGGGCCGGACGTACGCCAACATCTTCGGCCTCGTCGAGCGGTTCATCAACGCCAAGGTCCTGGAGCTGTCGCGCGAGCACTGGCTGGGTGATCAGGTCGCGCTCGAAGCCCTGGTGGGCTTCAGCCAGGAGGAGCTCAAGCACCAGGAGCTCTTCCGGCGTCTGGAGCGGATGATGGCCGCGACCATGCCCGCCGGCTACGCGCAGGTGGGAAAGCCGGACGACGTGGCCACCTTCGTGCTCGGGAAGTCGACCTGGGCCGTGCTGGCCCTGACCTGCCACATCGAGCTGTTCACCCAGGTCCACTACCTCGAGTCGATCCAGCCGGACGCCGAGATCTCCCCGCTCTTCAAGGACGTCTTCCTCTTCCACTGGAAGGAGGAGTCGCAGCACGCGGTGCTGGACGAGCTGGAGTGGACGCGGTGCGACCGGGGCCTGAGCGCCGCAGAGCGCGACGCCGCGGTCAACGACTTCATCGCCCTCGTCGGCGGGGTCGACGGCCTGCTCCAGGGGCAGTCTCAGGCAGACGTGAACTACTTCCGGAAGACCGCCGAGACCCGCTACACCGACGCCCAGGTGAAGGAGCTCGAGGCGGGCGTCCTCCGCGCCTACCGCTGGCAGTACATCGTGTCCGGGGCCCAGCATCCGCGGTTCATGAAGCTGCTGACCGGGATGATCACCCCTGCGCAGGCCGAGCGGATCACGAAGGCGCTCGGCCCCATCATGGGGTGACGCCGTGGCCGAGCTGATCCTCTTGCTCCTGGCCGGAAGCGCATTCGTGGCGACCCTGACCTCGGAGCGCGGCGTTCAGCCGATGCGGAGAGCGCGGAGCGCGAGGCCCTCGTAGAGGAGCCACGCTCCGAGGTGGCAGGTGACGTCGGCGTGATCCAGCGCGGGTGAGATCTCGACCACGTCCATCCCCACCAGCCGCGCGCCGGCGAGCCCGCGCAGGAGCTGCAGCGCCTCGCGGGCCGTCAGCCCTCCCGGCACCGGCGTTCCCGTTCCCGGGGCGAAGGCCGGGTCGATGGCGTCCACGTCGAAGGTGACGTAGAGCGGCCGGTCGCCGATGGCATCCCGGATCTCCCGGGCGATCGCCTCGATGCCCCGCGCCTCGACCACCGGCATCGGAAACCCGCGGGCACCGTGCGCCGCGACCAGCGCGCCTTCCTCGGGATGACCCCAGGAGGCGCGCAGGCCCACCTGGAAGAGCTGGCCAGGGGCGATGAGCCCCTCGGTCAGCGCGTGCCGCACCGGTGCCCCGTGGTGGAACGGCTCGCCCCACACCTCGGGACCGCTGGTGTCGAGGTGCGCGTCCACGTGGAGCACGGCCAGCGGTCCCTGGGCGGCCGCCACGGCGCGGATCGCCGGCAGAGCGACCGAGTGGTCACCGCCCACCACGAAGGGCGACGCTCCGGCGGCGACGATGGCGCCCACCTCCGCCTGAACCAGATGTCTCACCGCCGCCGCGTCGAAGGGAGGGAAGGCCACGTTCCCGCCGTCCAGCACCCGGATCGCGCGGAACACGTCCACCCGATGCACCGGGTGGAACGTCTGGAGCAGCGCGCTGGTGCGGCGCAGGTGGTAGGGCGCGAGGCGTGCCCCCGGCTGGTAGGTGACCGCGCCGTCGTAGGGAACACCGAGCAGCACCGCGTCCGCTCCGGCGTACGGCGCGGCGCTCGCGGCGTCCGCCACCGGCAAGCGGAAGAACGGCATCTGCCCGTGCCTCAGGTATTCGGCCGCGGACTGCTGGGACATCAGCGCGTTCCTCCGAGGAGCCGTTCTATCTGGTCACGCACGTCGTCGGCGCAGGCCTGCGCGGACCCGAAGGCCCGGGGATCCACCGGCTCACCGAACCGCACCGTCGCGTGGAGCGAGGGACGGCAGGTGATGCGCCAGTAGTGCGGGAGGAAGGGCGCTCCGCCGACCCAGGCCGCGTCCGGCGGATCCAGCCGCAGCGCCACCGGCACCACGCGCACGCCGGCCCGCCGGGCGATGCCGAACAACCCCCTCCGGAACGGAAGCAGCGGTTCTGCGCCGTCGGTGGTGGTGCCCTCGGGGAAGTTGAGCACCGGTACGCCGGCCGCGAGGCGGCGGAGCGCCCGGCGGAGGACGACGGCTCCGTGGTGGGGTGAGCCGCGGCGGATGAAGAGGGTTCCCAGGTGTGCCGCCAGCTTCCCGAGGAAGGGCCAGCCGGACAGCTCGGACTTGGCGATCGCCGTGAGCGGGAGCAGCGCCCCGATCACGATGGGATCCAGGTACCCGAGGTGGTTGCAGGCCATCACCACCGGGCCCGAAGGAACACCCCCCCGGACCGTCACCCGCACTCCGTTGATCTCCAGGACTCGCCTCGCCAGGCGGTGCGAGCCCCGCGCCGCCAGGTGGTAGCGCTCGCTCTCCACCGCTCCGGACGGAGGAAGGGTCAGGAGCTCGGTGACCATCGCCCCGAAGCAGGCGCGTGCGCGGCGAAGCGCGCGGCTGGCTCCGGCCGCGGATTCGAGCAGGGGTCGGTCCTCCCGGAGGACGAGCGGTGGGGCTCCGCTCACGCCACTCCCCGCAGCGGGGTGTTCTCCTCCGGTGCGACCAGCCCCAGCCGCTCGTAGCGCGCGCGGAGGGCAACGAAGCCATCGCGGTCGATGCGGGACACGATCCGGTCGACGCCCGGCCCGTAGAAGTTGTGCCGGACCCCGGTCTCCTTGCCTCCGAGCGCGGCGTGCAGCGCACGCGCCGCGGCGTTCGACTCATCGACGGTGAACCAGCAGCTGTCCACCCGATCGACCAGATGGCCCACCAGCGCCCGGAGCAGCTGCACCACCACCCGGGTGCGCTGGTAGTCGGGGACCACGGCCAGCGTCGTGCAGTACGCCTCGCGCTCCTTCACGAAGCAGAGCAGATAGCCGGCGGGGCGCTCACCGTCGAAGGCGACGAAGCAGCTCTCGCGGAAGAACTCGCAGCACAGCCGGACGTAGTAGGGGCCAAGCAGGGTCTCGCCCTGGGCCCCGAAGACGTCCTCCTCCAGCTTCATCAGCGCGTCGAAGTCTTCGGGGCAGAGCGTGCGGACGGTGTACCGCGCCATCAGGTATCTCTCCGGTGAACTGATGGGGGTTCACTTGTGCACCACTCCGGTGGCAGCACGCGTCCGGCTGGGAGAGATTATTGCGACCTCGTCGACTCGTGCGAATGACGGCCGTGGCGCGCCTGGATGACGCACGTCACCGAGGACCCAGGGCGAGGGACCGACCGCGGCTGATCGCGAGCGTCGGAGCGCCCGTCCGATGCGGCTGTTCAGCGCTGATCCACGCACCCGCCCTCCGGAGCGATCCCCGGTGACGGAGCGGCAACGGAACGCTCGGCCGCGCGACGGCGTTCTGACCTCCCGGTGGCACGACCGCGCGCCGTCGCCTTGCAGCGGTGAAGCTTTCGTCTCGGTTCAGCGACCGAAGAGGCGCTTCCGTTGCTTGACGCTCAACGCGTAGAAACGGTCGCGCAGCATTCGGGCGTCCGGCTCGGTGAGGTCACCGCCCGGCCGGCCATGGTCGAGCCGCCAGCCGATGGCGCGGGACAGGGTCGCGGAGACCGCGGCCGAGACGTTGAGGCTTCGGGTGAAGCCCCGCATGGGAATCCAGAAGGCCTCGTCGGCCGCGGCGAGCGCGTCGGGCGTCACCCCGGTGCGCTCGTTCCCGAACACCAGAGCCAGCGGGCCGTCGAACTCCATCTCGAACACGCTCCGGGCGTCCTCGCGTACGGCCGAGACGCAGATGCGGTACCCGGCGGACCGCAGCGCGCGGGCACAGGCGGCGAAGCTCCGGTGCCGGTGCACGTCCAGCCACTTCTCGCAACCTTGGGTCACCTTGTCGTGCGGCGCGAAGGGCACGTCCGGGTTCTCCACGACGTGGACGTCCTGGAGCCCGAAGGCCTCGCAGCTGCGGAGCACCGCAGCCATGTTGAAGGTGTCCTCGAGCTGGTCGAGCACCACGGTCAGACCGCGCAGGCGCCGGGTCACCACCGCATCCACCTTCTCCCGCCGAGGCGGCAGGAGAAGCGTGTTCGCGTCCGGCGGAGCTCGGCGCGAGCCGTCACCCGGCGGCGCGGCCTTCTTCACCGCGCGCCCTTTCCAGCGGGCCGCCGCGACTTCGAGCTGCTCTTGCGCGTGCCAGTCCCGGAACGCGAGCCTCGCCCCGAGCCGGTGCCGGCGGGCTTCACGGTGGCGGTGCGCCTCGGTGAGCCGGTTCCCTTCGAGGCACGATCGTCCACCGCGGGGGGCGGCGCACTCGTCCCCGAGCCGGTCGGCGCAGCCACCTCGGCGCGCGGCCGCCTCCGCGGTCGACCGGCGCGCTCGAGCGTCGGGAGCGCCCCGCCGGAGAGCACCCGGGCCACCGCATCGAGCAGCGGGCCCAGTCCCTCCCCGGTGGCGGCGGAGATGGGGAACACCGGAACGCCCCTTCCGGCCATCGCCGCCTGGAACTGCGGCAGCCGCTCGCGCGCCTCGGGCAGGTCGATCTTGTTCGCGGCGACGATCTGCGGCTTCCGGGCCAGCTCCGGGCTGTAGCGCTCGAGCTCGCGGTTCAGCACGTCCAGGTCCCCGAGCGGCGAACGACCCTCGCCCGGTGCGGAGAGGTCCACCAGGTGGATCAGCACCCGGCAGCGCTCGACATGGCGGAGGAACTGGTGCCCCAGCCCGGCCCCTTCGGCGGCACCCTCGATGATCCCGGGGATGTCGGCCATGACGAACGACATCCCGTCCTTGTAGGGGACCACGCCCAGGTTCGGGACCAGGGTGGTGAAGGGGTAGTCGGCAATCTTCGGCCGGGCGCGCGACACGCGGGAGATGAGCGTGCTCTTGCCCGCGTTGGGGAAGCCGAGCAGGCCCACGTCGGCGATCAGCTTCAGCTCCAGCACCAGCCGGCGCTCCTCGCCCGGGGTTCCGTCCTGGGCGAAGCGCGGCGTCTGCCGGGTGGAGGTGGCAAAGTTCATGTTGCCCAGGCCACCGCGCCCGCCCCGGGCGACGACCGCGCGGGCGCCCGGAGTCGCGAGGTCGGCGAGCAGCTCCCCGGACTGCTCGTCGCGAATGAGCGTGCCCACCGGCACGCGCAGGAGCAGGTCCTCGGCAGCGGCGCCGTTCATGTCGCTGCCCATCCCGTGCTGGCCGTTCCTCGCCCGGTAGTGCTGCTGGTACCGGTAGTCGAGCAGGGTGGAGAGGCCACTGTCGGCCTCGAAGACGACCGAGCCGCCGTTGCCGCCATCGCCACCGGAGGGGCCGCCCCGCTCGACGAACTTCTCCCGGCGGAAGGCCACGGCGCCGTTCCCGCCGTCGCCCGCCTTCACCTGGATCGAGACCTGGTCGACGAACTTCACGGAAGGGGCCTCGCTGAAACATCGAAGCGGGCCGGCGTCCCCTCCCGGGGAGGGTGCGCGGGCCCGCTCAAGGTACCGAGCCGGTTCGCCGGATCAGGCGCTGGCAGGTGCCTGGGGGTAGACCGAGACCTTCTTGCGGTCCTTGCCCAGCCGCTCGTACTTCACCACGCCGTCCACGGTCGCGTAGAGGGTGTAGTCGCGGCCGAGCCGCACGTTGGACCCGGGATGGATGACGGTGCCGAGCTGGCGGACGAGGATGCTGCCGGCGTGAACGCTCTCGCCGCCGTACACCTTCACCCCGCGCCGCTGTCCGGCCGAGTCGCGCCCGTTGCGCGAGCTGCCCTGTCCCTTCTTGTGAGCCATGGTTCGATTCCTGGTGGGCCGCGGTTCAGCCCGCGACCGAGACGACCTTCACTTCGGTGTAGGGCTGGCGGTGCCCCTTCCGGCGAGTCCAGCCTTCCTTCTCCTTCCGGAAGTGCAGGACGCGGCGGTACCGATCCTGGGCGAGGATCTTCCCCACCACCTTCGCCCCGTCGACGAGCGGGCGGCCAGCCTTGGGGGACTCGGTCCCGCCCAGCCAGAGCACCTCGGCGAACGTGATCTCGCTCCCGACCTCGCCGGGAACCTTCTCGATGCGGACGACGTCGCCCTCGGCGACGCGGTATTGCTTCCCGCCGGTGCGGATGACTGCGTACATCTGGACCTTGCCCCTGGGTTGAAAGGGCCGGACGGATAGCCCGCAACCCCCTGGAAGTCAAGGCAGATGCCGGACGGCCGGCGCAGGGCCGGGGGAGGCTCGCGCCGCGCCTGCCAATCGCCCGGGTCCACTCCCCGATGAACGGGGGCGGCACCTCCGGTGCGGGCGCAACGCTGCTCGACACCCGGGTCCAGAGGGCATGAGCACGATGAATCGTCGTGAGGTCATCTTCCGGGTCGGCGGGCTGCTGCTCGCCCTTCCGGCCTCCCGGGTCCTCATGGCCTGTGGAGGGAGCGATGGGGGAACCAGCGGCGACCTGCGGTTCATCTCGTCGAGTGACCTCGGGCACACCCACTTCTTCTTCCTGCAGATGACCGAGATCACCAATCCGCCCACCGCGGGAATCGACCGGCTCACGACGAACGACCTCTCTCACACCCACACGGTCCGGCTGAGCGAGGCCGACCTCGACAACATCAACGCGGGGATGTCGATCACCATCACCACGTCCAACGACGACGCCCACACCCACACCTTCACGTTTCACAAGTAGCTGAAGGGCGCCGCAGTCAGAGCGCCCACGGCGACTGACGCCCGAAATTCCCCTCCGGGCGTCGGCCGCCGCATCTCTTCAGTCGCCCAGCTTCGCCTTCAGCGCGGCGTTGACCAGCCCGGGGTTGCCCTTCCCCTTCATCGCCTTCATCACCTGGCCGACGAGGAAGCCGAGCACCTGCTTCTTCCCGGCGCGGTACTTCTCCACCTCGTCGGGATTCGCCGCCAGCACCGCGTCCACCGCGGCCTCCACCGCGCCGGCGTCCTGAACCTGGATGAGCCCCTTCTGCTGGGCGATCTCCCTGGGCGCGCGGCCGGTGCGGAACATCTCGGCGAACACGTCCTTCGCGGCGTTGTTCGAAACGTCCCCGGCGTCCACCATCTGCAGCAGCGCGGCGAACTGCGTGGGTGAGAACCTCAGCGCGCTGACCTCCCGGGCCTCCTCCTTCATCAGGCGAAGGAGCTCGCCGAGGAACCAGTTGGAGAGCTTCTTCGCCGGACCGCGGTACTCGGCCTGGACCTTCTCGAACAGGTCGGCCAGCGGGCGGTCACTGACCAGGATCTTCGCGTCGTACGCCGGCAGCCCATAGGTGCTGGTGAAGCGCTGGAGCTTGGCCCGTGGCAGCTCGGGCAGCTCGCGCTCGATGCGTTCCACGAGCCCTTCCGGGATGCGGAGGGGCGGAAGGTCCGGCTCGGGGAAGTAGCGGTAGTCGTGCGCCTCTTCCTTGCTGCGCATGCTCCGCGTCTCGCCCCGGACCGCGTCGAACAGGCGCGTCTCCTGGGCCACCTTTCCGCCCGACTCGATGACCTCGACCTGCCGGCCGATCTCGTAGTCGATCGCCTTCTGCACGAAGCGGAAGGAGTTGATGTTCTTCAGCTCCACCCGCTGGCCGTACTGAGTGGCCCCCTTCCGCATCACCGACACGTTGGCGTCGCAGCGGAAGCTGCCCTCCTCCAGGTTTCCGTCGTTGACGCCGAGGTAGACCAGCACGTCGCGGAGCGCCTTGAGGTACTCGCCGGCCTCCGTGCTCGAGCGGATGTCCGGCTCGCTGACGATCTCCACCAGCGGCACGCCCGAGCGGTTCAGGTCCACCAGGCTGTCGCCCCCGCCCGCGTCGTGGACGTTCTTGCCCGCATCCTCCTCGAGGTGGATCCGGAGGATCCGGATCCGGCGAGGCCCGTCGTCGGTGTCGATCTCCAGGGCGCCGTGCTGGCAGAGCGGCTGGTCGTACTGGCTGATCTGGTAGCCCTTCGGGAGGTCCGGGTAGAAGTAGTTCTTCCGCGCCCAGATGCTGACCGGGTTGATGTGGCAACCCAGCGCCCGGCCCACGCGGATCGCGTACTCCACCACCTTCTCGTTCAGGACCGGGAGAACGCCGGGCATGCCCAGGCACACGGCGCAGGTGTTCGCGTTGGGCGGCGCGCCGAACTCGGTCGAGCAGCCGCAGAAGATCTTGCTCCGGGTCAGGAGCTGCGCGTGGACCTCGAGCCCGATGACCGGCTGGAAATCGGCCACGCTCATGCGACCCCCAGAGGTGGCGTGCGCCGGTGGAAGTCGTGCTCGCGCTCGAATGCCCGGGCGATGCGCAGCACCCGCGCCTCGTCCCAGGGCCGCCCGAGGACTTGCAGCCCGATGGGCAGGTTCGCCCGGGTGAACCCGCAGGGCAGGCTGAGCCCCGGCAGGCCCGCCAGATTGCACGGCAGCGTGAAGACGTCGCTGAGGTACATCGCCAGCGGGTCGTCCACCCTCTCACCGATTCGGAAGGCGGGCGTGGGCGAGGTGGGCGACAGCACCGCGTCCACGGTGCGGAATGCGTCCACGAAGTCCTGCTTGATGAGCGTGCGGACCTTCTGCGCCTTCAGGTAGTAGGCGTCGTAGTAGCCGGCGGAGAGGGCGTAGGTGCCGAGCATGATCCGCCGCTTCACCTCCAGCCCGAAGCCCTGGTCGCGGGTCCGCCCGTACATGGCCAGGAGATTCGCCCCGTCGGCTCGCAGCCCGTAGCGGACGCCGTCGTAGCGCGCGAGGTTGCTCGAGGCCTCGGCCGGGGCCACGAGGTAGTAGGTCGCCAGCGCGTACCTGGTGTGCGGCAGCGAGACCGGGACCAGCTGCGCGCCCAGCTTCTCCAGGGCCCGGGTGGCGTCCTCGACCGCGGCGCGGACCTCCGGGTCCATGCCCGGCAGCTCGAAGTACTCCCGCGGGAGGCCGAGCTTCATGCCCTTCACGCCAGCCTCGATCTCCGCGAGGTAGTCCGGCGCCTTCACCTGGGCGGAGGTGGAGTCCTGGGGGTCGTGGACCGCGATGGCCTGGAGCAGCGCCGCGCAGTCCGGGACGTCGCGGGTCATCGGTCCGACCTGATCCAGCGAGCTGGCGAAGGCCACGACCCCGAACCGCGACACCCTCCCGTAGGTCGGCTTGAGGCCCACGATTCCGCTGAGAGCCGCCGGCTGGCGAATGGAGCCACCGGTGTCGGTGCCCAGCGCGCCGAACACCATCCGCGCGGCGACCGCCGCCGCCGAGCCGCCCGAGCTACCGCCCGGGCTGGTCTCGAGGTTCCACGGGTTCCGGGTGGGGAAGAACGCCGAGTTCTCGGTGGAGCTGCCCATCGCGAACTCGTCCATGTTCAGCTTGCCGAGGATGGGCGTGCCCGCGGCGCGAAGGAGCTTCACCGCGGTCCCGTCGTAGGGCGCGACGAAGCGCTCGAGGATTCGCGAGCCGGCGGTGGTGGGCAGGCCTTCGGTGAGGAAGAGGTCCTTCAGCCCGACCGGCACCCCGTCGAGAGGACCGGCGCGCCTGCCGTCCTTGCGCCGGCGGTCGGCTGCTTCGGCCTGGGCGAGGGCGCCCTCCCGGTCGACCCGGAGGAATGCCTTCACCTGTCCGTCGAAGCGGTCCACGCGCGCCAGGCTGGCGCGCACCGCCTCGACGCTGGAGAGCTCGCCGGACGCGAGCTTCCGTCCCAGCTCGAGCATGGACAGGTCGGTCGGTTCCATCGCCGTCACTCGATGATGCGGGGCACGGCGAAGCTGGTGCCCACCTTGGCCGGGGCGTTGCCCAGCGCCTTCTCCGGAGGAAAGGACGGGCGCACCTCGTCCGGCCGCCAGGGCGCCGCCTCGCCCGCGGCATGCGAGGTCGGCTCCACGGCAGAGGTGTCCACCTGCGACAGCTCGGCCACCGCGTCGAGGATGGCGCTGAGCTGCTTGCGCATCAGCGTCTCCTCCTCGGCGGAGAGCGAAAGGCGGGCCAGCCCGGCCACGTGCCGGACCTCTTCGAGCGTCAGCGACATGTCAGTCGTTCTTGAAGATGTTCAGGAGCGCGCTCACCACCGCGTGCCGCTGCTCGGGGGACCGGAGCTGCTTCTCGAAATGCGCCAGCTCCCCGGAGTCGATCCACAGGCCCTTGCAGTTGAAGCAGGTGTCGAGGTCCACCTCGCCGCGCTTCAGGGTGTGCAGGTCGAAGCCGCACTTGGGGCACTTCATGTGGTGCAGCGTCCGGAGGGCCTCCTTCTGCTGTTCGGCCATGACCTGCGCCTGCTGAAAGGCCAGCTTCCGCTTCTTCTCGACGTCCTCGCGGGCGAAGTACTCGTCCTCTTCTCTCGAAGGCTTGTTCAGCATGGTCCTTCCCTTCTGCCCGGCTACCGCAGCGCGTTCAAGGCCTGTCGCGCACGCGTTGCTTCCGCGCCCTCGGGTGAAGCCTCGAGGTAACGCCCATAGGCGTCGACCGCCTGCGCGTTCTGCCCCGAGCGGCGGTAGGCCTCCCCGAGCCAGAACTCGGCGACCGAATACCTGGAATTCACCATGAGGGCTCGCCGGAACGCGGCGACCGCGGAGCGAGGGTCACCGAGATCGAGGTGGGCACGCCCCTGCCCCAGGTAGGCCTCGGCCCGCGAGCCGTCCACGGCGATGGCCCGATCGTATGCCGACAGCGCCGCGCGGGCCCGGGAGTGCTCGCGATCGCGATCGGCCAGGGTCATCCACTCGTCGAAGCTCCGCGCCCGCTCCGGAGACGGCGCGGCACGGGGTCGGGACTGTTCGGGCCGGGGTGCAGGCGAGACGGCTGCGACCGCGCGGGCGGGGGCCGCTGCAGCGGGCGGCTCCTGCGAGCCACGCGGGACCTCGGGGCCCGCGCTCCCGCCCGTGCCGGCGTCGACCCCGTCCCCGGCGGCGGCGCTCCTGCCCGTTCCGGCGTCGACTGCGGCCGCCGGGGCGGCGGCTCCGGTCCCGGCGTCGGCTCGACCGGCCATGCCCGCCAGCAGGCCCTCCTTGGCCTTGCGCTCGCGTTCCCGGAGCTCGGCGTCGGCGGCGTCCCGGGCCTTCTGTGACTCCTCCAGACGGGCGCGCTGGGCCTCCTGACGGAGCTTCTCCTCCTGGGCGGGGACCCAGATCTGGAAGTACGCCGCGGCCATTCCGCCCACGGCCAGCAGGATCAGGACGGTGGCGACCCACGGGCCCTTGCTCCGGCGGGGCGGGGTGTCCCAGCTGTCCGAGTCGTCGACCACATCCGCGCCCACTCCCAGCCCCGCCCGGCGCGTGAACTGAGGCTGATCGGCCTCCTCGGACGACTGCGGAGATTGCGGCTCGACGGTGCCCTCGGGCATGGGCAGGTCGTCCGGGGATGGCCGGGTCGCCTCCTGGATCGCCTCGAGCGAGAACGCCGAGGGGGTCCCGGTCCTGGCCGGAGCGATGGGGGGTTCCGGCGAGCCAGCGGGAGCCGAGCCTGCCCAGGTGATCGGCTCGGCGCGGAGCACCGGCTCCGGCGGCCTGGGCTCGCCACGGAACGCCGAGAACAGGGGCTCGGCGGGTGCCGGTGCGACCGGCGCCTGCTCCGGCCCGGGCTCGATCGGCGACTCGAGGCGGATCGGCGTCGGCGTGGGCGTCGGGGCCGGAAGGTTCGGAACGGTCGGTGACTCGGGAGCGTCCCCCTCCAGCTCGCGCTCCAGCGCGGACGGGGCTTCGTCGGGTGGCTCCGCCCGGCGGAGACGCTCCTCGAGCTGGTGAACCCGGTCCACCTCATCGAGCAGAAGGAAGAACGGCTGCAGCTCGGCGATGTCCCCCAGCCGCTTCCAGTGGTCGCCGTGCAGGCTGATCTCGTCGTCGCGGCCGAACTTCCGCTCGACGATCCACTTCTGCATCGAGGTCAGCTCACGGAAGGCGATGACCCGCCCGCCGGGGCTCCGGACCCGCCAGGCCGGCTTCTCGACCACCGGTGGTGGCACCGCGGTGGACTCGCCACCTTCGCCCACCGCCTCGGTCATCAGCAGGACCTTCTTGCGGACGCGGAAGACGTGGCTGCACGTCGTACAGCGCACCGTGGTCCCCGCCTCGGAGACCCGAGCGTCGTCGAGCTCGTAGAGCGTCTTGCACCGCTCGCAGCGGACGTCCATGCCCAGGAGGATTGTGCATGGCACAGGGCTGGAAAATTGACCACCCCCGGGCCTGGCTCGACAGTCGGCTGCTGCTTCAGGTCGCAACAGGCAGCCCCCCTCGGGGGGCGAGGGAGCGGTACGTCATGGCGGCCAGGCGGCCCCGTCCGGAGAAGAAGATCCTGTCGAAGCAGGAGGTCTCGTCGCGCAAGAAGGCGCTCGCGGTCCGGCGCGTCGAGGGAAGCGGGGTGGGTCACCGGGCACTCGTGGGTGTCGCGGTCCTCGCCCTGTCCTCCCTCGCCCTGGTCGCCCTTCTGACAGAGCCCGGGCCGGCGGCTCCTCGCACGGCACACAACGGAGCGGGCCCCGTGGGGCACGCGCTGGCGGCCCTCCTGGGTGGCATCCTCGGGGTCGCCGCGCCGGCCATCCCGCTGGCTGGCGTCTACGTCTCCGGCGTCCTCCTGGTGGGCAGGCGCGAGAAGCGGCGCTGGCCGCAGATCCTCGCCGCAGCGGTGCTCCTGGTGGCCACCTGCGTGCTGGTCCAGCTGGGGCTGGGCACGCCCGGGGCGCACGTCCGGAACCCGCCGGGGGGCGCGCTGGGGGTGGCGGTCTCGGCGTGGCTGGTGGACCTGTTCGAGGTGCTGGGGACGGTCATCGTGGTCTCCGCGGTGGCGTTCGCGGCGATGCTGGTGGCCACGCAGTTCGCGCTGCTCCGGGCGGTCGTGGCGCTGGGTCACCTGCTCGGAGATGCCGCGGCCCGGACGCGGACCGGGCTCGCTGCCCTGTGGGCGGCCCAGAAGAAGGGCTGGGCGGCCCGGACCGAGGCGCGGGCGGCCGCGAAGCTGGAGGAGGCGGCGTTCCTCGCCCAGCTCGAGGCGGACGAGGAGGAGCTGAGCCAGGCCGAGGCGGAGGCCCTGGAGGCGGAGGCCGTGGCGGAGGAGGCGATGCGCCTGGCACGCGAGTCCGAGAGCAAGGCGCTGGAGCGAGGCAAGGAGGCGGCGACGGCGGCTCCCTTGCCGCCGGGCGCGGACCCGGCCTGGACCCGTGAGCTGGCGCTCGCCGCCGGCCCGTCGCAGGAGGCCCCGAAGCGGCGCCGCAAGGGGGATCAGCAACCGGAGATCGTCACCCCGCCCCCGTCGGCCATCACCACCGCCGCGCCCACAGGGGCGGCCGTGGCTGCGCTCCCGGAGGAGCCGCCGATGCCGCTCGCGGCGCTCGGTCCGACCCAGGCGCGGGCCCCGCTCATCGTCGAGCCCAAGGCGCCGCCGAAGCCGACCAAGCACAAGGAGCAGAATCAGTTCGAGTTCGTCGGCGGGCGCACCCAGTTCACCCCCCCGCCGCTCGACGTCCTGGACTTCGACCGCCCCGAGCGAAGCGCCCTGGACAAGGAGGTCTTCCTCAGCACCGCGGAGAAGCTCCGAGCAAAGCTGGCCGACTTCGGCATCGTGGGTGAGGTCGTGGAGATCCGCCCCGGTCCGGTGGTCACCATGTACGAGTTCCTGCCGGGGCCGGGGATCAAGGTGTCGAAGATCGCCGCGCTCGCCGACGACCTGGCCATGGCCATGGAAGCGATGCGCGTGCGCATCGTGGCCCCCATCCCGGGCAAGGGAGTGGTCGGCATCGAGGTTCCGAACCGCGACCGCGAGACGGTGTACCTCAAGGAGATCGTCGAGCAGGACGTCTTCCAGCGTTCGAGCAGCAAGCTCACCATGGCGCTGGGCAAGGACATCGAGGGCATGCCCTATGTGCTCGACCTGGCCAAGGCGCCGCACGTGCTCGCCGCGGGCACCACCGGGTCCGGCAAGTCGGTCGCGGTGAACTCGATGGTGATGAGCATCCTCCTCAAGGCGACCCCGGAGGAGGTCCGCTTCATCATGGTGGACCCGAAGATGCTCGAGCTGAGCGTCTACGAGGGCATCCCCCATCTGCTCCTGCCGGTGGTCACCGACCCGAAGAAGGCGGCGCTCGCGCTGCGCTGGGCGGTGGAGGAGATGGAGCGGCGCTACCAGCTCCTCTCCGAGGCCGGGGTGCGGAACATCGCCGGATTCAACAAGCTGGTGGAGAGCGCCAAGGGCGACGCCCGCGTCCTGCTGGAGAAGAAGCGCGAGGCCCCCAAGCCGAAGAAGCCCGCCTCGCTCCTGGTGGTGGACGTGGGCGAGGGCGAGTCTGAGGAGGAGGCTCTGGCCCGGGCGAAGGACGAGGCGCTGGGGGTGCCTTCACCGCATGCCGTCGCCGAGGATCCGCGGACCACGCTGGAGGGAGAGGTCGAGGCCGCTGTCGGCAACATCGAGGGAGAGAAGGCGGACGAGCCGCCGGCGGAGGAGAAGCCGAAGGAGCTGAAAAAGCTCCCCTACTTGGTGGTGATCATCGACGAGCTGGCAGATCTCATGATGGTGGCTAGCCGCGAGGTGGAGACGTACATCGCGCGGCTGGCGCAGATGGCGCGCGCGTCCGGCATCCACCTCCTGGTCGCCACCCAGCGTCCCTCCACCGACGTGGTGACGGGCGTCATCAAGGCGAACTTCCCCACCCGCATCAGCTTCATGCTCCGGAGCAAGCCCGACTCGATGACCATCCTCGGGACGGTGGGCGCCGAGTCGCTGCTGGGAATGGGCGACATGCTGCTCATGCCGCCCACCAGCGCAAATCTGGTCCGGGTGCACGGGGCGTTCGTCAGCGAGCAGGAGATCAAGCGCGCCGTGGACCACCTCAAGGCGCAGGGCAAGCCGGTCTACGACGAGAGCATCCTCCGGCCGCGCGAGGAGGACCTCGGAGACGCCGGCGCCGACGACGAGCTGAGCGACGAGCTCTACGACCAGGCGCTCGCGGTGGTGAGCGAGATGCGCCAGGTCAGCATCTCGATGCTCCAGCGCAAGATGCGCATCGGCTACAACCGCGCGGCGCGGATGATCGAGCGCATGGAGCGCGACGGCGTGGTGGGCCCGGCCGACGGCGCCAAGCCGCGCGAGGTGCTGCTCCGGCCGCTCGGCGAGATGCCCGGCGCCGGCGCGGCCTGATGCGCCAACTTACCGTAAGTCCTGAGCTTTTCGAGGTGTCTGGCACCTCGTTTACCCAGATATCTCGTTTTTCTTGGCTCGGTCAGTGATCGAAGGTGTTTGACACCTTCGCTAGACACCTTCGCTACTTCGGACTGCCGCAGGCCTCGTTCGACGGTGCGCTCGGCCCTGCGCTGCTGATGGCCGTGACGACGTAGCAGTACGTGGCGCCCTTGGTCAGACCGTCGTCCTGATACTGGGTGTTCGCCGGGATGGTCGCGGTCGGGGTCCCGGGGTAGGTGCCGGAGCCCGTCCGCTGGAAGATCCCGTTCTGCGTGACTCCCGGCGTGACGGACTGCGTCCAGCGTACGCTGAGCCGTCCGGGCTTGTTCGGGTTCGCAGAGACCCCGGTGGGCGGAGCCGGGACCGCGGCCTGCGGCGTGGCGCTCGCCTGCGGGGAGTTCCCGCTCTCACCGGAGGCGTTCAGCGCGGTCACCACGTAGAAGTAGGTCGTGCCGTTGATGAGCCCGGTGTTGGTGAAGCTCGTCGTGGTCGGGCTGCCGACCGTTGTGTAAGGCCCGCCGGATGCGGTCCCGCGCTTCACGTTGTAGCTCGTCGCTCCGGACGAGGCGGGCCAGGTCAGCGACACCTGGGCATTGCCCGCCGTTGCGGTCAGGCCCGTGGGCGCCTGGGGTGGCGGTGGTTGCGGCGTGGCGCTCGCCTGTGGGGAGTTCCCGCTCTCCCCGAAGGCGTTCACCGCGGTGACCACGTAGAAGTAGGTCGTCCCGTTGGTGAGCCCCGTATCGGTGAAGCTCGTCGTGCTGGAGGGGCCGACCGCGGTGTACGGCCCGCCGGACGTGGTCGAGCGCTTCACGTTGTAGCTCGTCGCTCCCGACGACGCGGTCCAGTTCAGCGACACCTGGGCGTTGCCCGCCGTCGCGCCGAGGCCGGTGGGGGGAGCCGGAGCGACGCCCTGGGGCGTGGCGCTCGCCTGCGCGGAGTTCCCGCTCTCCCCGGAGGCGTTCACCGCGGTGACCACGTAGAAGTAGGTGGTGCCGTTGGTGAGCCCTGTGTTGGTGAAGGTCGTCGCGGTCGGGCTGCCGACCGTGGTGTACGGCCCGCCGGACGCGGTCCCGCGCTTCACGTTGTAGCTCGTCGCTCCCGACGAGGCGTTCCAGCTCAGCGACACCTGCGCGTTGCCCGGCGTCGCGGCGAGCCCCGTGGGCGGCGGCGGCGTGGCTGCCTGCGGCGTGGCGTTCACCTGGTTGGAGTTGGCGCCGCCCCCGCCTGCCACCGGCCCTCCGGTGTAGTTCCCCGCCACGACGTAGTAGTAGGTCGTGCCGTTGGTGAGGCCGGTGTCGACGAAGCTGGTGCCCGCCGTACAGCCCACCGTCACGTACGGGCCCCCGTTCACGGTCGAGCGCTTCACCTGGTATCCGGACGCCCCGACCGGCGCTGCCCACGAGAGCGACACCTGGCCGCTCGCGGGCGTCGCGCTCAGGCCCGTCGGGGGCGCGAGGGCGAGCATCAAGGTCGTCGATGCCGTGTGGTTCAGGGTTCCGCTGATCCCGGTGATGGTGAGGGACAGCGCATAGGGCACGGCGGCGGTCGTGGTGTTCATCGTCAGGGTGGACGAGCCCGAACCGGTGATGGTGGAAGGGCTGAATCCTCCGCTGGTGACGCCGCCCGGGAACGCAGCCTCGCTGGACACGCTCAGGTTCACCGTCCCCGTGAATCCCGAGACCGGAGTGACGGTGACGGTGAAGTTCGTCGACTGTCCCGGATTGACCAACCTGCCCGAGGGGCTGACCGAGATGTGGAAGTTCGGCGTCGAGGGCGTCACGGTGACGACCCGCGTCGGTGGGCTCGAATCCGAGTTCCCGCTCCCGTCGACCACCGTCAACGAGGTGGTGTACTCGCCCGGGCTGTTGAAGGTCACGTTGCCTGGGTTCTGCGCCGTGGACGTGGCCGGCATGCCGCCGGGGAAGACCCAGGAGTACTTCGCCGCCGCGGTCGTGGTGCCGAACGAGACAGCGGAGCCCGCGGGAATGGTCACGTCGCCGGCGGGCGAGCCGATCGTACCGAGCGGCGAAGGGCTTCCGTAGGGCGTGAGCTGGATCCACTGCGCCTTGGAGGGCACGCCGGCGCTGTCGAGCAGGAACAGCATGTAGTAGCCCGGAGGAGCGACTCCACCGTTCGGGGGCGAGGTGAGGTTGAGCATCCCCGAACCACTGCAGGGCGGCTGGGGCGACGGACCACAGAGCCCGATCAACCGCTGCTCCATGTCGAAGGCATGGGTCACCGAGCCGGGGCGGACCAGCACGGCGGAGCTGATCGCCGAGCCCGCGGTGTAGCTGACCGAGAAAGCTGCGTTGTAGCCGACCGTTCCGGAGCTGACGCCAGTGATGCTCGGCCGACCGGTGGTGATCAGCCGGTCACTCGAATCGAACAGGTATGGCGGGGTGTAGATCTCGATCGCGGCCAGGTAGGTGCCCCGATTCGCCGGATTGCTTCCGATGCTGATCACGCGTGCGTCGGGGAGGAGCAGCGCCGACGAGTGGTACAGCCGCGAGAACATGGAGACGCCGGCCGAGCTGAAGGTGTTGGAGACCGGGTCGTAGAGTTCCGCCGCCTTTCCCGGCCCGTCGGGAGCCTCGTTGTTCACCGACCCACCGAGGGCCAGGACCTTGCGGTTCGGCAAGAGCACGGCGTTCAGCTGGATCCGGCCGGTCGACATGTTCGGCCCCGGGGTCCACACCGGAGGCGTGGCCGACAGGTCGAAGATCTCCGTCGTGGCCGTCGCCGGATTGCCACCCCCGCCCAGAGCCATGACCTTCGGGGTGTAGGTCGGAGGGAGGAGGGGAAGAAGAACGCTCGTCCCGTACGAGCGATCCCTCGTGGTGGCGGTGGACGCCGTCCAGGTCCTTGGGCCGGGGTCGAAGATCCACGCGCTCGAGAGAGATCCGCCGCTTCCGTGTCCCGTGTAGATGACCCTGCCGTTCGGGAGGACGTGCATCCGCGGATAGAGCTGCGGAGTGAAGGGCGCCGTCACCGGGTTGAGCCAGCCGGGGCCGGCGTTCTGGAGATCGTAGATCTCGACCGTGTTGCTGGTTCCACCAGTTTGGCGCAGACCGGAGAAGGCCATCACCCGCCCATCGGACAGCGTGGTGGCGGTGGCGTACCAGCGCCCGTCGACCATGTTTTGCGACTGCACCCACTGGTTCGTGAGCGGGTCGAAGAACGAGGCGCGGCTCTCGCCGGTGAACGAGTAGTCGCTCGTCCCGCCCACCACCAGCGCGCGGCCATCGACCATGGCAGCCGTGCCGCTGCAGAACACGTCGTAGGTGAGTTCCTGGACCGTGATGCTGCTCTGGTCCGTCCCGGTGGGGTCCCAGAACGCGGCTCGGTAGCTCTCCGAGCCCGGGGAGTTGTTCTTCGCGTCGTTCTCCGAGCCGGCGACGATCAGCACTCGCCCCGAGCGGAGGAGCGTCGCGGAGATCGGGTTGATCGGCATCTGGTACGGGAGCGTCACCCACTCGCCGGTCACGTGAGGGACGTTGGCGTTGCAGGCCTGAGCGTGCGCCACTCCCGGAAGGCCAGCGCCTGCTGCGAGCGCGAGCACTGCGACGATGAGGCGGGATCGCATCGTCTCCCCCTTTCGGGAGGCGGGACTGTGTGGAGGGCGCGCACAGTACACCCGGTGGCACGAGCCGAAACCGGGTGCCGAATGACCCGATCCGACGGACAGGTCCCGGCCGGTGCGTCCGACCAGCACGCCGAGCGCGAGGCGTCGAGTGCCGACGACTCGCGGCGCTCTCCGGGAAACATCGCTCCGGCCGACGCGTCAACCTGGGTGCCGGGTGGGTGTGGGGATGGCGATGGATCGCGAGACGAGTTGCAAGAACGTGACGTGGCACCGCGGAGGACGTGCCTTCCAGTTGCTGCTGAGCGTCCTCGTCCTCCACGCTCCGGTCGCCCGGGCCGCGCTCGGCGCCGCGAGGGAGGACCTCGCGCGCGATGCGGCAGCGCTCCGGTCGAGCCTGACGGTCACGCCGGGCAGCGGCTACGAGGTGCAAGAGATGGCCTCCGCTGACGGGACGACGGTGCGCGCGTACGTGGAGCCGGGAGGGAAGGTCTTTGCCGTCACCTGGAGCGGCAGGGTGCAGCCGGATCTCCGCGTCGTGCTCGGAGAGCACTACGCTCGATTCCTCGAGGCCGCACGCGCTCCTCACCACGGACACCACGTGCTCTCCGTGGCGACGCCTGACCTGGTGCTCTCGGTGGTGCAGCTCCCCCGAGGCTTCAGTGGCCGGGCCCACCTCCCCTCACTTGTCCCGCCCGGCATGGCGGTGGACACGCTCCGCTGAGCACCGACGTGAGGCGCCTCCCTTCGACGATCCTCGCGCTGCTCGTCGCGGCCTGCTCCGGCGGGAGTGATGGGCAGAGCGCCCAGACTCCGCTGCCATTGACGGTCACGGTCGATCGTGGACCCGAGGCGCTCGCCGCCTCCGGGACGGCCGCGGCGAACATCCTGTACGCCACGATCACCGTCTGTACCCCGGGGAGCACCACCCAGTGCCAGGACGTCGATCACGTCCAGGTCGACACCGGCTCCTCCGGCCTCCGCCTGGTGAACGAGGCGCTGTCCGGTATGGTGACCCCGAGCCCGGTGCTGGATCCCGCGAGCGGTCTCCCCATCTCCGCGTGCGCGGTCTTCGCCGATGGCTACACCTGGGGCTCGGTCGTGAAGGCGGACGTCGTCATCGCCGGGCGCCGCATTCCGGGGGTGGTCCTGGAGTCGATCGGCGATCCCGCCGCCGGCACGGCGCCAGATTCGTGCTCGGGGGGGAATGGCCCGAACGAGGGAACCGTCGCCGCGCTCGGGGCCAACGGCATTCTCGGGGTGGGACTCTTTCTCCAGGACTGTGGCCCGTTCTGCACGACGGAGGTCCCCGTCACCGGAAGCGCACCCTACGAGGTGTGCTCCGGAGCCGGCACCGCGGGCGCGAGCTGTTCCCCGACCACCGTCGCCCTCGCCCAGCAGGTCTCGAATCCCCTGGCCCTGCTCCCCGCCGACAACAACGGGTTGCAGCTCCAGCTCCCGCTGCCAACCTCGCCCGGCGCGGTCTCCGTGGCCGGAACCCTGGTGTTCGGCCTCGAGACCGGGGACCAGAACCGACTCGGGTCCGCCACGCTGCTCCCGACCGACCCGGGGATCGGAACGCTCACCACGACGTATGGGGGACGGAGCTTCGACCAGAGCGTGATCGATTCGGGCTCGAGCGCGTACTTCTTCCAGGACTCGTCGATCGCCGCCTGCGACGGGCCCGGCAGTGGCTTCTACTGTCCGACCACGGCGATCCCGGCGAGCGCGATGATCGCCGGAGGGAACGGGGCACAGTCCGCGGTGAGCTTCACCATCGCCAACGCCGAGTCGCTCTTCCGGGACGGTGCGTCCGACAGCGCCTTCCCCGACCTCGCCGGGCCCTTTCCCGGCCCTGCGGCGTCCGCACGGACCTTCGACTGGGGCCTTCCCTTCCACTTCGGACGGACCGTCTCGGTCCTCTTCGAGCAGCGGACCGCCGGCAACGTCGCCGGGCCGGCGATCGGTTTCTGAGCGTCAGGAGCGAGTGCGCGCAGGCTCCCGGGCAACCCCCACGGTGAGCCAGGCGTGGAGGTCGAGCGTCACCGGGCCCGTTCCCAGGCGCCTGGCCAGTGCAGAACCCGCCTTGGCCGCGATGGGAGCCCAGGCTTCCTCCCCGAGTCGAAGGCGAGGCAGCACGACCGGTACGACCGTGCGCTGCGCGTATTCCCACAGCGCGGCCGGCGACGCGAACCGAGCCTGCGTCGAGGCAGGGCAAACGCGTACGTCGTCGAAGGCCTGCGCCATCTCCACGCGACAGGCCTCCTCGGTGAGCAGCGGTGGGGGCGGGCTCGGCGGACCCTCATCTGGCGCGAGCGACTCCTGGAGGGCGCCGAAGAGCGCGGTGATCACCGGGGACCGCTCCACCGATTGCCAGCTCGAGATCACCGCCCGCGCGCCCGGCCGGAGGATCCGCCGCAGCTCGGCGAAGCCGCGCGCGCGATCGGGGAAGAACATCAGACCGAAGAGAGAGAAGGCGGCTCCGTGGCCCCCATCCGGATACGGCAGGGCCTGCCCGTCGCCGACGCGGGCCTGGATGCCCTTCAGGCCACGTTCGCGCACCCCCTGCTCCAGCAGGGCGATCATCTGCGGGGAGAAGTCGATCGCGTCCACGGAGAATCCCGCACTCGCCGCCAGAAAGGTGAGCGTCCCGGGACCGCAGGCGACGTCCGCGATGCGCGCGCCGGACGCCGGCCCCGCGAGGCGCAGCGCCTCCTCGGCGAAGTGCCGCAAGCTGGGCAGGACCTCGGCCTCGTAGATGGAGGCCACGAGGTTCCATGGCGCAGGGGTGGCGAGCGGGGACGTCATGCGAGCACCTCGGACGCTCAGACCACCACATCCGGAGCCACGGTGCCCGCCCTCGGCTCCGCCGCGCCTGCCCGGGCGTCCAGGTGACGACGCGCGGCTCGAGGTCCCTACATCTTCTGCTGCTTGACGGGCTCCAGCTTCTTGGGCGCGGGCTCCTCCGCCTCGCCGGTCAGTCCGTGCCGCTGGAGGGCGGCCGGCAACCGCTCGGGGATCACCGAGCTCACCTTCTTCCCCGCCTCTCCCATGAGCTCCGGAAGCTTGGAGGCGAGCTTTCGTCCCAGCGGAGTCTTGTAGAAGGCGAGGAGCTCCTTCAGCTCCTTGGCGCTGAACCGCTCGGCGTACAGCTGAGCGGACCACTGCATCATCTCCGGGTAGGGGACGACCTCCAGCAGCGCGGCCATCATCCGCTTCCGGACGTCCGGCGGCAGCGGCTTCCCGTTGGCCCGGGCCTGCGCCTCGAGGGGCGGAAGCATCTGGTCCATCATCTGCTGCAGCCCCGCGCGGTACGACGACTCGGGCTGCACCAGCTGGACCAGCTGCAGCGCGAGCGCGCGCTGCTCGGCCGCCGGATCGGCTCCGAGCAGCAGGAAGACGACGAGGGCAGTGCTCATGCCCTGGAGCAGACCACGGATCGGAGTGAGCACGGCACGACTGGAAGGCCCGCGACGCGAGGTCCAGTCCGAATCAGCGGATGCGCTGCTCCATCGAAGGGTCAGCCCGGTGAGGAGTCCGGCCGCATGTAGGTCAGAACGTGGTGGGTCAGGAGATTGCCGCGTACATCGGTGACCGAGGCCTCGCCGTAGAGGATGCGACGGCCCGAGCGGAGGATGCGTGCCTCCGAGCGCAGGTCGCCGATCGTCGCCGGCCGGAGGAACGACGAGCTCATCTGCAAGGTGAGCGCGGACGGGTCCGCGCCGATCACCGTCATTCCGGCGATCCAGAACGACACGTCGGCGAGCGTCATCGCGCAGCCCCCCTGGAGCACGCCGCCTGGCCGCTCGAATCCGGGCTGGAACGGGAGCAGGAGGCGGGCGGTGCCTGGCCCGACTTCCTCCACCCGGAACCCCCACCAGCGCCCGAAGGGGCTCTCGGTGATCATCCGCTGCGCGACGTCGACGGTGATCCGCGCCTCTCCAAGCATGGAGTCCGCCCTACTTCGCCGGCGCCGGAGGCTTGAGCGGAACGGCGCACACCACGAGCATCGGCACGGTACGGCGCATGGGGCCCTCCTCGGTCTGACCGGCGCCGGCAGTCAACCACGCTTGCAGGGAACGGGGTGGAGACGGTAGCCGTCCAGGACCCATGCCCCGCCGCCTCCCCCTGTTCGCCACCGCCGCCCGCGGGACCGAGGAGCTCCTCGCCGAGGAGCTCGCCGAGCTGGGCGCGGTCCGCGTCCGTGCCGACCGCGGGGGTGTGCGGTTCCTCGCCAACCTTCACGAGGCGATGCGCATCGCGCTCTGGTCGCGCATCGCCATGCGCCTGCTCTGGCCACTCGCCGAGACCGCGGTCCACGGCGCGCAGGGGCTCTACGACGCCGCCCACGCCGTCCCGTGGGAAGAGCATGTCGATCCGGGTGCGACGTTCGCGGTCGAGGCCACGCTGCGCGACTCGGAGCACAGCCACTCCGGCTTCGTGGGCCTCAAGATCAAGGACGCGCTGGTGGACCGCCTCCGCGAGCGCCGTGGGGAGCGGCCGGACGTCGACACCCGCCGGCCCGACGTGCGCATCGTCGCGCACCTCGCGGGGACCCGGCTGTCGCTGTCGCTCGACGTTGCCGGCGCGCCGCTCAACCAGCGCGGCTACCGGGTGCGCCCCACGGTGGCGCCACTCAAGGAGACGCTCGCCGCCGCCATCCTCCGCACGGCCCGCTACACCGGAGACGAGCCGCTGGTGGATCCGATGTGCGGCTCGGGAACGTTCCTGATCGAGGCCGGGCTCATCGCGGTGCGCCGCGCCCCGAACGTACATCGCAGCTTCGGCATCGAGCGCTGGCCCTCGCTCGGACCCGAGGCCCACACCATCCTCGACCGGCTCCGTGCCGAGGCGCGCGCGAACGAGCGGCGCGCACCCTTTCCCATCCGCGGCTTCGACCGGAACACGGAGGCGGTGGAAGCCGCGCGCGCCAACGTTCGCGCCGCACGCCTCGAGCGGGAGGTCACCGTCACCAGCGCGGACGCGACCCGTCCGCTCCCGCTCGGCGAGGTCGACCATGGGCTCCTGGTGACCAATCCTCCCTACGGCGACCGGCTGACCCAGGGAGGCCAGAAGGGGATGAAGACCTTCTACTTCCAGCTCGGTGAGCGGCTCGGAGGGCTCGCCGGCTTCCGGATGGCGATCCTCTCCGGGAACCCCGCCTTCGAGGCGGCGTTCCACCATCGCCCGGTCCGACGGCTTCCCCTCTGGAACGGCCCCATCGAGTGCACGCTCCTCGAGTACGGCCCCCGTGCCCCGCGCTCCTCAAACCCGGGGCTCGCCCCGTCGGAGAAGCCGGCCGATGTTTCCCCGGTGCGTCCAGAGCATCGCCACGAAGAGCACCGAGACCAGGCCCGCCGAGGCGAGGGGAGTTCCGGGGACGAGCCAGGCGACCACGACCGCGACGACGCCGGCGAGCAGTGAGCCGATCGAGCTGATGCGCCAGAGGGCGAGAGCGAGCCCGTAGGTCAGTGCGCCTGCCAGCGCGGCCCGGGGCGCGAGCACCGCCAGGACGCCGAGCGCAGTGGCCACCCCCTTCCCGCCCCGGAACCCGAGCCAGGGCGGCGCCACGTGCCCTGCGAATGCGGCCAGGCCCACCGCGGCCGGCAGCGCCGGCCCGGGCTCGACGGCTCGGGCCAGCAGCACCGGGAGCGCGCCCTTGAGCGCGTCCAGCGCCAGCACCAGGACCCCGAGCGGCTTGCCCGCCACCCGGGCCACGTTGGTGGCCCCGATGTTTCCGCTCCCCTGCGCGCGGACGTCCACCCCGCGCGTGGCGCGCACGAGAAGCACGCCGAAGGGGATGCTCCCGCAGAGGTATCCGAGAAGGACAAGGCCGGCGGCGATCATCGCCAGCCGAGGCGAGTCTGCACGACGACGAAGGCGTAGTTCGCGAGCACCGCCGCCACCACTGCGGCGCGGCCGGCCCGGGCCTCGCCCGGCGAGAGACGGGGCACCGGGAGCGACATCCGGAAGATCCACTGCAGCAGCCCCAGGACCGCGGCCCCCGCCAGGAGACACCCGACCAGTGCCCCGAGCGGGTTCGACTCGAAGGCGAATCCGAACCGGAGATGGGCGAGGCCGTCCGCGGCGCGGGTGAGACCGCATCCGGGGCAGGGCCAGCCGGTGTGCTCGCGGAGGGCACAGCGCCAGAAGGGCAGCCGGGCCACGGGGAGGAAGCGAGCCACCAGCAGCCCCATCACGCCGGCCAGCCCGAGCGCGTGGAGGAGCGTGAAGCGCCGCTCGCGGGGTGTCCAGTCCAGGGTCATCGTCGTCCTAGAGCGACTGGGTCGCTCCGGTGCCCATCCCGCTGACCAGCCCTGCGATCGTTGCGATGAACGCGGAGGCGAGGAAGCCGCAGCAGCAGACGAGCACCACGAACGGGAGCAGCACGATCCCGGACGCCTTGCCCAGGCTGGTCTGCTGGAGGCTGGCGATGCCGAAGATGGACAGCACCACCGCGTAGATACTCGCCAGGATGCCGAAGCACGGCACGATTCCGAACAGGTGGGGACCGGCGGCGTAACACAGCGCGCGGACGGTCGCGCCGTACCCGTTGCTCGCCGCTCCGAACAGCATGGCCACCAGGTGGATGATTCCCGCTCCGGCCAGAATCACCAGGGGGTAGAGGAGCAGCGTAACGAGGAGCGCTCCGATGCCCGCTCCACCGGAGAAGGCTCGAATGGCGTTCTCCATCTGGGGGTCGTCGAGGTTCCCCGGGATGGGTCGCACCAGCCCGAGTCCGACGAACGGGAGGCCCACCAGGACGGTGATCGCGTAGATGATCCACGCGTAGAACAACGCCTCCGTCCAGGGCACGTCCGGACGGACGGAGGGGAAGAACGTCTGGGGTGAGAAGACGCTGCGCTTCCAGGTCTCGAAGAAGCCCTGGAAGGCTCCCAGCTCCTTGCGGCGCTCCCAGGGCGTGAGCTCGCGCCCGCCGCCGGGGTACCCGCCGCTGCCCCCCGGGGGAGGCTCCCCGGTGAAGCGGCCGCCGCCCGCAGCAGGCTGACCCCAGGGCTCCTGGCCCGGCGGACGGACGGACGGCTCGGGGACGTCCACCTGCTGCCCGCAGTTGGGACAGAACTGGATCCCACTCCGGTCGGTGGTGAAGACGGTGGAACACCGCGGACAGCGAGCCTCCATCGAGCCCCTCCCCTTCCTGTTGGGGAGCGGAGCCTAGGCTCCGGACCCCAGGGCCCACAACGCTGACGGCCGCGGCGCCGGAGGATGCGCGCCGCGGCCGTCCGCAAGCCGACCCAGGGCTACTGCAGGGCCGGGAAGGTGGCGCCCTTCGGCAGGAAGCACACCCCCATCTGGCGGGTGTCCGGATCGAGGTTCTCCGGCTTGCAGGTGCCATCGTCCTCGGGCGACAGGCAATACTGGTCGACGCTCTGGGCGCAGGACCCGTCCGGCGCAAGCGCGAGACAGGCGGTCGGCGGCCCGAACACGAAGACCTTCCCGATGTCCGCACGGCAGGTGATGGGGTAATTCGCGTTGTATCCGCTGCCGACGGCGATGCCCGCGTCGGGGTTCGAGAACGGGCTGCACGGCGCCTCGTCACCGTCGCGGCACGACGGCGCGACGCCCTCCACCGCCGAGGGGGTCACGCCGATGCCGACGTAGGTCGCGGTGCAGCTGCCGAAGGTGATGTCCGCGGTGATCTCCACCTGCGAGCCCTGGTAGGTGGCCCCGTCCAGGAACTTCGCCGAGCTGACCTTGATCGCGTACAGCCCCTGGTCCCCGCCGACTCCGAGCGGCGGTGAGGGCGGGAACCCGCTGAGCGTCGGGAAGTCCTGCGCCGTGCAGAAGAGCTGACCATCCTCTGCGGTGGGGTTGGTGGGGAGCGCCTGGGCGGCGGTGACCACCAGCGCCGAGTCGGCCACCGTGCCGCCGTCCGCGTCGGTGGTGTCGTCGAACGGGAGGGTGTCCGACCGGAAGACGATCTGGTTGCCGAAGTAGACGTCGAACCGGAGGTTGTCGACCCAGTTCGAGGGGGACGACGGCCCGCTCGCGGTCTGTCCCGCGAGCAGGTCGACGTCGGCACAGCCTGCCGGCGCAGGGCCCTGCCGCTGGAACTCGATGCTGAAGCCCCCCAGCGGAGGCCGCTGGACGATGCACGGGGCGGGCGCCGCGCTGCAACCTGCCAGCGCCGCGACGATGGCGGAGACGACGAGTACGTGGAACGGACGCGTGGACATGTTCATGGAGTTCCTCGAGGTCCCGGGCGTCATCAGAAGGTGTACCGGATGGTGAACCGGAAGGTCCGCACGGCCTGGTAGGCGAGGGGCTTGCCCCAGTTCGGGTTGACCTGGACCGGGATGGGCACGCCGGTGGGATCGGCGAGCGCCACGTGGAGATTCGGAGCGGCCTTGGGCAGCGAGCCGTTGCCGGGCTGGCACGGGCCACTGGCCCCGGCGCAGATCCCGCCGTACTGCGGGGGGACCGTGCCGTTCGTCGCCCCGACGATCGGACCGACCGTGTCGAAGGTGTAGTTGTTGTCGACGAGCGTCGGCCGCTGCGAGTTGAAGATGTTGAAGGCGTCGACCCCGGCGGAGATGGTCGAGTCCTTGCCCAGGCGGTAGTTCAGGGCCAGGCGGACATCCACGCTGTGGTTCCAGGGGAGCCGGCCGCCCGAGCCGCGGGTGAGGATGTACGCCTGACCCGGTCCGTAGAGATCCTGCGCGCCCAGGTAGTTGATGGGAGCGCCGGAGGAGCCGTTGTACGAGCCGCCGAGGGTGATGGAGAACGTCGGGAGGACGACGAACTCCTTCGCCAGGAAGACCTTGATGGTGTGAGTGATGTCACCCGCCAGCGGGCCGTTCTGGTTGGGGAGGAGGTCCTTCAGGTCGAAGGTCGAGTTGAGGTTCGGGTCGAGCTGCTGGTCCTCGGGCCGGTAGAGGCCGTCGTAGTTCCCGTGCAGCTGCGTCCAGGTGTAGCTCACCTGGGCGAGCCACAGGTCGGAGAACGTCTTGGTGAACTGCACCGTCACCGCGTGTAGCGTCCGCTGCGCCTTCGGGAAGGTGTTGGCGATCCCCTCGCCCGGGTTGCCGATGAAGTAGGTGTTCGCCTCGTCGTTGGACATGTCCTCCACCGTCCGGACGAGGTTCCGGTACTTGTAGCTCACGCCGATGCGGGCGTTGGCGAAGAGCTCGTACTCGGCGCCGGCGACGATCTCGTCGTTGGCCGGCGACTTGAGCTCGGGATCCACCGGCACGACGTCCGGCGTTCCGGTGACGCGCCAGTAGCGGTTGGGCCGGGTCGCCCGGTTCAGCAGCTGGTAGGGCGGGCTCGCGCAGCGCGAGTAGGCACCCGGAGCCGTGGGATTGCAGGCCGGGTCGTAGAGGCCGGAGATCTGCGCCTCGGGCTGCAGCTCGCGGTCCGCGATGTCCAGCGGGATGTTCTCGAAGTAGCGGCCGTAGTTGGCGAAGATCTTCGCGCGGCCCTGCTGCGTCGGGTCCCAGACCACGCCCACGCGCGGGGAGATCTGGTCGGTGAGCGACATCCGGATCACCCCGTCGATCCCCTTGAGGGCGACGGTGTCGTAGCGGAGGCCGAAGTTGACCGTCACCTTGTCCACGACGCTCCAGCTGTCCTGGATGAAGCCGCCGATGGTCTGCCGGTTGCTGTTCGCCGTGAGCCCGGTGAGCGTCACCTGGTCGGCCGGACCCGACCCGGTCAGGTAACCGAACCGGCGCGAGTCGATGAGGGTGTCCGAGCCGTCAGGGTTCCACTGGAGGATGGTGCGTCCGGTGTACGCCTTCTGGTGCTGGTACTGCGCCCACTCACCCTCGAAGCCGGCCTTGACCACGTGGTGGCCGAGCGCGGTGAAGAGATAGGTGAACACCGGCTTGAACTGGATGGAGTCGAGGGTGAGGCTCTCGATGAACCCGGTGCCTCCGTAGTTGAAGTTCTGAACGCCGCAGGCCGGGTTCAGGAAGGTGGTGCCGCAGGCCTGGCGCACCGAGGCGGGGACGCTGGGGTCCAGCGCGGCGACGTTCTGGTCCCCGTTCGGGCTGCCGATGACTCTGGGGTTGCCGGCCAGGGTGTTCGCGTTGTCGATGTCGGAGAAGCTGCTGCCGTCGACCGGAAGGTTCTCGTCCAGCTGGTGGTGCCAGCCGACCTTCACGTCGAAGAGCAGGTGCTTGTCGAGGAACGAGCTGTTGAGCTCGCCGATGACGTCGTAGGCGTCGTTCCGGGTCTTCGCGCTGTTGGAGTTGAAGGTGCCGCCGGTGGCGATCGCCACGCTCTGCGGAGCGCGGCCGTTGAAGGCGTAGACGGGAAACGCGGCTCCCCCTCCTCCGGAGGTCGGCGTCCCGAAGAAGGTGAGGCTCATCCGGACGTCCTGGGAGAGGAGATAGGTGAGCTTGCCGACGAAGTTGAGCGAGTGCTGGTCCGCGAACCGCCGCTGGGTGCTGTTGGCGATCGGGGAGAACTCACCGGTCTGGCTGCCGCTGCCGTCGAGCCCGGCGAGGTTGAAGGACCGGGTGTAGCTGTAGCGGGTGAACGACGGCTGGATGCCGGCGAAGAACCACAGCTTGTCCTTGATGATGAAGCCGCCGAGCGTGGCGCCGAAGTCACCGAAGTTGCCGATGTTCTGCGCGCCGCTGATCACGCCGGTGCCGGTGCTGATCGGCGCCGCCGCCCCGGCCAGCGAGCCGGGGGTGAAGGTGCCGAAGATCGATCCGTGGAACTCGTTCCCGCCCGACTTGATGACCGCGGAGATCGTTCCGCCGGTGGTGCGACCGTACTCGGGCATGTACCCTCCGGTGACGATGTTGACCTCGTCGACGAACTCGGCGGTCAGCGGCGTGCCCAGGACGCCGTAGGCCGGGTTGTTCACCGAGAGGCCGTCGATCAGGTACTGGTTCTCGGGCGAGGTCGCTCCGCTGATCGACACGCCGTACACGTCGGCGTTCGCCTCGGGGGCCACCGTCGCCAGCGAGTCGAACGAGCGGTTTGCCCCACCGAGACCGCCCGGACGCGACAGCGCCAGGTTGCGCTGGAAGTCCTGGTTGACCGTGGCGCCGAGGGTGCTGGAGGCAACGTCCACCGTGGGCGCCGACCCGACGACGGAGATTGTCTCCGCGCCTGCAGTCTCTGGAAGGATCTCCACGTTGAGCCGCAAGGTCCGATCCGCCGGAACCTCGATGCCTGTGCGGCTGAAGGGCCGATAGGTCTCCTTCTCGAATCGCAAGGTGTACGTGCCCGGTGGTAGCTGCGGAATCCGGTAGAGACCCGAGGCGTCGGTCACGACCACCTGCTCGCCCTGCATCGACGGTGAGGTCGCTGTCACCACCACGTCGGCGATCGGCGCCTTCGTCGCTGCATCGACGACGGTTCCGGTCAGGACCGAGGTGGAGGCCTGGGCGAGTGCTGCGCCCCCCACGAGAAAAGAGAACAGCCCGAGGCACGCGGGTGCGCGCCCCCAAAATCGACTTCGCGTGTGTGTCACCGACTCCTCCCTGAACTCCCCTTGCCGGCGACTGTCATGGGAATCGCGCACTCACGTCAACAATCGTTGTCATGTTGCAACCGCAACGAATGTGCATCCGTTCGCGAGTGGCGCTCGCAATGAGCATGCAGCCGCTCGCGAGTGGCGCTCGCAATGAACGTGCAAGCGCTTGCGAGTGGCGCTTCGGCGGCGCAGAGTAGGAACGCTCTGACGCGCGCCTACAGCATCCAGGCCGTGCAGCACGCGGCGGACCGGGCCGTGGCGCTCGTCCGCGGCTACCTGCTCGACGAGCTTCCGGGCTCGCAGGTCCACGACGTCCAGGAGGATCCGCGCTTCCGCCATCGCGGCGTGGATCTCCTCTGGGAGCGGCCCGGCCTCGACGTGCTCGGGGTGGAGGTCAAGGGAGATCGGCAGGCCGCAAGGCGCGGGACCTACTTCCTCGAGCTGGTGTCCAACGTGGAGAAGGACACTCCGGGCTGCTTCCTCTACAGCACCGCGGATCTGCTGGCGTACGTGTTCCTCGACCGGCGCGAGCTCCACCTCCTGCCGCTGTCCGCGACGCGGGAGTGGTTCGTGGCCCGGTCGTCCGAGTTTCCGCTCCGGCGGGCCCAGACGCGGGTTGGGCCCGCGCGCTACACCACCGTCGGGGCGGCGGTTCCCGCGGCCCGGGTCCTCCGGGAGGTCGGCGGAGCGCGGCGGGTGGACCTGGCCTGCCGTCCACCGGGTGACCCCGGCCCGGCGCGCTGAGCGGTTCGGGCTCCCTCCGGGGCGCCGCGGGTGGTAAATCTGCCGTGGAGGGGAGCCTCCGACCCGGAGTCCATCCGATGCGTCTCTGTGTCTTCCCTCTGCTCCTGCTCGTGGCCTGCGCGAGCGAGGAACCGGTCGGGGAGTTCGAGATTCCTCTGG